>Ga0265298_10008630_pt1 | contig 12217 bp, 15 predicted proteins | sample AusTroGonzalo_MG_3_FD_193486 | JGI IMG/M metagenome (GOLD analysis project Ga0265298, IMG submission 193486) | Bovine rumen microbial communities from tropical cattle in Woodstock, Queensland, Australia - Gonzalo_01 | ecosystem: Host-associated > Mammals > Digestive system > Stomach > Rumen ...
CTCTTCACTCTCCACTTTTTTTATTACCTTTGCACCCGCAAAACGAAAAAGTCGGCATAGCTCAGCTGGTTAGAGTATCACCTTGACATGGTGGGGGTCCTTGGTCCGAATCCAAGTGTCGACACAGAAGATAAGTGGTTGATTTTCAGCCACTTTTCTTTTTGGCTTAATCTCAGCCCCTGCCGATTGCTACATTTTTGCTACATTTTTTATTTGGAGAATAAAAAGAAAATGCTTATCTTTGCAGCAGTTTAACAACAATAATTCAAAAATATGGCAAAGTTAAAATTCTTTTTGAGGACTCAGCAGACATCAGGAAAGTCATGTCTGTATGTTAGGATTGCTCGTCCCGCTTTGGGATTCTCATGGTGGATAAACACGGGTATTGAAGTTGATGTAGCTGCATGGAACAAGGCACAGAAAAGCACTTCCGCGCAAGACAAGTATTTCTCCAGTGACAAAGGAAAGGAGGTACTGGCGTTGACAACAGAGGTTGATGATGTAATAAAGCGTCTATTCTTGAACAAGGTCGTAACCAGCAGTGCGGACAAGTCCAAACTGGAGCAGGCTATTAGTGATGTGGTCAACGTCAAGGGCATCAAGGCGCAGAAGGAAGCGGAGGACTATGCAAAAGCAGAACAGCAGCGTAGGCATGAGGAAGAGCGAAACCGTCTATGTGTAGTGGCTAACTATTATGAAGACTTCATGGAGAGAATCAGTAACGGTGAGCTACGGCAGGGAAAGGATAACTCCAAGTACCGCAAATCGAGCCTATCAGTTTGGAAAACCTTTGGAAAGCATCTGACGGGCTATTTGGAACACAAGCATCGTAGTAATATGACGTTCGATGATATTAACAAGTCCTTTGCGGATGGATTCACTAATTACCTTGAATCCAAAGGTCTGATGCTGGGAACTATCAACCAGCAGGTTAATTGCTTTCGCCGTTTGTGTAGTGCTGCGGCAGAGGACGAGAAGAACAAGAATCTAATCAGTCTGAAAGTATGGCACAGTCACGAAGAGAAGGATGCAGACAAACGAGCTGAGATAGTGCTTTCAGAATCAGAGATAGACAAGCTCTATGAAATGAAGTTAGATGGGCTGCGTGAACAAGTTCGTGATATGTGGTGTTTGGGCTACTTCTGCGCTCAGAGAGTTTCTGACTACAGCCGACTGACAAGGGATAACTTCTCACAGACTCGCGGAGGTTTGGACGTGATAGTTCTACAACAACAAAAGACTGGAAAGGAACTTGTCATTCCGATCCTTGATGATAGGGTTTTTGAGATATGCGAGAAGTATGATTATAAGTTCCCCACGCTGACACGCGACACTCAAAACAGATTCATAAAGATAGTTTCAAAGGAGCTGAGCGAGACCGTCCCAAGCCTAAAAGAATGGAGTCGTACACTGTTGACGCTGCGTGAACGCCAGAAGGAGGAATCCTATCTTTCAATGAAAAAGCGTATAGAGGACGGAGAGAAACTTCATGGGGAAGAGTCCAAGAGATATAGAAGGATGGCTCAGTATGCAGCAGAGCATGAAAGTGGTGACATGCTTTATAAGCGCGACAGCAGTGGTGAGATTATTCGTCAACGCTGGGAATTAATTACCTGCCACACCTCGCGACGCTCACAAGTTACGAATATGTATGACTCCGGTATCTACGATGTGAAGGACATAATGAGCGTATCAGGCCATTCCACAATCAGAAACTTTGAGAGATACCTGAAACGTGATGCAGTATCTCAGGCTGAGAGTTTGGCTGAAAAAGCAAGGAAAGCGAAGGAAGTCAAAATGAAGAAGGAGGCATAGGTATGACGAATGATGAATTACAAAGACTTTCAAGGATGCTGGCAGGCGATTTAATGGAGGCATTTAAGAATGACAACGAAATAATAGATGTTGTTTTCCCGCCCAAGTTTATGAACATCGAGCAGGCCGCTTTGTTTACTGGACTGCCAATAAGTACCATCTACTCGAAGGTAAAGGAAATACCGCATTCCAAATGCGGCCGACGATTGATTTTTTCTGATAGAGATTTAACACGATGGATAAGAAAGGGTTTATAAGATGAAAGACGAATTTCCGATAACAAGAAGATTTAATCTTGCACTGCGCAACATAAGTTCAATGGTCCTGAGCGTAATTACCCGTGACATGAGCCACATGAATGATTTCTATAAGCAGGAATCTCTTAATATAATAAACAAGTGTAAGGTCTCTATAGACGAAGTAGAAAACGAATATGGCTATGTGGAATGGTCTCGAGAGAATTGGGCAATAATGATTCGTGAACTCCTTGATAGCACAGATTGTCGGGATCAATTACAGACCAACTATAATATATGGATAAAGATAGTAATGAATATAAAAGTGTGGTCGGATAACGATTTGAAGTGGCTTTTGAAGGACAGAGATGAAGAAGACCCCATATATAATGGAGGGAAGATGGTTTTGAGGCAGGTTTCCAGGATTATGGAATTAGTCTATTGCTTGGTTCAGGAGCTGAAACTTGAATATGGCTTGTATGATGAGGAAGACTATCAACCAATGGCGTTTATCGAACTAGATTATCCGAATGGCCCTAACAAAAAAGAAAACAGCTCAACAGAGAAACTAAAAATTCCCAATGACCTATATATGTCGTTTAAGGACGAAAAGTCATGTGAGGAATATTTTGATTGGGAAAAGTACACAACAGACCCACAAGATTGGGGGAAGCGTTTCGGCGATTTTGGGAAGCCTAGCTCAAAACTTGGCAAAGGTGATATGAAGAATATATTTGATTTTCTAATTAAATGCCATCCTGATATATCTCATTCAATGGAAGATGACAAGGTAGATTACAAAAGGAAATTAGATAGATTCAGGCGAGCTATTCCTTAACATCAAGCACCCACAGAGGGTGCTTTTTTAATGTAATTAAGTCTAAAATTATCCGCTAACCTCCGTTATCCCCCGCTAACCCATTTTATCCCCCGCTAAATATTATAAGAGCATAAAAAAGAGTAACTTCGCAGTGTCAAACTCGTTGAAGTGATTGCAGTGAACTTCTGTCGAGCGCGAAGTCAGTAGGCGACTGCTATCGTAGGCTGGCATATTGTTTTACCATCCAAAAATAAAGGATATGGAAAGAGACATAAGTAATATGGTGGCACAGATAATGCCATTTGTGGAGAGTTTTCTTCGAGGTATAGTGAGAGAGGAAGTCGAACACTCATTGCAGGCAGACCGCGAGAAGGCCAAGCCTGAGAAAATGTATAACCGCGATGAGGTTTGTGAGCTGGCTCATATCTCCAAGGTCACATTGTGGCAGAAGGAGAAGGCTGGTAAGATACGCGCACAGCGTATTGGTAGGCGGGTGCTCTTTGCCGAATCGGAACTTAAAAGATTTATGGAGGGGTGAATTATGGAACAAAAGAAAAGAGTGACCGAAGCCACCCCAACCATTGACGATGCAAAGGTAGGCAATTTTTCTGAGATTGGCAAGGATTCGGGCGAAAAAAATGATGGAATAGCCCCCGAACGTTTAGCAGAATTGGCTAAAGCCATCATGGATGAAGAGGTAATGAATATTCCTGATGAATCTGAACAGCCGTCACTTTATAACATCAATGGTGTGGAAGTCATATCGCCGTGCGCTATAACTCTCGTTACGGCTCAGAAGAAGTCAGGTAAATCGAATTTCAAGGGCGTGCTGATAGCGGCTGGGCTTCACGCAGAATCACAAGTTCTGAACGGTGCAGTCCGCAGTAATCTCGGCAGACTTGGTTTTCTCGACATTGACACAGAACAGCCGAAGAAGGATGCTCGCCGTCTTTTGCGCAGGATTATGAAAACTGCTGGCTATGAATATAATTCAAATTGGGCTAAGTATGGACTTCACTGTATAAGCGTGAAAGACTATGCAGCCGAGGATAGCCGTATAATGGTAGAACTGGCTATAGTTGCACACAAGCCACAAATAGTATTCATCGACGGCATTGCCGATATTATCACCTCTATTAATAACGAGCAGGAATCTGTGGAATTGTTCAAGTGGCTGGACTATCTGAGCTGCCAATACGAATGTGCCATTGTCGGTATGCTTCACCAGAACTTCGGGACCAGCAAAATAGGAGGATGGGCAGGCACTCAGGGAGGCAAGAAGTACAGTGACGGTTTTTCTCTAACGAAATCTAAAGGCTCAGGTTTCTTCACTGTAGCTCATGAAGGCAGAAGTGAAAGTGCCCCTGATTTGAGATTTAGAATAGAATGTCCTCCTGGTGATAAGATTGGCTGGTACGCTCCAGTTGATGATACTATCAGCGAACTTAGCGAAGAGGATCAGGAGAAAGCAATGTATCAGGAGTTAGTAGATGCCGCTCCTTTGCCAATGAGGAACAAGCAGTTCGTTATTTGGTTGATGAATACCAAACGATGGACGAGTGACAGCCCTGCAAAGAAGGCTCTTCGTAAGATGAAAGAGTACGGTATAGTCGACAGCAAGCGTGAAGGGAAAAGTTCTATTTGGTTTAAGCCGTCGGGCATTCAGGACGCTACGGAAGAGCCGTTACCTCTTGAAGAAGATTAGTGTTCAAATGATTGGTGTCTTATATATATAGTAAAACACTAAAAACACTAATGAGATATAAATGTATATAATTGGTGTTCTGCCCGCTTATCTATATATAGGCGAGCGAACACCTAAACACCAAACAATTAGTAAATGGAAACGGCAAATATATACACACGACAAATGACACTACTGGACAACGTATTCAACGGCAGTAAAATTCAGGTCATAACCATTGCCGACTTCTGTAATCCAGCACGGCAATACGAATATGCCCAACGGATAGCGGAGATTCGTTCGTATTGCCCTGATGCTGAAACGAAGGAACGGAATAAAGAAATAGTGGATAGGCTAAAGACTTCACTTCCCGCCGGTATTATCTCATGTGTTGCTGATGGCCTTGGAGAATCCAATGTGATAGCTCGTAATGGCGTAATGGCCATAGACATAGACGCGAGCAAGAATCCTGCCATCTATGACTGGAACGCTATTAAGGCAGAGCTGTCTAAAAGCGCATATATAGCGTATTGTGGTCTAAGCGTTTCAGGGCTGGGCGTATGGGGAATGATACCAATTTCCAATCCAGAAAAACATAAGGATCATTTTAGGGCTATCAGCAGGGATTTTGAACGACAATTTACCATTAAGCAATATGGAGACCAAGAGCCGACGATACTCAACGGAATACACCTTGATTTAGCACCAAGCAGCATCGTAAGCAAGCGTTTTATTTCATACGATCCAGCACCATACACCAATATAAACGCAAGGGTATATGAGCGTACAGAAGAACTCCCACAGCCTCGCCGTACATTCTTTAATGGAACGAGCAAGGTGTTTGACGTGGAAGGATGGCTAAAGGCTCATGGGATAGCCTATAATGCCCGATACCGTCATGGAGGCATACAATTTATAGTAAGGTGTCCCAATGCAGCACAGCACACAACAGGCACTCACAAAGCGGAGAGTGCAGTGTTTCTCTATCCTGATGGCAGACCAGGATACAAGTGTCAGCACGACCATTGCAGTAATATACACTGGCAGGAGTATAGAAAAATCTACGAGCCTGATTATAATAGTGGCGAGAATTATAGTAGGTCGTACGAAATAGTTAGGCTAAGTCCTAACGATATACAAGAAGCCTTGGAAAGTGCGGGAATAGTTTCAATAGCAACTACACCCAGTCAGCAGAATCCCGAATTATCCTCAAATTTGAGCATACCCAGGTCAACGCAAAACTGCGTTCACCTACTTGATTATAGTTACGACTATCTTTGCAACTTACCACTGCCCAGCGATTTCTTCAGGGAGAGGCTGGAGGCAGCACCATTTTAATTTATGAATTATGGACATTTTCGAGGCAATATGTAAGGAGTACGGCCAGCAGATATTCCCCTGCTGGCTACTTTGCGACATCCTGAGAAACTGCGGATATAGCCAGCGAGAGATTTCAGCTATCATCCGCGAGGCCATCAATCAAAAGCAGATAGGTATCGTTTCATTCAAGAAATTGAAGCGAAGACCACCACCCAAAAGTTTAATAGTTATCAAATAAAGAAACTCCTGCTATCATTGACGGCAGGAGTTATCACGTTTAAGAATACATTTCTATAAGTCGTTTCACCTGATTACCACGCCACATGCCGCCTTTTGCAGTAGTGAATTTGTTTTCGTTGAGATAGTCAGCAAGAGCATTAAATCCCATTGTCCCAAGAGCCAATTTAATTGCGCAAAATGCACGTTTGTTGTATTCATTTTGTTTCGCTGATGTCCTACGAGCATCGAGTGACTTCATTCTGCAAGCATCATCAAACTTGTGGACGTTGGCATGAGAAGTTTGCCAGCTTTCTTTTTGGTATCTGCTGACAAGCGCATCTTTTGTTCGCTGACTAATCATTTCTCTTTCCTGCTCAGCCAAACCGCAGAACACTGCGAGCGTGAGCACGTTGAATTGGGGCAAGTCGCAAGCGACGAATTTAGCACCAGAATCCCTAAGAGCGAATACGAAAGATACTTTTCTGCTGAGACGGTCAAGTTTTGCTATCAGGAGAGTTGCACCAGTCTTCTTGCATTCAGCCAATGCAGCCGACAACTGAGGGCGATTGTCATTCTTTCCTGATTCCTTCTCCGAATACTCCGAGATTACCACACCACCATTAGAAATGATGTAGCTACTAATCAATTGACGCTGAGCATCAATGCCGAGATTTTGACGCTTTGTCGAAACTCGATAATAAGCAATGTAATGTGTCATACCAAAAATCATTTGTTTGTTTAAACTTTGATGCAAAGATACGACAAAAACGTTTGTAGTACGTTCGTATGAGAAATGTTTCTATCCCAAATTTTACTTCTATCGTGGAAAAACCAATTAAATTTTGCTTAGCAATATAATAAGTGACAAAAAGCCTAATTATCAATTAAATACGTAGAATTTACGTATTTAGACCACCCCCAGCCCCCCTTTGCAGAAGTCCCAAGGGAATACTGACCTTGCATCGAGATTTTTTAAATTTTTTCAGTTTCAAAAAGACGATAACCGAATTTTCGGTTATCCTACTGCAATGGTTCTGCAGTCAGTCAGATGGGTGTAGATTTGCGTTAACATTGGCCGAGATTCCGGCTGATGTAGCGAATCCAAATCTTGATTGGCCTTTATAAAAACGAAGCGGGGAGGCTCCACAATAGTGCCCCCCCCGCGTATAAACATTCTTTAAACCCTTCCCTTCTGAGATCCAATCAGACGCGGTATTCTTGAATGCGCTGCAAAGGTAGATAAATAAGTTGAAAAACATAGCATCTGCAACGTGTTTTTACTTTTTTTCGCACAAAAACGAAAATTTCTTTTTTTCTTGCATTAATGCAGCCTAAATTTGCAATGTCAATGTTTTTATTAATTTAAAATATAAGAGTATGATACACGAAGAAGGAACAAAACCATCGCCAGAAGTGGCCAAGGTGGAGAGACAAGAAACGATTGTGCGCACAATCAAATTTAAAACCGCAGGTCGTGAGGAAATTATACACGTAGGTGCAAAAATCGACGTGGACGAAGTGAGCGACACCGTACGAGTTAATTTAGGAGACGAAAACGGAAGCGTATGAGAAAAATTGACCGCGATCGCATACCCGCCAAGGTAGTGCTGGATAAGGAGAGATTGGAGGCAGCTGGAGAGATTCGACTTGCTATTGGGCGAATACACGATGCAGTCCGACATCTTCAGGAGATGCAAGACTTTGAAACGCCACAAAGCGCAGATCCTAACGACTGGCAGGCGGCATTAAAGAAGACAGACCAGCGACGCGACGAGGCTTTGAAAGCCATTGCCGCCGATATGAGGCTGACGCAAGACGGAAAGGCAGAACTGGCAGCAGATTGGAAGGAATGGCATCGTAAAGTCGTCGGCTACACAAATGTTGTCCTCAAGCAAATCACCCAGTATCAGGAGTGTAAGTTCGTTTGGGACAGTCAAGCCAAGACTATTGTCCCCAGTGTTCCTACGATGGAAGTCGCTACAGCCCAAGCCACGCGAGACGTACCCCCAGAGGCGAGAGACCACGCATTGTTGCTGGCCATCCTCCACGATGCCGTTTCAGGGCTTCGCGAATGGGAGCGGGAACACGGTGTAAGAAAGATAAGGCTCGAGCAACTTTTGTGTCTTAGCGAGGAAGAATTGGCTGAGGCATGGGTCAACGGCAATTTCTATCTTCCCACCTATCAGCCGTTTGATACATCGTTTGAGCGAAGTATTAAATCAGTTCAAAGTTTTATTCAAGGAACATTTGTTTAATTATAAATTTCAAAGATTATGGATGAATTAAAAGAAGTTTTGGCCTTGCTCAAGGAAGTGAAGCCAATGTTAGTTGATTTCAAAAAATGGAAGGAGGCCGAAGATATGCGCGAGAAGATTGCAGCAGAGGCAGAGGCCGAGAGCCAGAAAGAGTTTAATGCTTGGGTAGAAGAACGGAGAAAAGCCGAAGCAACCCAAGAGAAGGACACAGAGGAATTGCAAAAGCATTTCTTTGGGGGCGAGAAATGGGAGCGGGAGCGTTTTGCGCCCCACAATTTTTAGGAGGCCGTGAACAATATTAACGAGCCGCCAGACCCCAGGCCACCTCCCTGAATCTTCCCAAGCATCCATGCAGTAGCAAGTAGCGCAGGGCTTGTTTGGCATGATACTGCAAATATGGATGCAAACCCGAAAATCATAGTTTGTTTTTGTTGCTGGCTCATGCCCCAGCCTTTTTAAAAAATGAGATATGATTCAACGAAAAAATAACATAAGCACAGACGCGGACGAAATCAGTTTCACCGTTTCTTTTTCATCAGTGGACGTATGGTCTTGGCTGCATCATTTCTGCTTTCTCTTGCATCGTGACGATCCCCACGACTACAATTTCGCACTTGACTTACCGAAATCCAAAATGGATTTTGTTCACTATCTCGTCCACTCAACAGACCACGGTGTCGGCTGGATGCCGGAGAAGAAGGCGACATTGGTCGCGGAATGGGCGTTTGAACTCGCACTCCGAAAGAAGTACATCAAGCCGTCCAAAGAGAAAAACGGCATTCAGTACTACGCTTTCACTGCGATGATGACAAAGAAGAACGGAAGGCCGCGAAAGGAGGACATGGTATGACTGACAAAGAACTATCTCAGGCAGTTGCATTCTTCAAAGAGCATTATCAGAAGAATGGAACGTCGAAAAGCGCATTTTTGACGTTCCTCATTGGTGCATTCAGAACCCATCCACGACGAGCGAAATTCATACTGGAGGAGATGGAAAACATCGGACTAATTTCCGTATCTAAGCAGAATGTCACCATTCTGTAGATGACATTAGTCTTACTTTATGCGCACGCGCGCGAAAGAAGGAGACTCTTCATAGGACTTGAACAAAAATAATCAAAAAAATCAGTCATATTCGAAAATAATTAGTTATCTTTGCAGCCGAATTATTGTTGGCCGCTACTGTCCGAGAGGATGGGGCGGTTTTTCTTGCTACAATTTTGCTACATTTTTGCTACATTTTTGTTTAATCTCACATTTCGTAAAAACCATATTAAAATTTATAAAACTCCTGAAATGCCCTATTTATAAGGGTTTTCAAAGTTAAATGAGATTATTTAAGATTAAATAACACATACCGAATCCAAGTGTCGACACAGGATACAAGCCGCAGAAATTGCGGCTTGAATTGTATAAAGACAGGATACAAGCCGCATTTCTGCGGCTTGTATTGTTTTAAAGAAAGGCTAAAAACTCTCCAGCCAGGCCTTCAGTTCAAATACCATCTGGTAGTGGTACTCGAAGCTCTCGAGATAGCCCCAGCCGTGGCCACCCGTCGGATAGATATGTATCGAGGCTGGCACATCGTGCCGGTACAGTTGTTCGTAGTAGCCGAAGCCGTTGGCAGCAGGCACCACCTTGTCGTCGTCTGAGAGGGCGAGGAAGGCGCGTGGTGTAGTACGGTTCACCCGCAGGTCGTTGCTGTAGTCAGCCTCCAGGCGTCGCCATTCCTTCTTTGAATGATTCGTCCCCAACAGGTTGTCGTGGGAGCCTTTATGTGTGAAACCCATGTCCATCGTGATGACGGGGTAGAAGAGAATCTGGAAATTGGGAGCCGCCTCGCCTGTGGCGTGGGTGGCGATGGTCGAGGCGAGATGTCCACCTGCCGAGAAACCCATGATACCGATCTGCATGCGGTCGATATGCCAGTTGACGGCATTCTTACGCACCGTCTTGATGGCCTGCTCGGCATCAGAGACGGGCACCATCGGATTGCCATGTGGCATGCGGTATTTCAGCACGATGAGCGCGATGCCCTGGTTGTTGAAGAACGTGGCCCACTGATGACCCTCATGGTCCATCGCCAAGCCTGAGTAGCCGCCGCCAGGACAGCACACCACTGCCCTGCCTGTCGCCTTCTTCGTATCGGGCAGGTAGACGGTCAGTTCCGCCTTGTCCTCCTTGTCACTGCTGGCATACGTCGCCCCGTTGGGCCATAAGTCCATCTTCATCCCCTCCTGTGCCATTGCCACAGAAGCCCCTGTCATCAGCATCATAGCTATGATTGTCAGTATTTTCATTGCTTTGTTCTTTAATTTTTGACGGCACAAAGGTACACATATTTTTCCAAATCCCGCCATCATTGCAGAAAATACCCTTATTTTTTTGCATTTTGAAAAGAATGTCGTACCTTTGCACTCGATGAAGAGGCTGACAGAAAAACAATCGCGACATTCTTTGACCACACAGATTGTGTTGTGGGTAGTCGGATTCGTGTCTGTGCTCTTCGTCACCGCTCTCTTTGTCATGTTCCATCATGCCCGCCAGGCCATCTATCAGGAGGCCATGGAGAAAGCGCGTCAGACCCTGCGCACCACCGAGCTCCGCATCGACAATACGCTGAGCGAGGTGGAGACGGCCACGCGCAGTTTGCACTGGACGGTTGAGAAGCGACTGAACAGACCAGAAATCCTGGACAGCCTTTGCCGGCAGTTCTTGAGAGTGAACCCTCACATCCAGAGCGTCGTCGTCGCCTTCGAACCAGGTGTCTATCCGCAATATGGCATCTATCATGAGGTGTATACCCACCGCAGCCCCACCGATTCCACACGGATAGACGTCACAATTAACGGCGGGAAGCAGCTTTATACACGTGAGAAATGGTATTTCACACCCCTGCATCTCGAGAAACCCATCTGGATTGACCCCTATGTCGATGTAGAGCACGACGAGACGTCTATCATCACATCCTATGGCATGCCGCTCCACAACAAAGACGGCGAACTGGTGGGCGTTCTGTCGACACACATCTCGATGAAGTGGTTTGCCGACTTGGTGCTCTCGCTGCGGCCTTTCCCCAACTCCCATGCCTCGGTGATGGGTACTGACGGCCATCTGATCATCCACCCCGACAGCACGCTCGAAGAGCATGAGGCTTTCTTCAACGAGGCCTTCAACGAACCTACCAGTGAAGGACATCTGGCAGCCATATCCATGAAGACGGGCCATATCGGACATAGTGAGATCCACATGGACGGCAAGCAGGACTTCATCTTCTATCATCCCTTTGAGAATGCGGGATGGAGTGTGTCCATCGTATGCCCCGAGAGCGACATCTTCAGTTCCTACTATTCGCTGTTGCGCTACACGATCGTCATCAGTCTCACCGGCCTGTTGCTGCTGGCTCTGTTCTGCCTGTTCATCAGCCATCGCCAATTGAAGCCCTTGCAGCGGCTGGTAGATAAAGCCCAAGGCATGGCTGAAGGCGAACTGGACGTCCCCGTAGAGGAGAGTCACCGTACCGACGAGGTCGGCTACGTGCAGAATACTTTCCGCCAGATGCAGCAGAGCATTGGTCAGCATATCGCTAACATTACTCACCTGACCGATGTGCTCCGCCAGCGTAATGAAGACCTGAAACTGGCCTACGAGCAGGCCCGCGAGGCCGACCGTATGAAGGATACCGTCATTCTGAACATGAGCGACCGTATGGAGCAGTCGGTGAAGGCCATCCACGCCACCGTTACCGACTTCCAGCAGCATGTGGCCGATATGGATACCAAGGAATGCCGCCAGATGGCCGACAAGATACAGAAGCATACCGAGATAACCACCGAACTGCTGGGCAATCTGCTCGGCATCGCTGACA
>Ga0265298_10008632_pt1 | contig 12217 bp, 10 predicted proteins | sample AusTroGonzalo_MG_3_FD_193486 | JGI IMG/M metagenome (GOLD analysis project Ga0265298, IMG submission 193486) | Bovine rumen microbial communities from tropical cattle in Woodstock, Queensland, Australia - Gonzalo_01 | ecosystem: Host-associated > Mammals > Digestive system > Stomach > Rumen ...
ACGCGAAAGAACTCCTCGATGCGGATGATGCCCTTGATGCCCATATTTTGGGTAATCTCGACGGCGTTGGTGCTCCAAGGCGTAATCATCTCGCGGCGTGGCCCAACGAAATGCCCTTTTACCGTGTCTTTTTCGATTTTTTCGGCTTTACCGAAAAGCCATGTGAGCTTGGAAACGGTTTCCGCAGAAAGTTCGGATTTGGAATCAACTGCGATAATTCGCTGATTATCAGGTTGAAAATAGGAAATCATAAGCGCAAAGATTTATGCATAATACAACGGGGCAAAGATAGGAGTTTTATCGGGATTATTTTTCAATTTGGGGTATTTTTGTATTTTTGCGCCCCAAAATCAACTCGAATGAGACTGTTCCTGACCTGCGTTTTGTTTGTGGCCATGCTATCCTTTCAGGCAATCGCCCAACAGCCGGATACCATGCGCCGTTGCTTGCCGCCCGTGCCTCGTTCCCTTGGCTGTGGATTGGGTTGGGTGCGGCTATTGTGGCAGTTCTCCTTATTATTATTAAAAGACCTCAAAAAACGCTTGAGACAACCGAACCCGAAGCACCAGCGACCGGTGTGGCCGATGAAGCGTTGTTGCAGCGTGTCTGCCAACTGATGGAGGAGCAGCACCTTTACTTGAATAGCGGTTTGAAGCTGTCCGATGTAGCGACAGCGGTAGGCTGCAACCGCAGTGTATTGTCGGCCTGTATCAATGATCTGCGCCATTGTTCGTTCTCCCAGTTCGTCAACACTTATCGCGTGGAGCATGCCAAGCAACTGTTGCTCAGTAATCCCGACAAGCGCGCCTCGGAGGTGTGGATGGAGTCGGGATTCGCAAACGAAACGACCTTCTTCCGCACATTCAAGGCTATCGTCGGCATGACGCCTTCTGAATGGAAAAGCCGAAAAAACTAATCCTTGAACACTATCCTATCTGCCAGTTGCAGAAAGTAGTCGTTCGACCAAATGTCAAGCTCATGAGGGTGATCCACGAATCCTATCACATCCTCTTTCACCCGCTCGATATCTGTTGTCGCCAGTTTCTCACGAAGCTGGCTCATAAAAGACTCCTTGCTGGCTTCCTCGCCGCTAAACTCTCTAATACGCTCTTGAAGATGGATGAAGTTTAGGGGAACATTCCAGCGCACATACCATTCGAAGTCGTACCAATCGCGTCCTTTCACCCGTCGTTGCCAAGCCCGATAAACCAGCGCATGCATCTTACCTGCAAAGAGGTCGGGCAAAGTGAAACATCGCGTCATGAACGAATAGGGCTGTTGCAATGTCAACTGTTCCGTATCAAAAGCCAAAGGCGGGTCAGTATCCAGTTCTATCTTCACCTTTACGGTCTTCTTGGTTTGGAACTTAATATCGTAAGCCTCTGTGTTTTCCTTCAGGAAAGCCGATTCCACACGTCCGAAAATCTTCTTGTCCTTCTTGACGATATCAACCTCATGACCAGCCAGCCGAAACTCCTCAATAATGGCTGGAAAATAATTCTCGATATGAATATCATCTCGCTTTTCAATGAGAGAGAAATCCATATCCTCAGAATATCTGGGCAGGTTATGAAACAGTCTCAAACAGGTGCCTCCATAAAAGGCTGCATGCTGAAAGAAACCACCCCGATGCAAACCTGCAAGGGCTATCCGCTGCATCACTTCCTGTTCCACATTGGATGTGGCCGTACCTCGTTGTTCCTTGTATGCAGCCACCATCTGGTCATAAATCGTCATTGCTTCAAAATCTTTACAAGGTTATTCAAAATGTTTTCCTTTCGTCCAAATTTGGCACATTCCTCAACGATGCTGACATCGAAAGTCGTCAGTTCATCCACATCGAAACGAATGTCCTCCTCCAAGTATTGCCACAGACCCTTGACAGACTGCGAGGGCAGGTAGGAATCGTGGAGTATCATGTCGCAAAGTGCCTTCTCACGGCTGGCCATCAAGAAGGTGATGCCGTCTTCCTCCACACTATTGATACCGATAGCGAAATAGTCAGGTTTCACCTGCTCGTATGTGAATCGTCCCAAGGGATTCTCAAATACACGGGAGCGCTTGGTGGTAACGGAGGTCATCGTAAAGACCCGTTCAGGTATCAACCCATACCAACGAAGCGCCCATTGCTGCGACACGTAGGAAGGGCCATAGATATGGTTAGCACACAGACAGGCATTCACCGGCTTGCCGCTCACTTCACTATTCACCACATACAGACCGCGCTTCAAACGAATCAGTTGCCCGTCATTTTCCAACGCCCTAATCTTCTCGTTAGGCGACGACAGATAACTGAAACATGCCGCAATAGTGCCCGTTTGCACAGGCACATTCCCCAACTTCACCAAAGGATTTGTCTTCATGACTCTTGTATTTCGGGTGCAAAATTATAAAAATCCGCACAGTTATCCAAGTTTTTCTTGGTTTTCTGTGCAAATTTTTATATATTCAAGTTTCGCAAGTTGGGGTGCATCCCGATGGGATGAGCAAACCTTGAATAAATCCACTTACAATATATCATTTGTAAGTTGATTTTGACGATTTGTAAGTACACATTCTTTCTCGTATTCCGATTTTTGCTGCGTTTTTGCAAGCATCATTTATTGTCAACAAATCTGAACAACTATTAAATCTAACTAATATGAAAAAAGTAACAAAGGCAGTAGCAGCCTTAATGCTAATGACAGCGGTCGTTTGTGCCGCAGGATGTAACAAGCTTGATGAGCCCAACAATGGCGGCGACAACGAAGTGAATCTGAATGGTTCTGGTACTTACAATGGTCATGATTATGTTGACCTTGGCTTGCCGAGTGGCACTATGTGGGCCACCAGCAATGTGGAGGCTGGCAATGCCAAAGGCTATGCTTACTTCGCTTGGGGTGAAACCGAGACCAAGTCGACCTACGATTGGACTACATATAAACACAGGGCAGGAGGAGATTATCCACCGACCGCTCTTACCAAGTATTGTTACGACCAACGATTTGGCTTCGAATTTTTCACCGATAATCTGACTGTATTGGAGCCTGAAGATGATCCGGCTACGGTGCATTGGGGCGAAGGCTGGCGCACGCCGACAATTGAGGAATGGAAAGAATTGAAGGACAATTGCACCTGTGAATGGACAACGAGAAACGGCATAAATGGAGGACTTTTTACCGCACCAAACGGCAACACGCTCTTCCTGCCAGCCGCAGGGAATTATGATACGCCCCAAGCAGGAGGTCTCTTACATTATAATGAAACTGGCCGATACTGGTCGAGTTCGCTCTCAACATACGTTCCCCATTCTGCAGATGAGATTCAAATTCACCACGGAGGATTGGGCTATGGCGATTTCCTGCGTTTTCTCGGTTGTACGATTCGTGCCGTGCATTGATAGCAAGCCAAAATAAAAGTTGAATACAATAATTCTAAATTCTACAAATCTAATACAAATCTAATTAAAACCATTCAATTATGAAAGCAACAAAATTGATTCTCTGCATTGTAGCCATAAGCACAATGCTTTTTGCAGGATGCAACAAAGAAAACGGGGGTAACAACGGTGGTTCATTGAAAGGCACCACATGGCAACTTGACAATCCCCACGACGAAGATTTTGCCATTGCTGGCGACTACCGCGTCATATACACGGTCGCCTTTGGTCAAAACAATGATGTCACCTTTACGCGCGAAATCAGCTGGGAAGAATATGATTATTATCAGAAACCCGTCATGACCGGCACCTACACCTACAGCAACGGTAGCGGTGTAGCCATGATTCACAATGAGGGCGAAACCACCGATTATCGCATAACATTCACTGTTTCGGGTGATACGCTGACATGGCACTTCAATTTGCGTGACCTTATACTCCACAAGCAGTAATCCAATCGCGTTTTATCCAAACCCAAACATAAGGTAACTGAAAAACCATCCTTGCGGGGGTGGTTTTTTTATCCTCAAACCATCAAATTTCGAGGAATTATTTCCCCGAAAAATCCAAAAAGAGGATGACTACTTTTTAGTCACCCTCTTTGTCGTTTTTTGACGCGAGACAGCGGGCTGAGAGATTTATTCGGCAAAAGCCATACTAATTAAAGCATTTTTTCTATTTTTGCGTCGTATAAGAAAAACTCCAGCAGCTATGGTACAAGACATTAGAGAGAAATACATCAACCCCTACACCGACTTTGGTTTCAAGAAGTTGTTCGGGACGGAGATGAACAAGGATTTGCTCATCAGCTTCCTCAACGCCCTGTTCAACGGCAACGAGAAGGAGATAGAGGACGTGCAGTATCTCAACGGTGAGAACCTAGGTGACGGCTACGGCGACCGACGTTCCATCTTCGATGTCTATTGTACGACGAAAGATGGGAGCCGTTTCATCGTAGAGATGCAGAAGGCGGAGCAGACCTATTTCAAGGACCGTAGCGTTTACTATGCCACCACGCCCATCCGCCAACAGGCCCCGAAGGGGAAGTGGGACTATCATCTGGAGAATGTTTACACGGTCGGCATCCTTAACTTCGAGTTCCCCAACAATGAATATCCTGCCGACAGCTACCGTCACGAGATCAAGCTGAAGGACGTGGAAGACAACCATGTGTTCTACGACAAGCTGACGTTTGTCTATCTGGAGATGCCTAAGTTCAACAAAACCGAGAAGGAGTTGGAGACCATGTTCGACAAGTGGATGTTTGTTTTGCGCAACCTTTCCCGTCTGCTCAAACGCCCCGTGGCCTTGCAGGACCGCGTTTTCAAGAAACTTTTTGAACAAGCCGAAATCGCCAAGTATTCGGAGGCCGAACGCAGACAATACGAAGCCAGCCAGAAGGAATACTGGGATTACACGAGCACCTTGGAAACGGCGGAAATGAAAGGTGAAAAAAGAGGGGAGGTAAAAGGCAGAGAAGAAGGCAGAAAGGAAATTGCCCGAAAGATGAAAGACAAGGGGTTTTCCGCAAATGACATTGCAGAGATTACGGGGCTATCAACTTCTGAAATTACAGACCTTTAGTTCGAAAGGCGACCCTGCGGGGCCGCCTTTCATTTGAAAAATTACCTTGTTAAAAGGAATCAATACCCTTCATCCATCTGCTGTTCCTCGCCGCCACCCCCACCTTCGTCGTCATCGCCGCCAGGACGGTTGCGCTTCATTTTCTGCTGGTTGATGCGGTAGTTGAAATTGAGTGAGAACGAACGGCGGTTCCACGTGCTGGTGCTGTATTGCCAGAAGCCGTCGCCCCACGACTCGCCGCCCCAACTGCGTGAGTTGAACAAGTCGCGGACGTTGAAGGTAACCGTGCCGTTACCATGCAGGATTTCCTTGCTCACGGCGAGGTCAATCCACCAGTTGCCCTTATGCATACCCAACGGCTCTTTGTGCGGGCCCATGACATGCGCCGTCAGTTGCAAGTCGAACCAGTTGCTCACCTTGAATTTCGACACAACACGACCGAAAAGCATCCATGTGGCATCGTCGTAGGTCTTTTCATTAATCTCGCCCACGAAATGCGAGCGGAAGAAGTTGACATTGCCGTTCAGGTTCCACCACTTGGTCATCTGCCCTTGGGCAACAGCCTCAATGCCGAAGTCATCAGCCTTGCCGAAATTGATAGGCATACTATAGAACACGCTATCAACCATATAGGTATAATTGCGTATCATGTTAGTGCCGTGTCGGTAATACGCCGTGAAGTTAAAGCTCGCCTTGTCCCAAAAATGAATATAGCCCAACTCGTAGCTGTCCATATAGGTCGGCGTCAGGCTCGGGTTGCCCATGCGGATGTTGCGGTTGTCGTTGTAGGAACGGAACGGACTCATCTGCCAAAAGCCCGGACGGCGAATACGGCGCGTGTAACTCACTTGAAACTGGTTACTCTCATTCACCGAATAATTGAGGTGGGCACTCGGGAAGAAGTCGATGTAAGGCTTCCCGCCATTGATGGAGTCAGTGCCATCGTGGGCATAGCCTTTCAGATTGGTATAAACATTGGCCATCTCGGCCCTAACACCGATTTGTCCCGACCAACGCCCCCAGTCGTTGCCGAGGCTCGTGTAAAGGGCTGCCACCTGCTCGCGATACTCGTAGTCGTAACAGTAATCGCTCAAGGGATTGTAAACGCCAAGGCTGTCTTTTTCGGTCACCGTCGAGAGACTACTGATGTTGCGGTTGGTGTATTTTCCACCAATCTCCCATTGCGCTTTGCTGGCGAAAGGATGCACATAGTCGATGCTGGCCTGCAAGTTGCGCATACGCTGGTCGTTGCTCGTTTTCTGATACAACGTCCACAGTGCCTCCGACATATTCTTATCAGGATACATAGTCTCTGTAATGTCGGAACTGGAGTTCTCGGCATTGGTGAAATAGCGCACGTTAGCTTTCAAGCTGCGTCCTTCGCGCTCAAAGGTCTTGTCGTAATCGAGCGTGACCTCATACATGGGCTCGTATTCCACATAATCCTCGGCGCGCTCGTCGTAAGAAGAAGTGCCTTGCAACGGATACTCGTCGAAATACTTCACCACAGGATGGGTCTCCAACCTACCATAACGGAAAACAAAAGCCGCACTGATGATGTCGCGGTCGGTGATGTAATAGTCGGCACCCACGCGCACGTTATGACCCATACGCCTCATGCGGCGCTCCGTGGTCTGGTCGGTGAGTTGGGTGAAAATCGTGTCGAAAGTCATGTCAGCACCCATGCCAATCGTGTCAAGATAATAGCGTTTCGTTTGGTTCACACCGCCACCGATGTTGGAGCGGTTGTTGAAGCCATAGCTGGCGAAGAAATTCCAGCGTCTCAAGCGGTAGTTGCCCGTGAGACTCGCACCATACATCCATGGATAACCCGTCCGCACATTAACCGCGCCGTTAAAGCCTTGCCGCTTGTCTTTTTTCAGAATGATATTGATGATACCCGCCGAGCCTTCCGCGTCGTAACGTACTGAAGGGTTGGTGATGACCTCCACCCTTTCAATCATGTCGCCCTGCAAGGTACGCAAAGCGTCCTGTGTGCTCATGCCCGAAAGCCCTGATTCCTTGCCGTCGATGAGGATGCGCACTCCGTCGTCGCCACGCAAACTGACATTGCCTTCCACGTCGACCGAAACGGCAGGAATGTTTTCCAACACCTCAATGGCATTGCCGGCAGTGTTACTCACGTCTTTGCCCACATTGAAGACACGCTTGTCAAGGGTCATCTCGTAGGTGCTCACTTCAGCCACCACCTCCACTTCATTCAGCACACGTTGGTCGGGGGCAAGGCTAATGCGACCTACATCCACCGTGGACTTGGTGCCGTCCAAAGTGACGTTCTTGAACGATTTCAGGTAGCCCATATACTGCACTTCCAGCACATAGTGGCCTTTCTCCAATTCCAAAGTAAAGTGTCCCGAAGGCTCAGTGATGCAGCCCGACACAAAAGTAGAATCGGGAAGGGTGCAAGCTCTCACTGTGGCATATTCCATCGGAGCACCCGTGGTTTTGTCAAACACATGGCCTTTCACCGTAATGGCAGAAAAAGCATATTGAACGCTGAACATCAGCGCAAAAACAAGAAGGATATTTTTCTTCATAAAACTAATGTTACTGCTCGTATTGGCTGCAAAAATAGGCTTTTTTGGCCAATTTGGGATTGGATTTGTTGGATAAAATTCTGACGGCTGCCACAGTGTGACAGCCCTACATGGGATCCACGTCTACCTGAACCTGCACGGCCTTGTAATCAGAATTCTGCTGGAACAAATGAATCTGTTCTGCAACCAATTCCTTGATTTTCTGGGTATTGTAGTCGCGGCGGAATTTCACCATCATCTGCTTGATATACAAGTTTTTGACACGCGAAACCATAGGATATTCCGGCCCAAGCAAATCCTGCTTGAAAATGGGGCGTAACATACTGGCCAATTCCGCAGCAGCAGGATTGAGTTTCTGATAATCTTTATGTTTCAAACGAATCAGGATAAGACGATAGAACGGTGGATAACCGAATTGCCGTCTGATGACCATCTGCTTGTCATACAACCCTTTGAAATCGTTGCGCAACACATCTTGCAACACTGGATGCGCCGGCTCGTAAGTCTGAATGATGACTTTGCCCTGCTTGCCTTTTCTGCCTGCTCTGCCCGCCACCTGCGCCATCAGCTGGAAACTGCGCTCATGAGCACGAAAATCGGGGAAGGAAAGCATGTTGTCGGCGTTGAGGATACCCACCACCTTCACCGAGTCGAAGTCCAAGCCCTTGGTGACCATCTGTGTGCCCACGAGGATGTCTGTCTCCTTGTCTTGAAAACGCTCCAAAATACTTTGGTAATCGTTTTTAGAACGCGTAGTGTCCAAGTCGAGACGAGCGACCTTGGCCTCAGGCATGACAAGGCTCAAATCCTCCTCAATCTTCTCCGTGCCAAAGCCGTGCATCCTGATATTAGTGCTGTGGCAGACGGGACACTCCGTTGGGACAGATGCCGTATAGCCGCAATAATGGCAGCGCAACACATTCTGCTGCTTGTGGTAAATCAGGCTCACGTCACAGTTGATGCACTGCGGCACATAGTGACATTCGTCGCACTCCAAACGCAACGAAAAACCGCGCCGATTTTGGAACAAGATGGTTTGGTTGTGCTCGTCCAAGGTCTCTTTCATTGCATCCAAAAGGGTACTGCCAAAGTCGGCTTTCATGGTCTTGCGGCGGCGTTCCACGCGCATGTCGCTCAAAATGATTTCAGGCATCTGCACACCGCCAAAACGTTCCGTGATTTCCACCAAATGATAGCGACCGTTCAAGGCGTTGTAATAGCTTTCGTAAGAGGGCGTAGCCGAGCCCAACACGACATCTGCCTTGTGCATGGCGGCCAGCACAATAGCCGCATCGCGGGCGTTGTAGCGCGGCGCAGGGTCGATTTGCTTGAAACTGCTGTCGTGCTCCTCGTCGACGATGATGAGGCCAATGTAAGAATAAGGTAAAAGGATGGCCGAGCGCGAACCGATGATAATCTGGTGTTTCGGCGACCGTGTCTGCTCAAAGTCACGCACCTGTTCCCAAACCTCTACCCTTTCGTTGTTACCATACCGCGAATGATACACGCCTAATCGGTCGCCAAAATATTCCTTCAAGCGGTTGATAATCTGTGCAGTAAGCGCAATTTCCGGCAAAAGATACAGCACTTGTTTTCCTTTGTCAATCGCTTCCTTGATAAGCTTGATGTAAATGGCCGTCTTACCACTTGAAGTCACGCCATGAAGCAGTACAGGTTTGTTTTCTTCAAATCCCGCCTTGATGCCATCGTAAGCCTTCTGCTGTGCGTCCGTGAGTTGTATACTGTCCACATCGGTCTGCACCTTGAATTCCTTCAGCCGACTGACTTTTTTCTCATAGACCTCAAAAATGCCCTTTTCAGCCATGTTTTTCAACACCGTCGAGGTGGCGTTGGCCTTCTCCAAAAGACTCTTCGCCATGACTTCGTTGTCGCAGTCGCCGCCGAGCGTGATAAAGGCAAGAAAAACCTCCAACTGCTTGTAGGCTCGTTTCTCTAAACCGTTCATCAATGCTTGCAGCTTGGCCTCGTCGCGATATTCGCCTGAAAGCCGTACGAAACGCTCATATTTGGCCTTATATTTCTCGTTCAGCTCCTCCTCCATTACGAGGATGCCTTTCTCCATCATCGTGTGGACAAGCGGCATCACCTTCTTGAAACCGATAATTTTGCTCACCTCGCTAATGGCGATTTTCGGCTTGATTTGCAGGGCTTCCACAATGAGGTATTCAAAGTCGTTCAAAGCCACCGAATCAACCACGTAATCAGGCGAAAGCGCCACCGTCGTTTCACTACTCAACTTCAAGGCAGAAGGCAAGGCAGCTTGCATCACCTCACCAGGATGACACATGTAATAGGCCTTCACCCAATCCCAAAACTTTAGCTGCTTGTCGTTCACAATCGGCTGGTCGTCAAGCAAATCCATCAGGAATTTCACCTCCACAGATGGCACTTGCTCCGTGAGGCTGACAATCAGTCCCGACATAATTTTGGTCTTGCCAAACTGCACCACTGCCCGTTGTCCCACGCGCACTGCCTCATTCAAGGCATAGGGCACACGATAGGTGAAAGTGCCTGGCACTGGTATCGGAAGCAGAACCTCTGCAAACAATGTGATTCTATCGGAAGATTGAAAGTTCATGTCTGGATTGCTTCGCTTCGCTCGCAATGACGCGAAGCGTCGAATTAATGGGAGTTGATGGTGGAGTAGCCAATCAGCTCGTCGTAGCCTTTGGTGGCATTGTAAAAGTAAAAATACAGCTTGTAAACGTTGTTGGTCTCCCAGTGATTGCCTGCGGTCAGGTCGGTCATCACCTCGCCCGTCTTGCGGTCAACGGTGGCAAACATGAAGTTGTAGTAACCTTGTTTGAGCAACATGGAGCAAGTGTAGCCATGCATCCTGTAATCGTAGGTCATCTTGTTGTTGTCGTTGAAGCAACAGTCATTGATAGCGCCCATGATGTAAAGGTCTTCGTGCGTATAAGGCACGTCGCATTTATAAAAGAAATTGACACGGCAGTAGTCGGCCTCGGTAGAAGTGTCAAGATTGTCGTTTTCCACATAGACGAACTTCTCACCGTGGATGTCTTCATACGAGGCGTATGCCTTCCGTGCCCGCGATTCACAAGTGGCGATGTCGAACTCATAATAATCCTCGGTCTGACGGATGTGCGCGAGGTTTTCCGACTGGAAATAAACATTGCTCGTGTTGAAACGGCGGTATTGGTTGGCACCCTCAAAAACGGTCTGCGGATGGTGTTCAAATGAGATGTAATCTGGATAAACATAAGTAGGTTTCAACCCCACGACAGCATTGTCCCAACGGCCGTTTTGACGGATGTTCAAGAAGCTAAACTGCTGTGTGTTGCCCGAAATATAGTTATTCATGTTGACCTTCACATTGAGCTGCTGGTGCGTGTCGGTCAGCGACAGGTCATCGGGATAACGCGGCACACTGGCCCCTACATGGGCTTTCTCGTCAACGACCATGAAACGGCGCGTGAAAAGGATGTTGTTTTCGGTCAAGTCATCGCGAAAGACGATAAGCAGATAGTTGCCCGAAATGAGCGGCATCATGTCCTCGTTGGGGAACACCAGCTGATAGTTAACGTATTCGACCAAGGTATTGCGCGAAAAGGCGTAGTCGTCGACACGGTCCGACTCAAAGCCCGAAGCGTATTGTATGCGCTGGATGTCAGTCTGTCGCCAGTCGTGGCTGCAATGGATGAAGGTATAGTTGAGCACTTCTCCGTCGCCTCCAAGAATATCGAACGTTAGAGTGAGCCGCTCGGTCATGTCCTCCAAAGGTATCACGGGGTCGTTCAGCTGGTTGCCGTCAGCATAGAGCAACACGGTCTGCACCTCGGGTTTGTAGTTAAGATTGCCGCATGGAAGGCTGAAGTCTTGGGCAAACAATGCCGACGCCATACAAACAGCGAATATCATCAAAGCGATTTTCTTCATAGTGTGGATATTTTCGGCAAAAGTAACAAAAAAAGCCGTTTTTCAACGGCTTTTTCATCAAAGTTGTTCCACGATGCGTCGTTGCACCTCCAGGAACTCCTCTTCGCTCAAATGGACGTGCTCTTTCTTGAAGTCCATGTCGCCTTCCTGCGTAATGGGGATAAGGTGGATATGGGCATGAGGCACTTCCAAGCCGATGACGGCCACGCCGATGCGCTTGCAAGGCACAGCCTTCTCGACGGCTTTGGCCACTTTCTTGGCGAAGACCATCATGGCACCGAGTTCCTCATCATCAAGATGGAAGATGTAGTCGTCCTCGTGTTTGGGGATGACCAACGTGTGGCCTTTCATCACGGGATTGATGTCTAAGAAAGCGAAGAAACGCTCGTCTTCAGCGATTTTGTAGCAGGGAATTTCACCCTTCACGATTCTTGAAAAAATGGTTGCCATAGCTGTAACGTTTTAGCGTGAGATTTCAAGTACTTCAAACTGCATCTTGCCTGCGGGCACCATGATTTCGGCTATTTCGCCCACCTGTTTGCCGAGCAAGCCTTTGCCGATGGGTGAGTTGATGGAAATCTTGCCTTCCTTGAAGTTGGCTTCCTTTTCTGGCACGATGGCGTAGGTCATCACCATGTTGTTCTTGGTGTTCTTGATTTTCACGGTGGAATAGAGCAGCACCTTGGAGGTGTCCATCTTCGACTCGTCAAGCACGCGGGCATTGAAGATGAGTTCC
>Ga0265298_10008634_pt1 | contig 12213 bp, 5 predicted proteins | sample AusTroGonzalo_MG_3_FD_193486 | JGI IMG/M metagenome (GOLD analysis project Ga0265298, IMG submission 193486) | Bovine rumen microbial communities from tropical cattle in Woodstock, Queensland, Australia - Gonzalo_01 | ecosystem: Host-associated > Mammals > Digestive system > Stomach > Rumen ...
GGTAGTCCTATCATAGGCGAGTTGTCGATGGGTGTTGTAGGATGGATAGGGATGCTGTTACTTTTCCTGAACATCCTCTTCCTGGTGGACGCCAAGACGACCAAAGCGCAGGTATGGGCATTGGTCATCTATGTGGGCTTCTACGGCATGCTTATTCCGTTGCAACTTCTCACTTTCTGGTACAACAAAGATGTAATCCTCGGCTATCCACATTGGTTCACCTATCCGTTCCTGCAGTATCGTTCTACGATGGTTTGCCTCAAATGGATGTGGCCGCAATATACGATTCCTGTATTAGGTCTGATCGGTTTATACACTCATCGTGCCGACCGTAAGTTGTACGCAATGTGGGTATTACCGGGTTTGATATGCGGTGCGTGGGCCTTTGTGACCCTCGTCTCTTACGCAGTGTGCCAGTATATCGTCACCTGCTGCAAAGAGAAGAAGATTCATTTTGACATCCTCTCCTGGCAGAATATATGCTGCGCCCTCATCGGCGTGATGATGCTGTCTTACCTGATCGGATGCTGGTCGGTGGATGCAACGGGAAACATGAAATTGCATTTGGTTACGGATTGGAAATTCTATGCCCTCTCCTACTGGCCATTCTGCCTATTCATGTTCGGCATCTATTTCATGCTGATATGGAAAGAGACGAAGAAGGATGATTTCTTCTATATCACCCTTTTCCTGCTGTGCGTGATCCCCTTCGGTCATGCCGGAAAGTTCAACGACTGGGTAATGGGAAACTCGATGCCGGCGCTCTTTATGCTGACGATATACTGCATCCGTTTCCTGATCAACGAGGAGGTGAAGCAAAAGGTTCATAAGAAATGGCTGGCGCTGGTCATCTGCATCGCCATCAATGTACCCTACCCGCTTTTTGAGTTGTATAACTTCAAATATACAGGCATGCCGGAACGCAGTATGAAGCAGTTCTCGTGTAGAGACTGCGAGGATATTGACCTCGGCTGGCGTACCTATTTCACCAATTACGACTACGAAGAATCACTATATTACAAATACATAGCACGTAAATAAACACGATGCAACACATTAAATTATACATTATCATTAGTTTGTTGTGCTTCGCCGGGATGGCGTTAGCACAAGAAGATCCGCAACGCACGAGTATTTCCGGTGTGGTAGTGGACGGAGATACAGGAGAGACCCTTCCCTTCGTCCAGATCTACTTCCTCAAATCCACCACGAACAAGGGTGTTGTGCCTTCCGAAGTGGGTACTACCTCCGATATGGATGGTAATTTCACCATTAGTAATACGCAAGGCTATACCTCGCTGAATTTTCAGATGGTAGGTTTCAAGACCGAGTTACTGACGTTGCGAAAGGGACAGAACCGCAAGAACGTAAAGGTCAAGATGACCCCCGACGTGTACGGTTTACAGGATATCGTCGTAACGCCCAAGAACCGTAAACGCGATTATAAGCGCAAAGGTAACCCGGCGGTAGAGTTGATTCAGAACGTCATTGCCCATAAAGAGCAGCACTGCGTTAAGGCCACCGACCAATATACGGCACAGACCTATCACCGTATGTCTTTCTCGATGGACAACATCAAAGTGAACTGGAATAAACCCTTCTGGAAAAACTTCCTTTTTGTCAAGAAATACATCGATACTACCGGTGTTTATCCGAGTGTGACGGTTAGTATTCGCGAACATTTGAGCGAAGAGTATTTCCAGCGTAAACCGCACCGTGAGAAGAAGATTCTCAAGAAAAAACGTACCTTCGGTCTGGAGGATCTCATCAGTTCGGGTTCGTTCCAGGAGAATATCAACGCGGTCTTCCGGGATGTGGAGATTAATGACAATAACATGTCATTACTCTTCAACCGCTTCGTCTCGCCGTTGAACTCGACGATCGCTACTACCTTCTACCAGTATTATATCATGGATACGATTCTGGTGGACGGATACCCGTGTATCGACTTGGCCTTCGTGCCGGTTAACTCCCAGAGTTACGGTTTTACGGGCCACCTCTATATCGTCAATGACTCTACTTTCCGGCTCAAGAAATATGCCATCAATATACCACCGGAGATCAACCTCAACTTCGTAAGTAACTTCTCTGTAGAGCATAATTACAAGCAGTTGGAGAATGGTATATGGGCACCGGATCGAACGACCACCTATGCCAAGTTCTATATCCTCAATAATAAACGAGGTCTATTGGCACGGCAAACGAAGATATACACCAATTGGGATCTGGATACACCTATCGACAAAGAGATTTTCTCCAGTTTCACGGCTTCCGATGAGACCTCGCAGACGAATGACACCACGGCTGAGTATGTGAGCACCAAAGAGTGGGAACACCTGCGTCCTGAACCGCTTAGTTGGTATGAGAGTTCGGTGCAAGACCTGGTAGATGAATTTACCCATACGCCGCTTTTCAACAGTCTGGTGCTCTTCGTGAACGCCATCACCACCGAGTATATCCCTACCGAACACTCGTCGCATTATTGGGATAGCAAATTCGATATCGGCCCCATCTATAGTTTCCTCAGTTGGAATATGTTGGAGGGTGTACGTGTGCGTTTCGGTGGTGCTTCTACGGCTAAATTACACAAACAATGGTACTTCCGAGGGTATGTAGCGTTCGGTACCAAAGACTTACGCCCCAAGTACTGCGGAACGATCCTTTATACGTTCCAACCGCATGAATGGACACCATATACAGGTCTGAAGGATCAATTGTCCGTCACCTGTCGATACGATGTAGAGGAGCCCGGTTTGAATACAGAGATGGTGGAGCGCGATAACTTACTCGCCTCTATTCCGACCAGCAAACCGACCATGGGATACTTCCAATACGTATTCCGCGCCAATACAGAGTACATGAAGGAATGGCCCAATAAACTCTCCATCCGCGCCAAGTTCGAATTCATGAATAATGCCGCAGCCGGTGTGCTCAATTATGACCGTATCGACTGGACAATGAATCCGGTGGATTCCACTTGGAGTTCTACTACGTCCTCGATTCCTTCTTACCGCAACTACGAAGGGCAATTCGAGATCCGTTACTCGCCGGGTAACAGGGCTACGTACGACCGCATGGGCAAAGAGAGTACCTTCGTTATTGATCAGGATGCACCTACCTTCAAGCTAACGCATTATGTGGGCTTCATGGACGACCGGCATAACGGCGGTGACGGATTCATCTATAACCGCACGGTCTTTATGTTTGACAAGCGTTTCTGGCTCTCCGCTTTCGGTCATATTGACCTCCGCCTGGAAACCGGTATGATTTGGCAGAAAGTACCGTTCCTGCACCTCTATATGCCGCCTACCAGCGGAAGTATCTTCATGGCCACACGTGCTTTCAACCTGATGAAAAACATGGAGTTTATCATGGATGAGTACGTGACTTTACATGCTACCTATTACATGAAGGGATGGCTTATCAACCGCATCCCGGGTCTGAACAGACTCAAGCTGCGCGGTGTGATCGGTGTGTCGGCCGTCTATGGTGGTCTGACCAAGAAGAATAACCCCTTCCTGCCTACTGATGCGAGTGACGGTTTGTACGCTTTGCCGCAAGGTTATTGTGACCAAAACGGCTATCTGATATCCGGTACTTCCACTTCGCCTATCGGTAAACTGCCGTATATCGAGATCAATGCGGGCTTTGAGAATATCTTGAAGTTCATTCGTATCGATTATATACGTCGTATCACTTATAATGACTATGAGTTACCGTTCCCTGCACGGGATGCTGAAGGAAACATGTTGCTCAATGAAGCCGGAGAACCCATCATGGCGCGTCGTCGTATCCCTGCTTGGGGACGTAATGGCGTGAAGATTTCCTTCCGCTTTGCACTATAATAATCACCTTTAAACACTACAACGATGAAAAGAATCTTTTTAGTCAGTACGCTGCTTCTGCTGATAGCAGGAGTACAAGCACAAGAGATACAGATATCCGACAGTACCGTTGCGCCGGAGAAGAAAGAGAACAAGTTCGTTCAGGCAATGAATAACGCCGGTGAAGCTATCGTCAAATGGGATACGGAGACGATGCTCGACTCGCTGGATCAGGAAAAACTACCCAAGAAAGTGACAGGTGGTCTGTTTGCCGGTGTGAACATGAGTGATTTTCTTATCACCCGTTCCCGCCAAACGATGGCTTCGCACCGCCGCGTAGGTGCCGAACTGGGTGGTTTTATCGATTTCTCCCTTACCAAGCATTTTGCCATCCAACCGCAGGTCATCTTCACCGCGCATCAGAACTATTTCTCGGCCAATGATGATACAATCAAATTGGCGAACGATCGCCTGTGGTCCTTTGGTATGGAGATTCCGGTTTATTTCTTAGGCCGGTTTGGTAACATGCAGCAAGGCTACGTGCAGTTCGGCGGCGGTATATTCACCCATTTCACCTTCGCGTCCAATACGGGTAAATACAAGAGTACGGACAATACGCAGATGACTCCTGCCGGGGATACTCAGGGTGACACACAAGGTGATACACCGGGTGATACAAAGGTGACAGAGAACGAGAAAGACGGATTTAACTACACTTCCTTGTATAGCCTGCATAATAACCATTTCGGTATCTGCGCCACGGTGGGATACGAATGTACGTTCGGCATGCAGATCAATATCCAATACAAGATCAGCTTGTCGGATATAGCCGGGTTCTATAGTACGAATAAAGGAACGGAGATTGCGAATGCACTCATCTATCCGCACTCGCTCAGCCTTTGTATCGGCTATCGGTTTAAGTAAGACTAACGTTTGAAATAATCGTTCCGAATCAGACGATCGGATAACGGGAACGCTTCATCCTCCGTGATGGGGCGTTTTTGTTGCGTACCTTCGCAAGACACATCGTTCGGTTCATCCAGCAGGTTGATACCGAACCCGTGCCAACGGTAGTCCTCTACACCCAAGAGCGACTTGTAGGTCGGGTAGATGTCCATCTGGTAGCAATCCTCCGAATAATGGGGGTTATTACTGATCTTAGGCGAATAGATGATCAGCGGCAAGCAATCATCCAGCGGTGTGAGCGAAGCGATCCATTTATGGTCCGTATCGGTGTATTTATTGCGCCAACGGTCGGCATATCGCTGCATTTGTTGCCGTTTCTCGCGATGCAGGATACGATGGTCGCCGGTGATGACGATGGTATAGTTCTGCAGTGCCGTATCCGTCTCTATCTTCTCCACGAAATACGCCAGACCCTCATCAAGGGCATTGAAACCACGAATGAAATTATACATCACCCAAGGCATCGTTTTCGGTAAGTCCAACGAACTGTATTTCTCGTTCACGAAGGGGGCATGAGTCGATTGCGTGATACATTGGATATACTTATACCCGTGGTCCACCAGGCTGTCGAGTTTACGGAACAGAATAGTGTCTATATCGCTGTAGATGATCGTCGAGTCATACCCGTACGCAGGCGACATATGCGTCTGATTCCAAACGCAGGTATCGTGCGGCAACAGACAGATCGCACTGTCCGGTGCCAATTTCATGATAGCGGGATAAGTATTCCCGTCATAGTGCATACAAGTACCGCCGGCATTGATAGGTAGCAGACCCGTATTCACGATCAACTGTCCGTCCGCCGAAGGAGCCCCCACTATCTGGGTATGGATCTTATTGGCGTAGAACACATGCTCGTTGGTGGTCAGACGATAGAGATTCGGCATGATCTCAGGCGTCAAGACCCAGTTCTCCAAACTCTCCAGCAGCACGATGATCAGCGGTCCGCTCAACGTAGCCGTATCTTGCCCGTGGTCCAAGGTACGCATCACGGCATAGTCATGCGGCGTCAAGGGACGGTCCGGTTGGATATCGTTCACCATCAGGTAATAATCCGAACTGATATAAAGCGGCGAATAGAGTACGCTCGTGTTCGCTACCGTCGTCGGGAAATGCGTACCGTACACCGGTTCACGATGCTCGCGGATAAAAGGCATGGCATCGTATTGGGTCTTTTGGTTGGTCAGTTTTTCTTTGTTATTCACATACAGCACCTCGGCCAGCAGATGAAGGCCTACCGCACAGGCGACCACGATCAGCGCACCTTGCCAGTAACGCTTACTCTGGATGGTGAAGAAATAGATGACGCAGAAAAGCACCGTCAGACCGTAGAACAACAGGTCTATCCACCATTCGATATAGATCAGTACCGACCAGAAATAACCATTCAGGTTAGCGGACATATTAAAGGCCTCAGCATCAAGTAATATATGGTTATTGCGCATGTAGATCAGGTTCGCAATGAACCATGTATCGATGGCTACCGAGATCACGATCAGCCATCGTTTATCGCGCATCACGAAGGTCGGGGAAGCAAACAACATAGCGGCTGCCAGTTTGCTCAGGATCATCGCAAAGCGGTTCAGCGGCGTCGGTTGGAGCGCTAACTCATGGAAAGCAAAGAGGTCAAACAGCAAGGTCTGACCAAAAACCAGCAGGGTGAATAAACCCCACACTACCCAATTGGCCCGATTGCCTTCCGCTAACCATGTTTTGATCTGATCTCTCATACGCGCGCTATACAGATACATCCGATAATAACCAGCATTACCCCCAGCCACTGTAGGAATCCTACCTGCTCATGGAAGATCAACCAACCGGACAGCATGCCGAAGATGAAACCCAGACTCGTCAGCGGATACACTTGCGACAGCGGATACTTATGCAGCATCCAGAGCCAGAACAGGTTCGCTCCTATCATCAGCACCACGGCAATCATCAACCATGCGTTCAGGATTACATGATGCCAGATGAAGGACCAACTCCACTCCCACGTCATCCCCTCCATGCCTAATTTCAAGGCCACCTGGCTGAAGGCCAACATCGCTGTTTGTAACAGCATCAAAAGGATCATCGTTATCATTTGCCGTGTTTCAATTTATAGGATTCTTGTATGTCCCGATAGCGAAGGATGACCTCCTCTATCACGTTCTCCCACGAACGGGAGATAGTTGTTGATGCTTTGTTCCCCACTTTGGTCACCACCTCCGGATGCTGCATCAGATACACGATCCGGTCGGCATACTGCTGCACATCGTTCGGCGTAAGGAATCCGTTCACGTCGGCTTTGATCACCTCGGCGGCCGTGGACTCCTGCAGCATCAGCGCCGGCGTATGCATCGCAGCCGCTTCACGCACCACGAGCGGGGCATTATCGTATAAGGACGGGAAGAGGAACAGGTCCGCTGCTGCATCGATCTTCTTCAACCGTTCGCGGTCATGGATATTACCGAGCAAGGTCACCTTGTCCTGCAAACCCAGTTCGCCCACTTTGCGCTTGATATCACGTACCGCATACCCCGTACCGACCATGAAGAACTGGAAGGGTTTGTCTTTGATCAGCGCCAAGGCATCCAGAATGAAACCGATATTCTTCTCCCATATATGCTGCCCCACAAAGAGCAACATCGTCTCCTCCGGCAGTACACCCAGTTCTTCGCGCATCTCCTGGCGCATCGCTTCGATAACGGGCGTCGGCGTATAGAAATCATTACCGTTCTCCACTACCTCCACATGACCTGTAAAACCGTACTCACGCAAAGTCGGTTCGACTGCCGCCTGCGGGATCCATACCTCGTCCGCTTTCTCGAAGAATCGGATGATATGACTCACCATCCAGTCCACCACCGGTTTGCAGGGCACGTTATGCTCGAAGTCCTGGCGGTACTTCGAATGGAACGTTGCTACGAGCGGTATCTGCTGCTTCTGCGCTACCGAATAGGCCAAGTCACCCGTGATGAACGGACAATGCGCATGCACGATCTCAAACTCCATACGACGGAATCGGTGCATAAACAACGGCGACATATACGGCAAGCCGTATCGATACGGATGGCGGAAAGGAATCGGTACGGAAGGAACGAAATTAATCGGATAAGGAGCAGCCTTAATCACCTCCTTCATATTCGGGGCATAGTCCGTGATAACACGAACATCGTTTCCTTTCTCGTGCAACCAATACGCATAGTTCTGCGCGGTCAACGCTACACCGTCCAGGATGGGCGGAAAATTATCATTGAAGATACCGATCATGTTTTTCAAACCTTTGCGGCTGCAAAGGTATAAAAAAAATCCCACATACGCAAATGTACATGGGATTTTTTTCATTTTTGTCGTACTTTTTACGGCATAGCAATGATTTTGCCGGATTTGAAATGACCTCCACCACTCATGAAGGAGTAGAAATAAATCTGTCCCGGATTGATGTTAATCAGTAGGCCGCAACTGATATCCACCACATCGAGCAGTATATCTTTCTGGCCACCACCATCATTCTCACTGTCGCGCAGTGCATACTTCGCTGCCTCTATATCGTTCGGGTCTGCTACCGGCACTTTATTGCTCGATATCAGACGACCGGCCTGATCGTAGAGGAAGAAGGTGACGTCGCTGTTGATGGTAGCTACGAAGACTTGACTCTTACCGTATCGACGCAGGAAGACATCATTCTCCGAGGGGTGCGGACGACCGTAATTAATACCCGATACCTCAAAGAAGATACGATAGGTGCGGATGTCACCGTTGGCAGCACTGCACTCGATCTTAACCGTATCACCCGGTTGGTTCTTATGCAGAATCGTGAACGTTCCGTCTTCCATCTCTGCGGAGTTCGACTCTACCGTCACGGTCTCGGACGAAGGCAGGACACGGATATTCGGGATACCGGCACCGTTCCTTAGTCTATAGGTATATACCCCACTATTGTCCGGATCAAAATTCTCCATCTCGATATCGTCCAGATAGATCATCTCCAGCGTATTGAGTGTATCCTTACCCAACTCCTGATAGATGGTATAGTTCCAGGTGGTCTTCTCATCCTGTGCGGTCACAAGGATAGTGAACGTACCGTTCTCATCCATTTCTATCACATGCGTAGCCTTCGGATCACTCTTCACGACAGCCTTGATGTCCTCCGTGGTGTACAGATCCTCTGTACCGAAGGGCAGGAAGATAGTCTCGGAGAACTTGGTCTCGGAGAACTCATACTTCACATCCGCGATCGTGACGCTGATCAGCGACGCATCGTTATTGCGGGTGAAGAAGAAGGTCAATTTATAGTCCTTCGTATTACCGCTTGGAGCAGTCACGGTGTAGACTACCTGTTTCTGCACCTCGGAGAGGTCATAATACGCCGTGTCAATTTTCTGCTGCAGTGAATCGTTCGGGGTCAACTTGATCTCCGGCAACTCATAACTGGTGCGTGACGGATCATACGGCATCACGATTTCGTACTCTCCATCATTGTTCGGATCGAAGTGGAAGACATCGTACGGAAGTTGTTTGCCTTTCTCCAGGATGATGATGTTATCGAGCGTAGCTATATCATACAATGCACGATGGAAGTACAGCGTATACGTATCCGGCGTACCATCCTCTGCCGTCATCAGAACCTCATAGACATCATAGACCTCATCAGATCGTTCCTCTTGACCCTTATAAATAATCTCATAGCTCTGTTTCTCTTCGAGTTTCACTACAGAGATGACTTGAATCTCTTCGCCTAAACTAATATCGATGGTATAGATTTTTTTATTTTCAGCATCCCATTCGGGCAAGAGACTGTTACCGTACCGGATCTCTGCCGGACATGTATTGGAAGAGACTTCAACCGGGAATTGGACGGTATAGGTACGCGAGTAGTTACCGGACTCGGAGGTGACGGTAATCGCGTACTTGTAACTCAAGGTCTTCTCCTTGGAGTTATCCATCAAGGTATCCACGTGTACCTTTTGCGATGCTTCTGCTGGGAACGGTATCATGTCGATATATACCGTATCGTATTTCTGTGCCTCTTCGGTCGTCAAGGGGCGATAGCGATATTCCAACACATCCGGATCAAAGCCCTCCAAGTTATTTTTCTCACCGTTGACCTTGATACCCAGCAGACGATCGTTATCCGACTTTTCGATTATATGAGAAACAATATACCGGTTGACATAGGACGTGTCCTTTGCTACTACCGTTATCTGACGAACCATGATCTTGGCTACCGTATCTTCCATAATCGTATCTAACCGTACTTCCGCGTACTCTTCTTCATTCGGCCAATCGAGAATCGGGAAGGAGACAGTACCGAACTCCAGTGTATCGGAGTAATAGAATACGTTCGGGTCGAAGCCCGTCAGCGTATCGCTGTTAACATAGATACGATCGAGCGTAGCCTTCGTCGAAAGTTTGCGGTTGAATAGTAGCGTATAGGTGGTCTTATGGTTCGAGTCGTCTTCGTAATCCTCTGCCATCACCACAACGGTTTTGATGACGCGATCGGAAGTTTCTTCCGTAATAATATCATAGGATGCATTCTCATTATCCGGCGTTACATTGATACGCGGAGCCGCTTCGCCGTATTTGATGTCGAACGAATAGAAGGTATTATACGGATCAAAACCTGGAATCGGCTCGTTATTCTTCTCGATCTCTCGAGCCAGCGAGTTACTGGATTTCGTCTTGTTGAAGCGGAGCGTGTAGGTGTTCGTTGTCACGCCGTCCACCGCTGTTACATGCAGCAGGAAGGTATCCGTTTTCTCCTCATGTTTATGCTCGATCTCCACTTTCTGACCGTCCATCTTCAGTTGTGCAGTTATCTTCGGCAGGGTATCATTGTCCCCGAGGGCAATGACATAGTTGTTATTACCGCGGTCGAACTTATCCATCGGTTTATCGTCGAATAGGATGTTCGCCAATTGGGCATCGTTCGATTGGTTCTCTACGTAGATCTCTACGATATAATCGGAATGGCTACCATCTTCAGCGAACACGCGCAGCGTATCACTGTAATGATGTCCGGCAGAGATAACGCTTTCATGCGTCTCTACGGTCTGGAAGCGGTCATCGGACGTATAATCGATCTCTCTCTCGTCGGTATTCAGCGAAACGGAATAGAAATGACGTCCTGCCTCGAAATGATCGAGTGCTTCTCCGTTCACGAGGATACCTGTCAGGTCGGAGCAATGACTCGGTTCAACCTTGATAGCCAAGGTGTAATACATCTCCATACTACCGTCTTCGCTGGTCACCTGGATCGTGGTCTCATCATCGTTCAACCGACCCGCTTGCAGCGTCACTTGTTGTCCCTCATGACCTACCGCGTACGTCACGTTCGGCATCTTCGGTTGCTCCGTCTTCGCGCCCTGCGGTGCCGGGATCGTATAGACATAACCGGTCTTCGCCGGTGCAAAATCAACCAGCAGCACCTCATCCAGGAAGATACCGTTCAGCGTAGCGAGGCTACTCATCGGACGGGTGATCTTCACCGTATAGGTCTTCGTATTCTCGCCGTCCTCTGCCGTCACCTTCGCTGTATAAAGGACACCGCCTGCAATCGGTTCATAGCTCGTTTCAATCGTCTGCTTGTCGTCTGCACCGATAGCAGCGAGTACAAGCGCAGAATCGGATACCAGTTCGTAGTTCAACTCGGTCGGCATGAAGTCTGCGTAGTTAACTCCGTCGATGGTAATCATCTTCAACTCTGCGTTATCGCTCTTCGTGGTCGAATAGCGCCAGGTGTAGGTCTTCTGCGTGGTCGGAACGGACCAGGTCATTTGAGTCGGGGCTTGCACGAAGATCACGGAGTCGGACGCTTGTACACGGGTGAAAGTAATATAGTCGGTCGGTTTAACCGCCGTCTTCTCCGTCACATCGCCACCGAAGTCCGTCAACAGGTCACCCTTGATCTCGAATTCGGCAATCGTACCGTTCGGAGTGATGACCGGATCGAGACGGTTGATCGTGTACGTACCTACCGTTCCGTCCTCTGCCGTCACGGTCAGCACGCCGTTAATAAGTACCACCGTCTGCAGGTCGGATTGCTTATCGAAGGAGATCAGCGGCAGGCGGTCAGCCGTCACGTCATATTCCTTGATATCCTTATCGAAGTTCACACCCTCTGCGGCGAGGTTCGCCAAGGTCACATCGCTGCTCAGTTTGGTCTTGAACGTAACAGTATAGGTCTTCGTTTCACCCTTCTCCGACGTCACGGTGATGGTCATCGTCGCGTTAGACTCGTCATAAGCGGTCTTCACCGTCTGCAGCGATGATGCCGGTACCGGAACGATATCCGGCAAGTTACGCTGGGATGAAGGAAGAGTGACTGTATAGGCGTACTTATTCGCTGCAAAACCTGCGACGGGAGTTGCGCCTACGAACAAGTTCGCCAACTGGTTCTTCCCATCCAGCGGACGGTTAACGGTCAGCGTATAGTCCG
>Ga0265298_10008635_pt1 | contig 12212 bp, 12 predicted proteins | sample AusTroGonzalo_MG_3_FD_193486 | JGI IMG/M metagenome (GOLD analysis project Ga0265298, IMG submission 193486) | Bovine rumen microbial communities from tropical cattle in Woodstock, Queensland, Australia - Gonzalo_01 | ecosystem: Host-associated > Mammals > Digestive system > Stomach > Rumen ...
TAAACTTGTGGCTTCCGGGCATAAATTGCGTAGTAAATGGCAGGAACCACAAACAAACTTACCAGTGTCCCGATGAACATTCCTGCCAGGATAACCAGGCACAAGGGGTACTGTAAATCGGCCCCCATGGAACCTCTGGACAGGAAAGGGGCAACGGCCAGCATCGTCGTGAGCGAGGTCATAATGATGGCTTTCATACGCCGACCCGACCCCGTGAGAACCGCTTTCCGTAGTGGCATGCCCCCGGCACGGAGTCGATTTATAGTGTCTATCTTCAAAATGGAGTCGTTAATTACAATGCCCGTCACCACCACCAGGCCAATGAGTGACATCAAATTCAGGCTCACACCCAGCGTCCATAGTACAACCAGGGCGCCGAACAGGTCGATGACCAGCTCCAGCAGGATGATGACCGGCTGGAGCAGCGATTCAAACTGGGAAGCCAGAATCAAATACAACAGCACGATGGCGACGAGCAGGATCCACAGCAGTTCTTTCAGCAGCTCCCGGGAAGAAAACCAGGAACCACTGAAACGCACGTCAAAATCTCCGTTTTTCTGCAGGGCTTTCCGGATACCGGCCATGGCGGGAGGTATTTGGGCATCCGACAGTTGCAAATCAAGCGGATAATAACTCCCTTCTGTCCCGGAAACCAATGTCTTGAGATCTTCCGTATACGTTTGACGCATCAGCTCTATGGCGGGAATCTGCCGGCCGTCTTTCTCCAGGAAAGTTTCCGAGAGCATCTGTGAAAGGCTTTCCTGGTCCATCCCGGTCACCACCGGCAAGGTATGGTTCCCCTGTACCAGGGAGAAAAGCCGATTTTCATTGAGCGCCTGGCGAAGAAGCGTGGCCAGTTCTTCGTAGCTGACACCGTACAGGGCCATTTTCTCGGCAACGGCCGTAAAGAGGACATCCGTACGGGTAACTGGCGGGACGATTGATATGTCCGGCATATCAAGTTTAACGGCTTCCAACGACGCCTGAAGCCTTTCCAGCCCAATCTCTGGATTCCGCACCGGCCGGAGACGGGCCGTCAGGGGGGGCTGCTTGTCGGAAAAAACCAAGTCGAAAATGTTTCCGGCGGAATCGAACCGCCAGGTTGCAGCGGATGCTGTGGCTGCCAAACAGGCGTCCAGACGCTTTTGGACAGCCTCCAGCGTTTTCATGTCTTTGCATTTGAAGTACAACTGCACCTCGCTGATACCCTGATCGCCGCTATGTCCCAGAACATAATCCTGTGTACCCACCAGCGCGGTATACTCCACGGCATCCTCGCCAAGAACGGCTTCCAAAGCAGCGGTCCTGCGCTCATTTTCCTCCACCGAAATGCGACCGTTCCAGTCCAAGTGCAGGATGGCCTCGGTACGGGTAAGTTGCGGAAGACGCTCCCTGGGCATCCGGGCAAAGCACAGCATCACACCCGCCACACTCACGCCAAGGAGCAGCCAAGACCATTTTTTGTGTTCCAGCCACCAAACCATCCGACGGTGGTCCCACTCACGGAGACGCTCCTCCATGGAAATCCGTTGCAGCAGTGGATGCGCCCGGAAGGCCGGCATACCCTTATACCACCACCAATAGTAGACGGGGACTACGATGATTGTAATGAAATAGGACGTAAACAAAACGATGGTCACGGCCATAGCCTCGTCGAAAAACAAGGCACCGGCCAGGCCGCTTACAAAAACCAGCGGCACAAAGACTGCGCAGGTGGTGAGCACAGAACTGAGCATGGGGCCGCGCACTTCATGCGTTCCTTCCAGGATGGAAGAACGCAAGTCGCCGCTCCGCTGCCAGCGGGAAGTGATGTCGTCAATCAGGATAATGGTATTGTCGGCCATCATGCCCACACCCAGCAAAAGGCCTGACAGGGAGATGATATTGAGCGAAAGTCCTGTCAAGTAAAAAATGAGCATGGAAAAGAGAAGGGCCGACGGCATGGCAAGGCACACCAGCCAAGGGCTTCGGAAGTCTCTCATAAACAGGAAGATGACCAGACAAGCCAGCAGGATGCCCAGGAGGATATTCTCAATCAGGCTTTTGATGGAATACGCCAAGAGCCGAGTCTGGTCCCGCGTGGGCTGAAAATCCAGCTCCGGATAATCGGTCTTGAAGCGGCCCAGCAGCGCTTGAATGCCATCTTTCAGTTCGCCCATTCGTGCATCGCTTTGCTTGATAACCGCCAGGCTCACGGCCGGATGCCCTTTCGAACGGACCAGGCCGGTGCGTTTAGCCGGGACCCGGGACACCTGGGCCACATCTCCGATTTGGAGAAGGCGGTCGCCGCAGCGCAGCCAGATATCAGCAATGTCTTCCGGGCTGCCCGCCTTGGTGTCGAACTTCACACTGTAGCGATACATGCCGTCCCGAATGGTCAGTGACCCCAATTGAATGTTGGAATTCCGGATGGCTGCTTCCAGCTGCGACACCGTCAAGCCCAATTGGGCGAGTTTATCGGCCTCCGGGAGCACCAATATCTGCTCCTCCACCGTTCCGCTCATATCTACCATCGCCACTTCCGGCAGCTGTTCGATGCGCTTGGCAACGACGTCCCGGCAAAAGCGGCTGAGCTCGGTGAAAGAACCGCCGGAGGGCATCGTCACATTGATAAAAAATGCCGGAATGTCGGTGGCACCGGCTTTGACCACCCTGGGACGGTCGATGCCGGGAAGAGAACCCATGACGCGGTCTATCTTTTCGTTGACTTCCACAAAGAGCAGGCCGATATCGGCGCCGTGGTTGAAACTGAGTTTGAGCGTGGCACTGCCGTCCCGGGCTTCACACACGATGTCTTGCAGGCTGCCCACCTGGATGAGCTGGGCCCGAAGCGGCGTTACCACCCGCCGGTCCATTTCGCGGGCCGACAAAGTGGCATCCGTCGCCTGTACGCTTATGTATGGGATGTCCACCTCAGGAATCAGGGAAACGGGCAGAAGACGGATGGACACAAGTCCCAGAACCACCACCACCAGCAAGGCCATGGTCACAGCAATGGGACGGTCGATGATGTGCCTGAGCATCACGGCCGCAGCACGACGTCGGACCCGTCGGCGAGGTTCAAGTTGCCACTTACAATCACCCGGTCACCTTCGGAGAGTGCCGCGCCCCGGTCGGCATTGGGCGCAACCACGTGGCTGGAAGCATTAGAAGCGAGAATGTTTACATAAGTCCAGTGCGCCTTGCCATCTTCCGTATAGGTGAAGAGGACATCCATGTCGTCCCGAATGACCACCGCACTGCGGGGAACGACCAGCTGGCCTGGGGCGGTACGCCCCACCGAAACTTTCACATTCATGCCATCCAGCAGGCGCGGGTCGCCGGGAACCCTGGCGCGGACGCTCACCTGGCCGTTTTTGTCCACCGAAGGATTGATTGAAACGATTTTTCCGCTGCAGGAAAAGGACGCGTCGGCATAGGGGGTCACTTTTATGGGAAGACCCAGCGAAAGGAAACCATACTCCGATTCCATGACCGTGAAATCCACGTCAAAGGCCGAATCATTGATGAGAGTGCAAAAGGGGTCGGTGCCGGAAAGGTCGTGGCAATGGCGTTTCACATCGGCCACCCGTCCGGAAAAAGGAGCCCTGAGGACAGTCCCTGCCACATCCAACCGGGCCCGAGCAAGGCCATTCCGGGCACCGGAATAGCCGGACTTCATTTTGGCTGTCGCAAGAAGGTCGGCCGGGACAGAAAGGGTATCCCGCGCAGGGTAACCTTGACCAACAAGATAGTCATACAAGTCCATCTCGGCCTTATCCAACGCTATTTGGGCCGATTCCAGCGCCAGTTGCAAATCGGGACGGTCCAGCCGCGCCAGGACACTCCCCTTCCCTACGCGCTGCCCGTTGGCAACGTTCACCTGAGAGAGTACTCCGCTGTTAGAAAAAGAAAGACTGGCCCGGGCCGATGCCGCCAGCTTTCCGTTGGACAAGAGTTCCCGGCTGAAATCCGTCCGCCGGAGAGTCATCACTTCTACTGTATTCACAAGAGGGGACTGTTGCAGGCGACCCTCCACCCCTGTACCGGTATTGTCGCCCATCCCGCAGGCCGTCAGGGCCAGAAGCGGGAACAAGATAAAAGTGCGTGCTTTCATTTTTCCAGCGTCATTTCGTTTGCGTCTATTGGGATCTCCTCTCCGGAAAGGAAATCAAAAAGGGTGTACTTCCGGAGGGTGTAATAATAGGTCCAGAAGTTGGACAGGTCCAACAGGTACTGTGTCCGGGCGTTGTCATTCTCGCTGCGGGCGGTGTTTAGCTCCAAAACGGAGGCGCTGCCGGCACGGAATTTGTCCATCACCAGGGCATAGCGCTCCCCGGCAATGGCAAGGGCCCGGCGCGATACCCGGCACTGGCCGCGTTGGTTGTTGAACTGCCCTACCGCCGAGAACACCTTCCGACGGTAATCGTTTTCGCTCTGTTCCACCTGCGCTTTCACGACATCTTCGGCCGCTTTGGCCTTTTCCACCCGGCCTTTTCCCTGCCCCCAGTCAAAGATAGGGATGCTGAAACTAAGGCCGAACACTTCCTGGTCCAACGGATTCCGATAAGCCTCCGGCAGGGTGATGCCCGACTTGGACAGGCCGAAGCGCGCGTTAAAACTCATCGTTATTCCCCGCTCAGCCTTGGCCTTCTCCACATTGGAACGCGCGTTCAGAAGGCTTATCTCGTTGTCCAGCTGAAAACGGGAGTTCTCCAACGACTTCTCCAGCACCATCCCGTAGTCTACCTGCAAAGCGGGAAGGTCCTCTTCCAGAACCGGACTCACCTTCGCCGCATCATCATAGCCCAGCAGGGAATTCAGGGCCATTTGCGCTTCCCGCACCTTGATGGCACTTTCGCCGATGGAGAGACTGTCGTTCAGCATCCGGAGTTCCAGCTGGAGGAATTCATCCCGGGTCACTGTGCCCAATTTCAGACGCTCCCCGGCCACGCCATACATACGGACCGTATTCTTGTAATTGGAGCGGGCCAACTGCTCATTCTCCTGTGCTATGAGCACCCCGAACCAGGCAGCCACGGCATCCAGGGCTATCTGTTCCATGGCCTCCACATAACTGCGGCGTCCACGCTCATATTCTTTGGGTTCAATGAGCCTGTCCCATTTGAACTGATTATAGGCAAACAGCGGCTGCTGGTAAGAGATGGTCACCGGCTGGCTGTACCAGGTGACGTTGCGGGCCGCTCCGAACTGGTCTATCCGGTTCAGGTCGGTGTACACATATAGGGTGCCGCCCGTGAAAGGGATGTTCTGCCGCGCCTGCAAGCCGATTCCGTTTTGCATGTTGTTGGACGCCACGTACTTCATGCTTCCGTCATCCGGATTCTGAAGCAAAGTGAGCGAACGATTGAAGTTGCCTAGGTTTCCGTACAGATACAACGAAGGAAGCCGGCTGGCCTGGTAGGCACGCCAGGCCCAGTAGGTGGACACGAACTGCCGCCGCGCTTCCAGCGCCTGCACCGAGCCGGTCCGCGCCCGGCCGATGGCTTCGTTGAGAGTCAACGGCTGGGCAGAAGCCCCACCACTCAAAGCAAGGCCAAGCAATAAAGAAATGATTCCATAACACTTCATAAACCGAATCACAGATAATCCAACGAATTTATGAAGAAGAAATGATGCCCTAATCAAAAATACCGTTAATTCTGTAATCCATAAAGTACACTAAATCAATGCTTTCCCGCAACAGAACGTTAATTTTTGAATCCGAGCAGATGAAAAGAAGGAAAAAACGCCTTCCGGAACCAATCGAATCCGGAAGGCGCCCTGTAAAGAATTGCCAAAATTACAACAGGTGTTATGCTAAATCTTGTATCTGACTACCCCAACAACAGAACTCTGTAAATGAGGACGTGAAGAAATGACGCGATTTCCACTGTCATCAAAACGATACGTTATGAGCTGTTCCTGATCATCAAAGTGATCAAATACTCTAATCTTATCCAATTTTTTGTCTTTCAAATGAATCATGACGATATCGTCTTTTTTCAACCTGCTTTTCAATGAGTTTTGGTCCAACTTTTCCACAAGCAACTGTGTATTGTCAGAAATACCTTTGGGTTTCATGCAATTACCACAAACCACGACGCGAATCATCCCCTTTGTGCTTAACGGATTTCCATGCTCATCGCAAATCTTAATCGGCGATGCCACAAAAGAGCGCCTGCGGATAAGCTCTGAATCACATTTATCAACGGAACCAGCTTCAACCCCTTTGACAACATCCCTTCCCTTTATACTGCTATACGCATAAAGGGCTAAAACAAGAATTAATGCCAATATGAAATACATGCTTCCCATAGTGAAAAAAATTATACTTCTGTCGCGACCAAATACGAACTGGGTTTGTTTAGAGAACGAAACTTAATGAACCAGACCACCATTAATAGGATACCGTGAGCCGCAAGCGCAAGCCACCTGTTGTTGATAATACCCTTGTATAAATACCCTTTCTCAAAGCAAATCATAAAAACACGAGGACGATTCTCTTCTTTGAAAACAAGAAGAGAATCCACAAATGAGACATCTCTTCCTATCAAACTATCAAGCATATCACTCTTTTTCTTATTTTTCACGTCGCAACATGAGGTCATCACTATCAGAAATAAAGAAAGAATGAACAGCTGACTACATCTCATATACTTCTATCTGGTTTTCTGAACTATTGAAAGCATAAAGTCTTTCACCATCGGTGCAAAAAGTTGAATAAACCTCTCCCGAAAGCGACATCACGGTTTTCGATATTTCTCCTGTATTTAAATTCACTGAAACAATCCGATTGCATCGGTAACGTCCACCATAAGTAGGTATCAGTATCAAAAGCATATCACCATTGATACTAACATCAACATTCAATATATAGAAACTGTTTTCCTCCGTGTCTGCCTTTTGCGTGAAAGAAACGTTTCTACGATATGCCACAGAAGTGGATAAGTCAATCGTGCGGACGGGTTTTCCATCTTTACTTATAATCTTAATCCAGGGCAAGGCTTCAGGAATTATTACTAGGTCTCTTTCATAGGATAACACGTGGCAGGAATTCATCGTTACAGTCTTAACCGTGGAGTAAAACTTCTCTGTTTGAAGAATTGTTATCGGAGGGCCAGCCAAAAACGACTTGACAATACTCGCTTCTGAATCCTTTACAGGCAAAAAAAACATATTCCCGTCTTCTACAAAACGTTGATCTCTGGTATTGACGGGAACAGGTTTTTCGTCTATAAATACTCCCTTCTTGTAACTTTTCATTTTCAAGTTTCCGAAATCTATTACAAAGACAGAATCGCCAGATATGGTAAAGGTGAAAGGAGCTACAAATTCTTCTTTGGACCGTCCGCCCCTTGACACAGTATGGAGTCTTGACAGTTCTTTATCAAGTATCATTATGGATCTCCGGTTAATATCCATAAAATACAAATGGTCATTATGAAATTGAAGCCCCCTTATATCTCCGACAAAGGACGAATCTGGATAGATAGACATTCTGTAAACGCATCTCTTTTGGACAATGGGCTCGTGATTTGAACACGAAATTGTAATTATAAAAAGGACGGTTGTAACGGTAAACTGCCTTAAATAGTTCATCATTTATTAACAATTTGTTCGATGTCCATCGCATTCCACCCATTCATAGCCCCTTTTACAACTCGTACCGGTGCATGAGACGGACCCTGTTTGTTGTCCAAAAGGATTACTACAAATCGACGTAACAGTGCAACTATAGTCTCCCACTTCACCCACAGTCAAAACCTCAACACCCTGCTGAATGATTGGCCTATTGCCATTTGCCAGAAAAGAAAAAACACATGCACAAGCGAGCAGAGTCGCCGATAAAACGAATAATTTTTATCTCATATAATTTTGATGTTTAGATATGAATATATTAACGTTTAAAAGTATTTGCCAGCCCTATCTGACAAATGAAAGCTGGTACCGGAAACAATTTCACCCGAACCGCACCCTCTTCGATTCTTTTCGACATATCCGTCATGGCAAAGGGTATCTGCAGACAATCTGATTGGCAGTATCTGTCTCCTGGGACACGGTATAAAGGTATCTATCATTTTTCGAGACAACAAAGGAACCAAAGGGTCTGTCTGTCTGGAATGATTGGACTTTATTGCCATTCCAGTCAAAAACATCTATCAAATCCCTGTAAAACTTGGGATAGCCTTCAATTGGCATACTTGATGACTCGTTTTCATAAGTGACATAGATTCTGTTCTCTGTCATTCTGGCTTTTATTCCCCTGTATTTATCGTTAATGATGCGATATGTCTCCATCCCATTCCCCAAAACACGGCCTTCATACTCCGGCAGGATTGTCAATACGGGCCTTCTGTTACGAATAGTCCCATTTTGTGGGTCATAATCCATTATTTCCAAATAGCGTCCTTCACCACAAGCATATGCCAACTTGGAGAGACTTCTGTTGAAATAGATTGTCGCATTAACCGTATGTACCATTCCATCCAGCCAGGGGTTCTTTGTATTTTGCTCACATAGGGGATAATAGATTTTATCCATGGTCTGCAGGTCTGAGTCGAGCATATATAGAAGACCGCCCGCATCAAAATCAAAATCAAGACATAAGAATTGCGCCCCTTTCAGATGGGTAAACGCAGTCCCTCCCGAATAATCTTTGCATCCCATCAACTCCATTACCCGCATGGAACTAGCCTTATCCTCCAATTCCACAGAAATGACAGCCATCTTATTTGAGGTATTTCGCCCCGTTTCAAAGACATACAAGGTTCCGTCGTCAGAATCATATGTAAAAACTGGCAGGAAAAATTCCCCTGGTCCTCTTCCTTTATACACAAAACGGTCTTTCAAACATATACTGTCTCTGCTATCACTCAACACATGGCACATCAACGAGTCGTAATAGTTATATGCAAGCAGAACCGAATCATCCGCGGCAATCCAATCATAAACATCCAAACCAGCCTGGACCAAGTTCGCCTTGATGGGTTCATATCCTCCATGTCCCAAATGCGAACAAGACATACACAGTATTGTCATCAGCAAAGAAAGAACAGCGATTACTCTTTTCATGCTAAGGAACATTTTTCAATCCAGGGAGACGGACCAATCCCAAATTTCCGTTTGCATCATATGCCTTGAACACACAAACCGAAGTCGCCTGTTCACAAGGTAACTGCGGTATCTCCCATTCTGTCAAAACCTCAAGATTCTCCTCAAAAAAATCTATTCTCCCCCTTGCATTAATAATTGACACACAGATAGCTCCGCATAGTACAGCTGCCACAGCAGTTATGATTCTTTGTTTCTTCATGTGATTAGTCGTTTAGTTGTTATTGAATTACGGCGTATTCCAAGAAACGAAATGTTGTGTACCCTCTCTGGCCACAAATGCATCTTCTTCCCAGCCGAGGGTAAGATTGTGTAATCCCAGTACAAAGCCGTTGAAAAACAAGCCTTTCTTATCTCAAATATAGTCTTACGATAACAGGATTTTGATCTGAATGGATGGGCAGGGAACAAGGGAACAGATCATCTTCTCTCTTTTCTTCCAACAGCCAAGAATCAATAACACAATAGACGGAACAGCCATCCATGCAGCGAAACGTCCCGGCAAATGAAGACTCTCCGGGCTTTCCAGCACCAAACCATGACCATCCTTCCCCTCGGTTCAGTCCATAATAGGCACGGATATCGCTTCCCTTTTGGATGAACACTTCAACCATTTGACCACTCTCCCCTACGATGAAACGTTGGATGAGAGCAAATTCCCGAGACAACAAGTAATCCATGGCGGAAAAAGCATCGTCAAAAGCATAGAACTTTTCGTCAATGGCCCATTTGCCGAAGTCGAAGCGTTCAAAGGGGCGTACCCACCCTTGACAAAAAGTATAAATAACAGAATTGTAGGCATCGGTAAACAGTACCTGTTCCCCGTCAGGAGAAAAAATGGGTTTTCCGACTGACAGGTGTATCACTTTGGACTGGTCCGGAAGATACGTTTCTTCCGAATAGTCCGGCTTTTGCAAGGCCAGACGATATCCACGACCTCCCCCAAAGCCATAATAAGTCAGGTAGCCCTCGGGGACTTGGAAGGACTGGATGCCGGGAGTCAAAACATGAGTTTCTCTGACCAATTCTCCAGACAAATCAAACACCAACACCTTGTCGGGACGGGAAAATACCACAACCTGTTTTTCCAGTATCTGAATATTATTGATGTCCATATACTCTCCCGGTCCGTTGCCTTGTCGCCCAATCGGCCCGACATATGCTCCCGTGGCAGAAAAACGGTAAACGGCCGACTTCTCTTTATCCCAAACAATAAAACCGCCGTCATTCAGGACAAAAAGTTCGGGGAATGACCCGATGAGAGGCGCCCCCTCCGTCTGCAAGGGAATCCATTCCACGGAATCCACTGCATCCGTCAAGGCACGGTGCGACTCCACCCGGCCAAAAACAACGGATTCCCTTTCCTGCCTCATCCCACATGACGAAGACAGCATAAGCACTGTGATGAATAGAGATAAACGTTCTCTCATTTTGCCATTCTTTTTGCTTTTTTGAATTCACTGTCGAACAAACTCCTGCTATCTCCAATTACAGAGCAGCCCAGTTGCCGGCTATCTGCATCAAGGATAAATCCTATTCCCGTCAAATCCTTTTGAACGAGATTCTTCTGCTTGAATTTTCCTTCATAGTCGAGCATGACCGGGAAATTGCAATCATACTCATTCAAATAATGGATAACCGTATTTTTCCATTTGGGCGAGCAATCAACGTAGAACAAGAATTGCCAGTCGGGATTATCACGGATAATCCTGTCAATTTTACCGCGGGGAGTACCATCCAGACTGAAGCCCATCCCTCCGGGCGTGAAATACGTAACTACGGTTTTGGTATTCCGGACGATGAGGGGCGGGGCCACGTCTCCCGCCCGATTTACCGCCACCGGAATCTCCATACATTCAATCCGATCATCTCCCTCGCAGGACAATAACAAAAGGAATGTACAAAGAGCCATCAAATAAGAAACAACCCGACTCATAAGGTTTATTCAATTATCGGCTCATCTATTTTTTCGCAAGTATCGCAAACATGTCTACGGCATTGTTCACTTGTATAATCCTTTGTACACTTATAAGTAAGCACATGACCGCAGTACCCCATCGTTTGATAGCAGGGGCCATTAAATGTGTCCGGTCCTTCAGAAATAGGGTTGGAAGCGAGGGCAAGGACAGCAATCACATCCATTAATAGCACAAACAAAGCACCTAAAACAATTTTCTTCATCATACAAGTTTTTAAATTGGACATATAAACTGATAGTATTTTTCTATCCATTCCGGATTATCTTTAACAGTTACAATTACCTGGAATACCTCATGATGCTGTATTCTAAATAACAACACGTCATCAAGTTCTTGTAATTCTTTACTCGCAAGTTTTTCATAATCATAACTAAAAACACACAGATTCTGTACATCTGAAAATTGAACCTGATAATCTCTTTTCTTAAATTGAGGACATATAATAGCCACACGATTAAACCGTGAAACATAGTTCAACAAAATCATACTCTGTTCTTTGGCACATGCGCCACAAACATTAGGTAATAGAAGTAAACAGATATCTGGATTATAATCATCCAACTCTTTAAAAATTGACAGCTGATCTAATTCCGTCTGTATTAATTGAGAATCACACTTAAAATGAGAGGTCCAAATAGCTTCTCTTTGCTGTTCCAAACGCATCATCTTGACTTGGTATGACTGCTCTACTTTTCCCCACTCCTTCCCCTCATAATATCTTATGGCCGCCCATAGGCAGAGCATCGTTGAAAAGATAATAAAAACTAAAAAAGAGTAAGTCACCCAATGCTTCATTCCAATACGGTATCAATGGACAATAGTAAATACACCTATTATTTAGCGTTTCCATGCATTTATGAAAAACTTTTTCACAACAAAAATAGAAAAAAGAAATGAACCTTCACTGCTTTTGGGCATTAATTCTTCGTAACGCAAAACACTGAGAATCAAATACTTGTCTTTTATTAACGTTAATTCTTCTTATTCTGGTTCCAGATTCAGAATTACCTGTTTTTTCGTATTATTGAATTATGGTGTATTCCATGAAACGAACTGCTGTTGTCCGTCTCGGGCAATGAAAGCATCTTCCTCCCGGCCACGAGTATGGTTATGCAGCCGGAGCAGGGCATGCTGCGGAAT
>Ga0265298_10008636_pt1 | contig 12212 bp, 9 predicted proteins | sample AusTroGonzalo_MG_3_FD_193486 | JGI IMG/M metagenome (GOLD analysis project Ga0265298, IMG submission 193486) | Bovine rumen microbial communities from tropical cattle in Woodstock, Queensland, Australia - Gonzalo_01 | ecosystem: Host-associated > Mammals > Digestive system > Stomach > Rumen ...
GCCGGCGGGAGAAATCGATTTTGTCTGCCGGGGCAAGACCGCCGGCTGCTACGTACAGGTCGCGGCCACGGGATCCGTTTCGGACAAGCTGAGGACATTCCGGAACCTGCGCGACCGCTATCCGTGCTACGTCATCACGCTGGATCAGACGGAAAGACCTGAAAACACGAACGGCGTTCAGATCATTCCGGCAGTGGACTGGCTCCTCGGCTGACTGTGACAGACCAAGCGCTGCCGCCACCAGAGCCTAGTCGGCGAAATCACCGATCCAGAGTCTTTTGAAGCTGCTCCAGATTCGCGAGCCGCCGCGTGCGGTCTTTTTGCTGCGCTCTCCGATCATGCGCCGGCGCATGACCTCTTCGACCACGCCCATGACGGTCGAATCGCCCGGCGAGGAGAGGCTGACGCCGCCATCGGGGGAAGACTTGGGACGGCCGATGCGCACCTTGAGCTGAAGCTCCTCCTCGACCACTTTGTCAAATCCCGGCATTTCCGCCATGCCGCCCGTGATGACCACGCCGGCGGCGGCCTGCTGGGTCCAGGCATCCTTGTCCAGGTAGTACTCTCGAAGCACGCGAACGAGCTCGCGCAGGCGCTGCTCAATCACGTTGACAAGCTCTGCGCTCACAACAGCCCGCTGCTTGCCGGTGGGCTCATAGGTGTAGCGGATCTTCTCATACCGATCGCCCGGCCGCTCCGGGATATGCCCGTATGTCAGCTTGATGAGCTCAGCCTCCTCCAGCGTGCACTTCAGGTATGTGGCGATGTCATTGGTAAAGAGGTTGCCGCCTGCAGCGGCAACTGCCGTGTACTGCACCACGTCGTCCTTGTAGCAGGCGATGTCGATGAGCCCGGCGCCAAAATCCAGCATGATCACGCCGAGCTTCTTTTCAGTGGGCGTAAGGCAGCTCGCGGCACTCGCCCATGGCTGAAGCACGAGCCCGTCCACGTCTACGCCGGCCCGGCGCACGCACGTGAGCAAATTCTGCACAACGCTGTCCGAGCCGATCGCCAGATGCGCATGGGCCCTCAGCACATCGCCCTTGTACCCAACGGGGGAATCGTAGATCGGCGTGTCATCCGAGCCGATCGTGTACATCTGAAGAACGTGCGAAACGACCTTGTCATCCGGAGAGCTGCCGTCCTCCTTGGCATCAAAGGCGAGAGCAAGCTTCTGAGCCCGCTTGACGTTGCTTTCCGTGACCTGTCCGTCCTGCAGCACGACGGTGCCCTGCTTGTTGATCGAATGCAGGCCCTTGCCGGTAAGCGCGACATAGACACCCGGAATTGACTCGATGCGGGAGATTTCCCTCGCCTCCTCGAGCGCGTTTCGAATGGATGTCACGGCGAGTTCAATGTTCTGCACGCACCCCTGCTTGATGCCCTTTGCGGGCACCTTGCCAAAGCCGATCAGGCGCGGCGGCTCATCACCTTGAACGAGCGCCACGGCAACCGAGATCTTGCTTGTGCCGATATCCAATGCCGCCAGCAGATGTCCCTGTTCGTTTTCCACTTTGCTTTAACTTCCTAGCTCAACGCTTGCTTGCTGCCACTCAAAATGCCGTTTCCCGAATGCCGGCTGGACGCGCAGCCTTCTTGCTTTCCTGAGCGGGCGGATTCGCTGCCGCCCTCGCCCTGGGCTTTGCTGCGCCTGGAGCCCTTGGCGCAGCCGCCGGCGCGGCCTTTGCCCCGGGCACTGGTCTGGCGCTCTCGGCCGGCTTGGAATTGCCAGTCCGCGCCTGCGCAGGCGAACTCGCCCCTGCCGGCGCTTCTTCCTCTTCGGGCTGTTCCTGATCAAGCTCGGGCGGATTCCTGAGCCCCTTTTCTATCTCCCAGCTCTCGCGGCTCACCTCATCAGGAAGCCTTGCCGCGAAGGCATTGCGATAGCGCGCATCCAAATAGGTGGGATAGCCCTGCATCATATCGCTGATCTTTTGAAAATATTCAATAACCTGATCAAGCTTGTGAACAAGCGCCGCCCGCACCTTCGAGCGCCCCAGCTCCACGATCACATCGGGGCGCTGTTCGGACTCGAGCACAAGAAGCCAGCTGCCCAGGATCGACACCTGCACGGACTTCACGCGCATGCCGATGCGCTGGGTGCTGTCGTTGAACTTCCCCCAGAGCTGCACGATCATCGGCAGCATGTTCTCATCGCCCGAAAAGTTCGGCATGGAGCTGATCCGTTCAATGCCCACGTCGCTGCTCGTAAAAAGGACGCCTTCGCTGGAGACGAGCCTGCCGTCCTCCCACAGGGCGACCGGTTCATGCCGTTCAACAGATACGCGAATGCCGTCGGGCCAGATGCGGCTGACGCTTGCCCTTCTCACCCAGGAGATGCCCTCGGCGGCAGCCTTGATGTCACCGAGATGCACGATGAGGAAATTCTTGCCCTCGAGCGCGTTCTGCATGCACTCCTGAAGCTCCTGCGCCGAGGCGCTGCCTTCAGCGACGCCTTCCATCGTCAGATGACGGATCTGCAGGGCCGGGTCGATGTAGTCGCGGTAAACCATCAGCCCATAAACGCCGGCGGCGGCGACCGCAGCCGCCACCGCAAGTTTTCCGACCATCGCCAGCCATCTGCCAAGCGCCATGAACGTTCCCTAGCAAAGAGCCCGCATCAGCTGTCCAGCCGCGCTGAAAGCGCCACATGCACGCACAGTTCAGGAAAGCTCATGCCCGTTGCCCGGGCGGCGAGCGGCACGAGCGAGTGCGGCGTCATGCCGGGCGAAGTGTTGATCTCGAGCAGAATGAAGCTGCCGTCCTCCCGACCCATGACGTCAATGCGCCCCCATCCGCGGGCTCCAACGGCTGCAAAAGCCTTCTCGCAGGCGCTCTGGATCGCCTGAGTGACGCGCTCGGGCAGAACTGCCGGGCAATCGTACTTCACAGCGTCTCCGGTGTACTTGTTCGTATAGTCGTAATCGCCTTCCGGAGCCTTGATCTCAATGATCGGCAGAGCCTTTCCTTCAATGAGCGCGACCGTGAACTCACGACCGAAAAAGCGCTCCTCAACGAGCACCGGGCCATACTTGAGCGATGCGGCAATCGCCTCATGGAGCGTCCGCTCATCGGCGTCGCGAAGCTTGACAACGCCGATGGAGGATCCTTCGCGCGCTGGCTTGACAACCACGCTGCCGCCGAGCGCCTCATACACGGCATGAGCCTGTTCGGCATCGTGCACCAACATTCCGCGGGCGACCGGCAGACCATTCTCACGCCAGATGGCGCAGGTCACGGACTTGTCCATGCTGATGGCGCTTGAGCGCACGCCGGGACCTGTGTAGGGAAGCCGCAGGTACTCCAGAGCTCCCTGCACGGTGCCGTCTTCACCGAACTTGCCGTGCAGCGCAATGAAGGCCCGGTCAAAATGGCCGGCCGCCAGGTCGGAGAGCGAACTTTCGGCAGGGTCGATGCCGACTGCATCAACACCTGCGTCCCGGAGGGCCTTCAGAACCTCGCTGCCGCTCGAGAGCGACACCTCGCGCTCGGAGGAAAAACCACCCATCAGAACTGCAACCCGGCCTAGCCGGGCGCGCGTCTTTTCATCCACCGTAAATTTTTGCTGCATCACCGCTTTCCCCTTTGTATCTTCCGCCATGCGCACCATCTAGATTTCGCCGGCCAGCTTGCTGGCAATCCTGCCGATGCTTCCCGCGCCCATGGTGAGCACGACGTCCCCGTCGCGCACGACCGACTCGAGCGCCCCCTGCACTTCCTCGACCTTGTCGCAGAACACGATGTCGCCCTGGCTGACCATGCGGATCGCACGCACAAGAGAGCGGCCGTCGGCGCCCGCAATCGGAGATTCTCCAGCCGGATACACGTCCGCCAGAACCAGCACGTCCACGCCGGAAAGAACCTTGACGAAATCCTCAAAGCAGTCTCGCGTACGGGTGTAGCGGTGCGGCTGGAATGCCACCACAAGCCGCTTGTCAGGCCATGCACCGCGCGCGGCGGCGATCGTCGCCGCCATTTCATGCGGGTGATGGCCGTAGTCGTCGACGAGCTTGAACGTCTCGCCCGGCCGATCCTTGATCTGCACATCGCCGTACTGGGCAAAGCGCCTGCCGACGCCGGTAAAGCCCGCCAGGCCCTTGACGATCGCCTCGTCCGACACGCCCACGAGCGTGGCGACGGCAATGGCCGCCAGCGAATCGAGCACATTGTGCATGCCAGGCAGATTCAGCAGCACGGGAAGCGGATCGTGGTTCTTGCGCAGCACCGTAAAACGCATCTGGGTGCCGCAGCTTCTGACATCGATTGCCCGGACATCGGCATTCGGATCAAATCCGTAGCTCACGATCCGCTTGTGAATTCTCGGCATGATGGAACGAACGTTCTCGTCATCCATGCAGAGCACGGCAACTCCGTAAAACGGCAGCCTTGCGATGAAGTCCACAAACGCCTTCTTGAGCCGCTCGAAGTCGTGGCCGTAGGTGTCCATGTGATCCTGATCGATATTGGTGATCACGGACACCACTGGAGTCAGGTTGAGGAACGAGGCATCGGACTCATCAGCCTCGGCGACAAGGTACTCGCCGGTGCCGAGCCTGGCATTCACGCCGGAGCTGTTCAGCCGTCCGCCGATCACGTAGGTCGGATCCATTCCGCCGCAGGCGAGCAGCGTCGCGGTGAGCGACGTGGTCGTCGTCTTTCCATGCGCGCCGGCAACGGCAATGCCGCGGCGCAGACGCATCAGTTCGGCAAGCATCACGGCGCGTGGCACCACCGGAATGTGTCGCGCACGCGCGGCCACCACCTCCGGGTTGTCCTCGTGCACGGCGCTTGAAATCACGATGGCATCAGCACCCTCGATGTTTTCTGCCGCATGTCCGCGGTAGACGGTCGCTCCCTGGGCCGAGAGCCGCTCGGTAGCGGCATTCACGGCCAGATCCGAGCCGCTCACCGTATAGCCGAGATTCAGAAGGACCTCGGCGATGCCGCACATGCCCGTGCCGCCGATGCCGACAAAATGCAGATGCTTGACAACAAACTTCATTGGGTCTTCCTCTCGATAGGTCAGGGCTTCTTTTTCATGCGATCGACCGCTTCGATCATGTCGCAGACGCTTGACGTTGCGTTCTTGCGGGAGAGCTGCCTTGCCTTCTTGGCAAGGTCAAGGATCTTGGCGGGCTTCATGCTCGAGAGCACGCCGAAAAGGTGTTCGGGCGTGAGCTGGGTCTGTTCGATCATGACCGACGCGCCGTTGCCCTGCATGTACTTGGCATTGCCCCTCTGGTGCTGGGTCGTCTTCGCAATGAACGGCACGAGCACGCTCGCGACGCCGGCAGCGCAGAGCTCGGCCACGCTCGTTGCGCCTGCACGGCACACCACAAGGTCGCTCCAGCGGTAAGCCTCGGCCATGTCGTCAATGAAGCCGACCACCTTTGCCTGGACGCCGCTCGCCTCGTAAAGCGCCTTCACCTCATCGACGGCCTTCGCGCCGCACTGGTGAATGACCTCGGGCCGCTTGTCCTCATCAAAGAGCGCAAGCGCACGGGGCAGCGTCTCGTTGAGCACCTTCGCTCCGAGGCTTCCGCCGAAGACGAGCAGATGCATCCTGCCCTCACGCCCTGCAAGGCGCTGCTCGGGCGGTTCAATCGCCTCGATGTCCGCACGGACGGGGTTCCCGGTGATCTTGGCGATCGTGGGAGCATAGGAGCGCGCCGATCCTGCAAACCCGCAGGCCAGTCCCCAGGCGTGCTTAATGATCATGTGCGTGGACATCAGAAGATCTGCATCGCAGTTCATGATGACCATCTTGGTGTTGTACTTCTTCACCCCGGCCGTCACGGGAACGGCGACGTAGCCGCCCGTCGTGAACACGACGTTCGGCTTGAGCTCGCCAAAGAGCTTCTTGCAGCGGGCGCTTGACTGGCGCAGCTTCCAGAGCCCCACGAGGCTGCCCACGAGCCCCTTGCCGCGCACGCCGCGGAAATCAAGACCGATGAAATCAATCGAGTCCTTTGCAACGAGCGCGCCCTCCATGCCGGCCTGCGTGCCGATCCACGTCACGCGCCAGCCGCGGCGCTTCATTTCCCTTGCAACGGCAAGCCCCGGCATGACATGGCCGCCAGTACCGGCGGCCGTGATCACAAGGTGTTTTTGTTTGCTATTGATCGTCATTAGTCTTTGTCCTAAACGCTTCCGCCGCGCATCAAGATGCGGTTCTCTCGATCCACCCGCAGCAACAGCGCAACAGCTGTAATTGTAGCGAGGAGCGAAGAGCCTCCATAGCTCACAAACGGCAAAGTCAGACCTTTTGTCGGCAGCAGCCCTGTCGCCACGCCTCCGTTGATGATGACCTGAACGGCAACCCAGATGCCGATGCCCTCGGCGACAAGCCCGCTGTAAATCTGATCGAGCTTGATCGCCTGGCGTCCGATTGCAAACGCCTTGCGGATGAAAATGTAGAAAAGAATCAGCACGGCGCAGACGCCGACGAACCCGAGCTCCTCGCCGATCACGGCAAGAATGAAGTCGGTGTGCGCCTCCGGCAGATAGTGAAGCTTTTCCACCGATGCGCCCAGGCCGACGCCGGACCACTCGCCGCGCCCGAAAGCGATGAGCGAGTGGCTGAGCTGATAGGCCTTTCCGAGTGCGTTTTCCGCATCCCAGGGATTGAGGTACGCCATCACTCGGCCGACGCGCCAGGGCGTGAGGATCACGGCGAGCACGCCGAACGTCACCACGGCGATGATCACGAAGATGAAGATGCCCATGTTCAGGCCGCCCAGGAACAGCACGCCCATCGTGATGCAGATCGTCACCATGGTCGCCCCGAGGTCTGGCTGCATGCTGATGAGCGCCGCTCCGAACCCCAGGCACAGCGCCATCGGCGCAAAGCCCTTGCGCAGCGAATGCATGTAGTCCTGCCGGGTCACGGCGAACCAGGATGCGCCGACGAGCGAGGCGAACTTCGCCACCTCCGAGACCTGCAGGTTCATGAATCCGAGTCCGATCCAGCGCCTCGCGCCGTTCACCGAGCGGCCGACGCCCGGAATCAGCACCGCAACGAGCAGCAGCAGCGCGATGATGATGATTGCCGGCGAGAGCCTGCGCCAGACGCGCATCGGGATGAACATGGCAAGAATGCCGAAACCAACCGCAATGCCGATCGAGATCAGGTGCCGCACGAGAAAGTGCGTGTACGTCGTGTGGTATTTCGTGCTGTCGGCAAGCGAAATGGAGGCCGAGTAGACCATCAGCGAGCCGATGCACAGGAGCGCAGCGACCACGAGCACGAGCGTGAGGTCGTAGCCCTCGGGGCGCACGTTCGAGCGGGGCAGCCCTTCAAGGGTGTACCCCAGATCGATCAGATTGGCTGACGTGCGCCTTTTCCTGCTGCTGAACCAGCCCACTGCCGGAAACTCCTATTCGCCGCCTTCCTTGGCGGCGATCTGCCGGGCGCGCTCTACGAATCTCGCCGAACGCTCGGCATAGCTCGAAAACATGTCCCAGCTCGCGCAGGCAGGGCTCAGAAGCACCGCCTCGCCCTCGCGGGCCGCCTGATAGGCCAGGTCAACGGCCTTTTCGAAATCAGTTCCGCACTGCTCGTAGGCAATGCCTGCCTCATCCAGAGCCGCCGCAATCATGGGGGCATCCCGTCCGATCAGCACGACGTGACTGGCATACTGCCCGAGCGCAGCCACGATCGGATCGAAGTTCTGCCCCTTGGCGTCTCCGCCAAGAATGATTGAACTGCGCGTTCCGGCCCTGCCAAGCCCAAGAAGCGCCGCCACCGTGGCGCCGACGTTGGTTCCCTTGGAATCGTCGATGAACTCGCGGCCCTTGACCGTGAGCACGCTCTGCACCCGGTGGGCCTCGCCCCGGTAGGTCGTCAGCACGTTGAGCGAGGCCGCAAGAGAGCCGCCTGCGGCAAGCGTGAGCGCGAGCGCCGCAAGGGCGTTCATCGCATTGTGCCGTCCGCGGATTTTGAGTGCCTCCTCGGGCATCAGGAGCTCAAGCTGCGGCTCGGGCTCCCTGAAGATCCTTCCCTTGCCGGTTTCAGCGGCCTTGCGCGCAATTCTTGAAAGCCAGAGCATGCCGTCGCGTCTGGCAAGCCCCCACTCGCCGGGAGCGGCCGGCTCGCTCTCGCCAAAGCTTTCGGTCACCCCGGATGCGGCGGCCGCCATCGTGGCCGCATCGTCGCGGTTGAGGACGCGGATGGTGTTCTCGCTGAAGATGCGCCGCTTCGCCCGCCCGTAGAGCTCAAGCGAGCCGTGCCAGTCGATATGGTCCTGCGTGAGATTGAGGAACGCCGCGCAGTCGCAGTCCAGCGTGTGCGTCGTTTCAAGCTGGAAGCTCGAGAGCTCAAGCACCCAGCAGTCGGGAAGCTCTCCCGCGTCCTCGCACTTCAAAAGCTCCGTGACCGCATTGGGGCCGATATTGCCGGCGACGTGCGTCTTCACGCCGCTCGCACTCATCATGAGTCCGACAAGCGTCGTGGTCGTCGTCTTTCCGTTGGTGCCCGTGATGCCGATAATCCTGGGCGCGTATCCGCGCTCGTCCTTCAGTCTTGCAAGCTCGCGGGCGAAAAGCTCGATCTCCCCAATGACAGGGATGCCCCTTTCGCGGGCCTTTGCGACAAGCGGAGCCGCTTCGGAATGATCCGGCGACAGGCCGGGGCTCATGACGACGAGCCCCGCCCCCTCGAGCAGGGAAACGGGAATGGAGCCGCCCGTGAAGCGGGCGGACTCATCGATCTGTCTGAGGCGCGCCAGCCCGACAGGGGCTTCGCGCGTATCAGCCACGGACAGGCTCCAGCCCTGTCTCTTCAAGTACTCGGCCGCGGCCAGCCCGGAGGCGCCGCAGCCCAAAATCACAGCAGTCTTTGTCATCAGCGAATCTTCAAGGTCGACAGTCCGACCAGCACCAGAATGAAGGTAATGATCCAGAAGCGGACCACCACCTGCGTCTCCTTCCAGCCCTTCAGTTCAAAATGGTGATGGATCGGAGCCATCAGGAAGACGCGTCGTCCATGCGTAAGCTTAAAGTACGTCGTCTGAATGATCACTGAGAGCGTCTCCACCACGAAGATGCCGCCCATGATGGCGAGGACGATCTCCTGCCTGGTGATGACGGCGACCGTGCCGAGGCAGCCGCCGAGGGCGAGCGCTCCGACGTCTCCCATGAACACCTGGGCCGGATACGTGTTGTACCAGAGGAATGCAAGCCCTGCGCCGGCAAGCGCCGCGCAGACGACCACGAGCTCTCCAGCGCCCGGGATGTACGGAATGTACAGGTAGTTCGAAAAGTCGGCGCGGCCTTCAACGTAGGCGAAGATTCCCAGCGCCGCGCCCACCATGGCGCTCGGCATGATGGCCAGGCCATCGAGGCCGTCCGTCAGATTGACGGCGTTCGACGTGCCGACGATCACGACGTACGTGAGCAGAATGAATCCCCAGATGCCGAGCGGATAGGCGATCGTCTTGAAGAACGGAACGATGAGGTCAAGCTTGGCCGGAGCCGGAAGCGTGAAGCCGTTCGAAACCCAGTGCGCAACGGAGCTGAAGATGCTGGTGTCGGCGGGCAGGGCAACGGCAAAGGCAAGATACACGGCCGCGATGCCCCCGATGAAACTTTGCCAGCCGAACTTCTCGCGGGCGCTCATGCCCTCGGGATCATGACGCGCAACCTTCCGGTAATCGTCCGTCCAGCCGACTAGGCCGTAGCCGATCGTCACAAAGAGCACCACCCAGATGAAGCGGTTCCGAAGATCCGCCCAAAGAAGCGTCGCCAGTCCGATCGCCACAAGGATCAGCACGCCGCCCATTGTCGGCGTGCCCTGCTTGGCAAGGTGCGACTTCGGGCCGTACCCGCGCACCTCCTGGCCAAGCTTGAGCGCACGCAGCTCGCGAATCACCCACGGGGCAAAGGCAAAGCCGATGAACATGGATGTCAGGGCCGCAAGCAGCGCCCGCAAGCTCAGGTAATTGAACACGCTGAAGTTCGGGTAGTACTCGGAGAGCCACTGAAAGAAATGCAACAACATGATGAGCCAGCCTAACGAAAAGTTCCTACCCTTGAACCAGTGCTTCAACAATCTTCGCAAACCCCATGCAGTTCGAAGCCTTCACCAGCATGGAAACGGGCTTTTGCGCTGCCCCGCGCGCAGCCTCTATCAGGTCATCCACCGAATCGAATCTCCGGGCGTTCTCTCCGAATGCGTCCGCTGCCGCAGCCATCTGCGTGCCGGCGCACCAGAACTCGTCAATGCCCTTTTGCTTCGCGTAGGCGCCAATCTCCGCATGCACGAGCTGCGAAGTCTCGCCCACCTCAGCCATGTCGCCGGCAATCAGAATCCTCGGCGCCCTGAGCCCGGCAAGCACATCGATGGATGCGCGCATGCTGTCGGGATTGGCGTTGTAGGCCTCATCAATGACCAGCGCGCCGCTTGCCAGCTCATGATGCACGCCGCGGCCCTTCACCGGCCTGAACGCCTCGAGCCCCCTGCACACGGCCTCGAGCGAAACTCCGGCCGCCAGGGCGGCGGCTGCCGCTGCCGCGGCGTCATGCGCAACGTGCTCTCCGGGGAGCGCAAAATCGATTTCCGCGCTTTCGCCCTCCGAAGGCCTGATGGTCAGCCTCCTGCCGCGGCGCCTCACAGTCAATTCGCTTTCCGTTCCCTGGGCATACCAGAGGATGCGGCAGCCCCGGGCTCGGGCAATGTCCTTCCAGATTTGCGCACAGGGGTCGCATTGCGGCAGAACTGCAACGCCATCTTCGGGCAGACTCACAATGGCAAGACCGTTCTCCCGGGCACTTCCTTCGATGCCGTCCAGAAACTCCTGGTGCTCGCGCTGGGCATTCGTCACCACGACGACGTCCGGCCGGATGAAGCTCGCAAGCCGGCTCATTTCTCCGGGATGGTTCATGCCGGCCTCAATGACGGCAAGCCGAGTCTGATCGGTCATGCCCAGCAGCGTCATCGGCACGCCGACCTGATTGTTGAAGTTTCTCTGCGTCGCAAGCACGCCCTCATCGCCGGCGGCCGCGCGCAGGATCGAGGCGATCATCTGCGTCGTCGTTGTCTTTCCGTTCGCTCCGACCACGCAGATCACGGGGCAGCTAAAGCGCTGCCGCCAGTTGCGTGCGATGGCCCCGTAGGCGTCAAGCGTATCCTCGACAATGAGCTGCGGGCAGGCGCACTCCTCGATGCAGTGATCGACGATGACGGCGCCTGCGCCCTGCCTGCCGGCCTGCGCGGCAAAGTCGTGCCCGTCGAATTTCGCGCCGCGAATGGCAATGAAGAGGCACTGCGGAGTGATGCCGCGGCTGTCCGTCACGACGCCGCACAGCGCTGCATGTGCCGAGCCGCGCACCTCCCTGAGTTCGCGCCCGAGGATCTCGCAGAGCTCCCTGAGCGTCCAGGACGGGATCCTCTCGCTCATCTTGCGCCTCCCGTCTTGCGTTCAATGAACGCTTCGCGGATCACCTCGGCATCATCGAAATGATGCTTGACGCCCTGAATTTCCTGATAGTCCTCATGCCCCTTGCCGGCAACAAGCACCACATCGGCTTCGTCAGCCCGGCAGACTGCGGAAATGATCGCCTCCCGGCGGTCGAGGATCACCTCCACCTCCCGAAGCTTTCGGGCACCCGCGGCGACCTCGCCTGCAATGACGGCGGGATCCTCGCTTCTCGGGTTGTCGCTTGTCACCACGACCTCATCGGAGTCCCGCGCGGCAATCGCGCCCATGATCGGACGCTTGCCCTTGTCACGGTCGCCGCCGGCGCCAAAGACGGTCCAGATGCGCCCCTTGCGGAATTCGGCGATGGGACGGGCCGCGGCAATCGCCTTCTCCAGGGCGTCCGGCGTGTGTGAATAGTCAACGATGCAAAGCGGCGCTCCCTGCACGGAAACGGTCTGCATGCGCCCGGCCGGCGGCCGTAGTTCGTCAATCGCTTCAAACACTCTCTTGGAGGGCATTCCGAGCGAAATGGCCGCCGCGGCAACGCCCAATAGATTCGAGACATTGAAAAGGCCCACAACGCGGCTTTGCACGCTGTACTCGGCACCTTGCCAGAGCACGTCGAAATGCATTCCGTCGCTTGCGGCGCGAATATTGCGCGCGGCCATCAGCTGCGCCCCCTCGGGCGCCTCGGCATCCTTCAGGGTGCACACGATCGTGCGCACGCCGCGCTTGAGCGTTCGTGCGGCAAGGCGCAAACCCGCCGGATCGTCGGCATTGATCACTGCGCACTTC
>Ga0265298_10008637_pt1 | contig 12210 bp, 9 predicted proteins | sample AusTroGonzalo_MG_3_FD_193486 | JGI IMG/M metagenome (GOLD analysis project Ga0265298, IMG submission 193486) | Bovine rumen microbial communities from tropical cattle in Woodstock, Queensland, Australia - Gonzalo_01 | ecosystem: Host-associated > Mammals > Digestive system > Stomach > Rumen ...
GTTGCATAAGACTGGATGTAGCCGGGGGTCCGAAGCCAGCACGATCCATTGCCGATATAATACTTATATGCTTCTGTGAGGTCAGTTGCGATATACGCACCCTTAGATTCGGCATATTCCGTCGGCTTGCAGCATAATGCGGCATTATAGGACCCATCAGAATCAACGGCCAGAATATAGTATTCTCCGATCTCGTCATAGGAAAGAAGGAACACCTTATCCTTCGTGGTTTTTCCACCCTTTGTTCCATGGGTGGAGTTATTTGCATTCGCAACCGATGTTGTTTGGATCTTTGACTTTTCGGTTGAACTGAATGCAGCATTGTAGAAATCTTTATTCAGCCAGGTGCGTAAGGAACAGGTCTCCCAGGTGACGGATGTTTCTTTCGTATTATACGGCTGCACATCCAGTCCATACTCGCTGACGATCAGCAGTTTCCCGCCTTCCTTTGCAAGTACCTGCCAGCGGATAGATTCCTTACCGTTCGCTGTGTTGTTATCCTGCTCGTAGCTTCCGAAGATCACATAGTCTCCGACATTAGCAGATGAAAGAGCTGTTGTACCAGCGGAACTGCCCTCTAACCAGATTCCATCACTGCTGAAGACATATTTCTTTCCGTTGATATTCTGTGTACCGGTCTTCATTATACCGTCGTCACTGAAGTAATACCATTTGCCGCTGATCTTTTTCCATCTGATCGACATAGCGCCGTTTGCGAAAAAGTACCACTTTCCGTTAATCTTCTTCCAGCCTGTGGACATCACGCCGTTTGCAAAGAAGTACCATTTTCCGTTGATCTGCTTCCAGCCCGTCTGCATAGCTCCGGATGTATTAAAATAGTACCACTTGCCGCTGATCTTCTTCCATCCGGTAACCATATAGCCGGAACCGTCAAAATAATACCATTTGCCTCCGTCCTTTACCCATGCACTTTTTGCGTAAGAACCATCGGAGTAGGTATACCACCATCCCTTTGCATTATGATTCCATCCTGCGGTTGCTGCTTCAGCTGTCCCGGCATTCCCTGCGATACATACCGATCCCAGCATACCGAGTGTCAGAAGCCCTGCAATAAGTTTTCTTCCCTTTTTCATGCCTCATCCTCCTGTACATTGATCATGTTTTTCGGCACGTCAGTCCCGAAACTAACGGGCCTTCGAGCCAACCTCTATTGTATTACAGTGCCATGCATATTACAACACACTTTTAGCCATGGAAAGGGTTTTACCGAAATCGTATTTGCGTCTTGTCCTTCTTCCGGAATCGTAGTATCATGAAAGACGACGGCTCGTCCGGTTTACGGAAAGCCATGGGGTGCATTCCCCGTATTACAAATGGAGGGAAAGTATCATGACGATAGAACAGTTGCTGAAAGATTGTGCGTATGATACGGAGTTGAAGAACACCAAAAAATATGTCTTCAATATGTTAGAACAGAACCTTTCTGATGAATTAATCTGCAAAATTGCTGAAATCTCAGAAGTTCAGCTTACTACCTTCAAAGAGGAATACGACAAACAGAAATCTGAGTAACAGCACCAGTCTTAGTGCGGACATCAGCTTAGGGTGGGCAGCCAACCTAAAGCCAGCTTGCGAGCACAGTGGGTGGGCTGATGTCCGCATGAGACAAAGGACGGTGGACACCTATATACCCGAGAGATTGATAAAAGGTAACCGAATTCAGAAATGATGACAAATGGAAGGAAAGTATCTTGAACAATGGCGGTGGACATGTTTTCGCATGTTCCACCGCCGTTTTTGTATCATTATGTTATCAGCCACAAAAAAAGGGGATGCCCTCCTTCTTTTTCAGAAAGAGCTGCACCCCCGACAGGTAAAGGAGAGTGTGAGTATTGAGCCGCCGTAGCGGTGAAGTCCGAATCATCACCGCTATTCTTCCGGCACCGGTGCGATGAAGTCCGAATCATCATCGCGGCCGGAACGGCTCATCGAGTTAACTTTTATTCGATAACGAAGGAAACCTGACCCTTCTCATCTACACTGAAGGTCACCAGATCGGTATCCAGATAATCACTGTAGATATCCTCGATCACGAAAGCATACATGAATTCGCCTTCGTCCATTACGCTGTAATCCACCTTGAGTTCTCCGCTTACGGTGAACTCCTGGCCCAGGTAAGATGCGGTCTCATTGGTATCAATGTTGAGGCTGATGTAGCCCGGAGTGATCTTATCGCCGTCTTTCAGCTTCTTGAACTCTCTGGATGCTGCACCGCTTTCTGCGATACCGTCCCAAGCACCCTCGATGGTAATCACACCATCAGCCAGGTTCTGACGGATCCGGAGGTTGGTCTCCTTGCCGTTGAGAAGGATCGGAGAAGTATATACTACGAACTCCTCGTTCTTCTCTACGATAATGGTAGAAAGATTCTGTCCATCGGGAAGTGACAGCCAGTAGCCGTCGAACATATCCTTAAATGTACCCTTTTCCCAGTCACATTCCACATCATAGGTATCACCCAGAAGGATTACTTCATGCTCATCCAGAATCTGGTATACATTTGCATATACATCAGCTGTATGATCCAGAGAATACTTGGTGAGGGTGAAATGGAAGATGCCATCCTTATCCATGGAAGGAGCCTTGAGGAACTTGATGTGCTTTGACTCGCCGCTCTTCTCGTAAGTATTGGCATATTCAAAATGCTTGGTCTGTGTCGGCTTGCTGCGATAGCTCTTGGTCGTGGTATCGTAGTCATACTCGTTATTCCAGTTCCAGGTTCCGTCGTCGCTGTAAAGCTCGCTGTCGGAGTAGTCACCTGCAGCCTGATTTGCCGTGGTGTACTCATACTGTCCGGCATCCAGTCCTTCGCCGTCTACCTGCTCCCATTCTTCTGACTCGGAATTGTACTTGTAGTAAGTCTGGGAAGCTTCCTGATAGCAGTACTGCTCGCCGTCCTTGCTGAAGTAGCAGACACCGTTCTCTTCATCCTTGTAGGTCTGAGACTGCTCATCTGCCTTCTGGTTATTCTCAGCATTGCTGTAGTAAGCAGCGCTGTAGTCCTGACGGTCGATAAAGGACATATAGAAGGGGCTCACACAGAGATCGTTATATGTCTTCAGTTCCTCAGAACCCTGAACCTTAAGCGGGAAGTATGTGGAAAGACCACATGCATTCGGGTGATTATTTCCATGAATCTTATAAAGTACTGCATTGTTGATAGCATCAACTACTGCAGAAGCATTTCCGGAATAGGATCCGCAGGCATTGACAAGTGCTGCAAGGTCCACCATGTTGGTGTAACCTTCATTGTCGTTGTTGGAACCGAAGTTCTCTGCGCTGTGGATACCACGGATCATCTCTGAAAGCTTTTCTGCATTTCCACCTTCTTCGTAGATATCTTTTGCAAAGCTGTTGAATGCGGTCATTACATCATTCAGCTTGGAAAGATCGGTTACAGCCAGAGTACAGCAATCATAGTCACCGGCTTCCTGGCAGCCCTTAAAGAAGGAATCACATACGGTTGTTCCGAGTTCTGCGCCGGTTGCTGTGGGATTCTCGGCAAGGTAGTTACCGATCTCCACATAGTTCCAGCCTGCGCCCGGCTCCAGTTCCTCAGAGCCGTACATATACTTGGCATAGTTGGCAAGGACATTTGCAGCCTCGATGTTGCCCATAAGGCAGGCATCAAAGCCGACAAACTCCCACTTTTCGGTCATATACTGTGCAGCGGACATCAGTGCGCTGTCTACCTCACGAAGTGTCAGTGCATCATTCTCATGCTGCTCGTCAAAGCAGACACCGTAGATCGCACCGTTTCCGTGATTCCAGAGGATGAGGCCCATGTTATCTGCGGGGTAGGTCTGAACACCCCAGGTCAGATAATCGGTCAGCGTAGCCGGATCGCCCATGCTGACATCCTCGCTCTCATAAACACTTGTGATATCACCGTTTTCTACAATAAAGCGCTGGGATTTCTGGTTATCAATGCTCTCATAGTTCCAGGTGCTTGCACCACCTGTCTGTACTACAAAGCGAACCTTATCGCTCTGGGTAGCCTGGGCCATTTCCACAATATCCTTTACACCGGCTCCGTTGCCGGATTCCAGATCCGAACCGCAGAGGTATACGAAGATCGTCCAGGTTCCTTCCTCACCCATGGGAGTATTCCCCAGTTCGGGCCGGTTGATGGTCATTTCACCGCTTTCCTTGTTCACGGACATCTGCATCGGAGTCATATCTCTTCTTACAGGCTCCGATGCGGTGTCTGCTTCGGTGTCTGCCTCAGGGTCTTCCTCTGTAACGGCAGATGTATCAGCTGCGGTATCCGCATTAGTGTTCGGGGCATCGGTTCCGGATTCCCCGGAACCGCAGGCACAAAGTCCGAAAGTCATTGCACCGGCAAGCGCCGCTGCTGCAATTCTTCTTTTCAGTAAAGCTTTTTTCATGTCAAAATCTCCTTCCAAGTTTTGCAGATGAAAATCTGCTTATATTGTGCCTGTCCGCTTATGAGAAGAAGCTTCCAAGGCTGAAGCCTGTAGGCATCGGGATTCGAAGCATGAAGATCACTGCAAGGATCAGCAGGATCACCGAAATTACAAATACTGCGAAACGATTGGGAATGTTCTTAAAGATTCCGATGATACCAAGCAGGAACAGTACCAGAGAATAGATAACGGTTACCAGGTTATAGGTATCGCCGTTCTTGTTATCCCGCATACCTTCTTCAAGAAGTGCCTGGGATTCTGCGTATTTTGCTTCTGCTTCCGCATAGTAAGACTCAAGATAACCCTCCTTCAGGAACGGAGAAACATCTTCGTTCTGATCCAGGGCCCAGTTGATAGCCTCCTGGAATTCCTCAGTGCAGTTATCATTCATGATCTGCTCGACTTTCATCTCGATCATTTCAACTTCTTCTGTATTTCCTCTTGCTTCTGCCAGAACCATATCAAACTTATATTCTGTGATCAGATTCCAGGTCATCATATCCTGTACTACGCTCTGGAATGCCTCATTGTATAATGAGTTCGCATCGGAAGCCGTGTTGCTGCTCTTCGTATAGTTGGTTGCCTGATTACCGCCATGCAGGGAACCGATCCAGGTAGCCCATGCGGTAAGAACTGCGGTAATGCCAAGGAAAATGGCGATCAGCATTTCCAGCTTTGCTTCACTGATAAAGGATTTTTTCGGAGCTCCTTTTTCAGTCTCTTTTGCTGTTTCTTTAGCAGTTTCTTCTGCTTCACTTTTTGTTACTTCTTTCTTTTCTTCTGACATAATTTCCTCCACCTGTTAAATCTTTATTTTTTTTCGGTATAATTATTTCGGTATAATTACCTAAGACAGGTGTGAGCTTTTTCAGCCCACACCTGCAATCGAAGATTTACTCCTCTGCGCCTTCTTCGCCGCCTTCTGCAGGCTGCTCGCCACCTTCTGCGGGCTGCTCGCCACCCTCTGCGGGCTGCGCTTCAGCGGGAGCTTCAAGACTGGATGTACCCTTCTTCAGAACGAACTTGGACTCTACATCGCCAACCTTTACAGCATAGCTCAGAGTATCTGCCTTTTCATCATAAGCACATCCTACTGTAGCACCGGCTAAAGTGAAGTTGAAACCATCTCTCATAACTTCGATCGGGCAATCCTGTGACTGTCCGCCGGGAGCCTTGATCGTAAAGGTCTTATCGGTTACAGTATAGTTCTTCTGTGCCTGCCACTCTTCAACGCTGTTCTCGGCCGCAAACTCTGCAACAGACTTTCCGTTGATCGTTGAAATCGTCCAATCGCCTTTGATCTTGTTCATGTCGACCTCACCGCATGCGGTCATGGCAAATGCCAGAACACAAACCATAATTAATACTGCAAGTCTCTTAGTTACTTTTTTCATCATCCTTTACCTCCATTTTTATTTTTATGATGAAATATGTTAAATGGGTTTCACCTTCCCACTTAATCCTGATTGACTAAAGACCGAGCTTTGACAGTTCTTCGTAGGTGGTAACCACCAGCTGCTCAGCTGACTTTGCCTTGCTTCCGAAGGTTCCCGACATCCGTGACCATCCGCCGGTCAGTGCTCCGAGTCCCATGGTCTTTACCATGTTGTTCACACCGGCCACTTCATTTTTCGTCAGTGTGAATTTGCTGTATGGCGCCTTCATGCCACCGGGAGTTAACCAGATCTGATTGTTTCTGTCCAGCGGCGGGAATGTGATGATCGTTGTGAGTCCGTGCTTTGTGAGCTGCGGCGGACCTGCGGTAAACTCCTTATCCTTGATCGCTTCGTAAAGTTCTTCAATGGTGTACGCTCTGGAAGTTTCGATCTTCCTCATCTTAAATCCGAATGCCATAAGGTTTTCCTCCCTGTTTTCGTAAGTCTCTTGTTTCAACCTTTATGCGTTCATTATAGGCGATAAAAAATGAAATTCAATAGCTCATCCACATACGGCAGATTTGTGGCATGAAAGGAAAAATTGGCACGATTCGTGCCAAAATGTCACGATTGGGGTTTACACCCTTCGTGGTTATATAGTATAATTCTTCTTTGTTATATAGTATAAATTTTAAGACACTTTACCGGACACATGCAGCCTTCCCCGGCGTATGCGTCTTATCTTTGTGTCAGTATGTTTTTTTAGGAGAATCCCATGAATATCGCTATCGTAGATGATGATGTAAGGGATATGGAGCAGATCGATTCGCTCCTTAAGCTTTACGCATCACATCATCATTCCGACATTCAAACCGAATATTTCCAGGATCCCGAGGATTTCCTCGCGTCCTATTCCCCATTTAAATACTCCACCATTTTTCTTGACATTTACATGAATGACAAGAACGGCGTGGACACGGCAAAGAAGATCCGCGAGATGGATCCCGATGCGCTGATCGTGTTCCTTACCACCAGTCTGGACCACATGCCTTCAGCCTTTTCTCTGCATGCCTTTGATTATGTGATCAAGCCTGCGGAGAAGGACCGGATCTTCAAGCTGATGGATGACATCACACACCAGGTTACCCAGGACGGTAAAAGCTTCACCTATTTGGATAAGAAATGTGAATGCCGCATCCTCTTCTCCGACATCCTCGGAATCCGTTCCAACGGCCACTATCTCCATATCACGGATAAGAATATGGAGGAGCATATCAGCCGTATGACCTTCAGCGAGGCCGAGGAACAGCTGGCGGGAGACAACCGTTTTCTTCTGATCAACCGGGGAACCCTGGTCAACATGGATTACATTTCCGATTTCGGCAATGGTGTCTGCATCGTAAACGACAGTATCTATCTTCCTTACAATGTGAAGAAGCGTAAGGAACTGGAGCAGACCTACCGTAACTATATGTTCTCCAAGATCCGTAACAGTACACACTAATGTTTTTAATTCGGTTCATTCCAAGATAAGGACATCACCCCCATGGATATCCAGTATTATTTCACTATACTTCTATCTTTGTGCTTCATCTTTCCCGCAGGGATTTTATGCCTTGCGCCCATGAAGCACAAACTGAAATACCCTGCTCACATCGTATTACTCCGGATGCTTATATCTGCTGCGGTTCTGATCGCTCTCGGCGCTCTGGCTAAATCCCTGATCAATCTGCATCCGCTTCTTTACATCATTCCCGTAATGCTCGCATACTTTTTTGTCTTCAAAAGCTGTGTCACGGCGACCTACGCACAGTCCTCTGCCGTGTATGCTTTTGTATGCGTGGTCATGTCCGTTTTCATCAGTCTTTCCTATGCCATCGACGCCCTTTTCCACAGGGAATCCGGGGCCGGCACACCGACTGTAACCTTCGGGCTTTTCTGCATAGGCCTCAGCATCGTGGGTAGCATTCTTCTGTTCCATCTTCTCAGCAAATACGCCAGTCTTCTGATCGACAATATGCAGGAGATTACCATCTGGTGGATCACCCTGCCGATCTCCGGACTGTTTCTTTTCGTTAATCTGTTCATGGCACCGATGAAGTACGAGACACTCTATGTGAACAACATCTTCCGCGTCTACTGGCTTCTTCAGTTCATGATCCTGTTCCTGGAGATCCTTCTCGGAACCATCTTCTTCCACATCGTAAAAAGCCTTATGTCTCTCGCGGATCTGAGGCTCAAAACCTCGGTTCTGGAAATGCAGGAGCAGACCTTTGAGAAACAGCAGCGCTACATGGAAGAAAACGCCCGGATCCGTCACGATTTCAAGCACACCATCCGAAGCCTTCACATGCTGGCGGAGGAAGGAAATATCGAAGAGATCCGGAAATATCTGGATGAATATATCTCCATGCTTCCGGAAAATGAGGTACGGATCTACTGCAAGATCAGTGCCCTGAATGCCGTGCTGAACTACTACCGGAATCAGGCGAACGCAAATAAGATCGAAACCGATTTCCGGATCGAGCTCCCGGAAGCCGGAAGACTGGATCTGGAGAATCCGGAGCTCTGCAGTATCATCGGAAATATCCTGGAAAATGCAGTACGTGCTGCCTCGGCCCAGGAAGAAGGCGATCGGTACATCCGTCTTACCACCCGCGTGGAAAGAAACCGGCAGTTCTATATCGTGGCCGTGAACTCCTTTGACGGACATCCGCTCCAGGTGAACGGACTCTACTTCTCCACCCGAAAGAAAAAGAGCGGCGTAGGCCTCAGGTCCATCGCCACAATAGTAGAGCTTCATGACGGAATCGCGAATTTCCACCATGAAGGAAATGAATTCTTCACCGATATCATGATTCCTCTTCTCTCACCGGAGGATGCAGTAAAAGAACAGAAAAACTGACCTATTAACAGAACGGAGAGCCTTAATGAGTAAGAGCCCGAAAATAAAAGAGAATGAACAGGAAAATGCAATACAGACCAAAAAGGAAAAAGGTCCGAAGAAACCGAAGATCAAGCGCAACCAGAAGCTTCTGATCCAGGTCGGTATCATCATCGGTGTCATTTTCTCCATGGTGATCGGCGTATCTGCTTTTATTCTGGTTAAGGGAAGCATCGACACCTACCTTGAATCCAAGCAGGAATTCATGAAGCCAATAGCCGAAAAGTTAAAAGGCTATTATGATTACCTGGGAAGGCCCGGAGTCTTCTTTGACCTCTGGCTTGAAGAGCCAAATCTTGTTACCACGATCCCGATAACGGACGCAGGGAATACCTATAACGATGAACTCATCGCCGACTTCCCTATCGTCGGCGTCAATAACGAATTTGAACTTCCGGACTATGACCCTGATGAACTGGAGAACTATACACAGCGTCAGAGATTTCTTCTCGCCGGTTATATGTATCAGGAGATCTGGTTGTACGATATCATATCCCTGTTTCAGTCTGACAATCAGCGAATGATGTGTATCGATGTAAGCGACGAGCACTGGGGCGCCGTTTATCATGATATAAATTTTGAAGAACTTCAGGAAATCATGGCTCTCGATTCAATGGAAGCTACCGAGGACGATGTCGGATTCTACCATCTCGGCGAGGATTACAGTGATATCCTTAAGGAAATTAAGAGCATTGATAAAGTAAAAAAAGACCGTAGAACCGTCTTCGAACGGTATGAATCCCGCAAGGACGGTAATTACTATTATCTCTGCGTCATGCCCGTCGTTTCCGAAAATGAAGTCCGTGCTGTACTCGTTTTCAGCTATGACTGGAGTGATTTCCATTCCAGTCTGATGAAGAAACTGATCATCCTTGTAGTGGTCAGCGGCCTTGTTCTTGTACTCGCCTCCGTGCTTCTGCTCTTCTTCATCAATCGTTCCGCGATCCGTCCGCTGGCACGGGTTCAGCAGGGTGTCCGGGAATATATGGTGACGAAGAACAGCCAGTCCATCGTTGACCAGCTGTCGGAGATCAGGCAGAGAAATGAATTCGGAGTTCTGGCGGATGATGTGTCCCACATGGTTGTGGAGATCAACCGGCATACATATCAGATCGCCAAACTCAGCGGAGAACGGGAACGTGTTGCCACAGAGCTTTCCCTTGCGGCAAATATCCAGATGGGTGTCCTTCCCGTAGACTTCCCTAAAGAGAAGGATTACGAGCTCTACGCCAGCATGACGCCGGCCAAAGAGGTGGGCGGTGACCTGTATGACTTCTTTGATATCGACGAAACACACATCGGTCTGGTCATCGGTGATGTATCCGGTAAGGGTGTACCCGCTTCTCTCTTCATGATGATCGCCAAGTTGCTGATCCAGGAATACGGAAGGACAGAGACCTCTGCCGCAACGGTACTGGCCAAGGCCAACAAAACACTGTGTGCGAATAACACCAACGACATGTTCGTAACCGCATGGTTCGGTATACTGGACCGCACCACCGGTAAGATCACTGCAGCAAGCGCAGGTCATGAGTTCCCCATCATGAGGGATCCTGACGGTGAATATAGGCTGATCAAGGACCGCCACGGTTTCGTCCTGGGCGCTATGGATATCAGCAAATATAAGGAATATGAGCTGGAGCTTAAGCCCGGCGGAACGCTTCTGGTCTACTCCGACGGAGCTCCTGAAGCCACCAATGCCTCCGACGAACTCTTCGGTACCGACCGTATGCTGGAGGCCATGAATAAGTATCCCGAGGATCATCCGAAGGAAGTGATCGAACATCTGACGGAAGCTATCAATGAATTTGTGGGCGACGCCCCGCAGTTCGATGATCTTACCATGTTGTGTATCAGGTATAACGGGTGGGAGAACTAATTATAAGAGCCGGCTGCTTTGGCAGCCGGCTCTCTTTCGTCTCTGTTTCGTATTCAAATTGTTTTATCATTCTTTTCGGCAGAATCAGAATACCACCTGGTTTCTGCCGTTCATTTTACCTTGATACAGCTTCTCATCCGCTTCCTTTATGGTGCCTTCGATATCGCCCTGGTAATCATATTCCGTAAGTCCGAAGGTCATGGTGATCCGGATCTCATCTTCTTTTACGTTGATCACGGATTTCTGCACTTTTGTCCGGATACCCTCCAGGATCACCCTTGTCTCATCTCCGTTCTTTCCGGGGAAAACCAGGAGGAACTCCTCACCGCCCCATCTGGCCACGAAGCCTCCTTCCCCGCAGGAAGCCTTCATGGTGTCTGCTACGAATTTCAGCACGGCGTCACCCGCGTCATGACCGTAGGTATCATTTACTTTCTTGAAGAAATCGATATCTGCCATGGCAAGGCTTACGCCGGTAAATCCGGGATCGCGGATCACATCCCCCAGAACCTCCGTAGCACGGCGCCGGTTGGAAAGCCCGGTCAGGGGATCTGTATTCGCCTGCTTTATGAGCCGGTCGTTGAACTGCATGAGCTTTCCTTCCGCTTCATTTTCATCCCTGCTGTAGATGTAGGAAATGATAATGATCGCAAGGAAAACGGCGGAAATGTTCGTAATCTGGATCAGTTTATCCTGAAGGGCCGAGATAGGATAATCCGGCTTGGTTCCCGCATAGATAAAAATCGTAAGGATACGGATCAGCAGTACGAAAAATGCCAGCGAAAACTTGAAAAGCCGGCTTCCGTGTGCGGCAAAGAAACACATCAGCAGGATCATGATGAAATAATTCTGCATGCCCGCGCTCCATCCGAAGCAACGGATCATGGAAAAGATCCATCCGAACACCACGATATTGAATCCTATGAGACATGTGCGTGTCCTGCAGTAATAGGTCATCGCAAAAAGGATCACAAATGCCGCACTGAAGATCACGATCCGATAGGGATAATTCAAGAAGGTATCCAGTCCTGCCACGATAAGATCCACCGCAAAGGCAACACAAATGATAAGATACAGGATCCGAAGGGAAACCATACCTCTCCGCGTTTCATTTTCAGAAACCACATCTTTTGTGATCAGCCGGACCAGCCCCATTTTTATGCCCCTCACATTTAATCAAAAATACTTCTAGAACTTCACCGTTGTCATGAGCAGCTCTTCCATCTCTACGATCATGTCGTAGTTTTGTTCCAGAGTTTCATCATCCTCGAAAAGCGCCATCATCTGAATCGCTGCAAGCTCACCCTGATCATTCAGCCCCACCATAAATGTAAGGTCTACGACATAGTTTTCGTCATCTTCTGTATAATAGCCAAAAGTTGAGTAAGCATACCAGGTTTTGCCATTGAAGGTAAGCGTTGTGGATCTCACATCATCCAGAGTGATCCCCTGCTCCTTAGCCTTAGCGACTACATCTTCGAATTTCTTCAGAATATCGGGAGCGAGATCTTCCAGCGTAACCCCACTTCGCGTTGTCTCAAGTTTTCCGCCTACCTGGAGATA
>Ga0265298_10008638_pt1 | contig 12210 bp, 20 predicted proteins | sample AusTroGonzalo_MG_3_FD_193486 | JGI IMG/M metagenome (GOLD analysis project Ga0265298, IMG submission 193486) | Bovine rumen microbial communities from tropical cattle in Woodstock, Queensland, Australia - Gonzalo_01 | ecosystem: Host-associated > Mammals > Digestive system > Stomach > Rumen ...
TTACCTCGAGTGTTATCTTTATGCCTTCGGCTTCCAGCGTTGCGACGGTGGTACCGGAATCCAGCTGCAAGGAATTACGGAGGGTATCGAAATCGATGTTGGGATTAATGGTGAAGTTCAGTTCCATAATTTCAAATTCTATGTTTTATTTTGAGACGGGGAGGGTCTTTATTTACAGATAGTAGATATTTTTCTGTCTTTTAGGTTTGTGTTTCTCGTTCTTCCTGTATTTCAGCCTTGATGGCCGCGATGAGGTCCGGGTTGCTGAGGAAATGGACGATTTCGACCAGCGTGTCGGTATCTATCTCCTCCTTGCCCCAGGAGTGGTTCTCGCAGCAGTTGCTGCAGTCGAAGGACAGCCGTCCGTCATTGAGGCGGATGGCGTCCAGCGTGAAGGTAAGGTCCCCGTTGAGCTTGTCTTCCCGGATGACCGGCGGGCAGCTGGAGAAGTCGCTGATGCGGAGTTCGTCGATGTCCATTTCTTTGAGCAGGCCGGTGATCCAGCCGAAAGCTTCATCCCGGAATTTCGCGAGCTGTTTTCTAATGTTCTTTACGTCCATGGTTACTTGCATTTGTCAGGGTCATAATAAGCAGACATGCGCCCGACGGCCATGTCGATGAGCCAGAGTTCGCCGTTTCCGTCCATGAGGATGTCGACAGACCAGATGCCGACCATTCCATCAATGTTTTCCAGGGCCTTGGAGCAGCGATCGCATACCGTCCGGACATTCTCCTCGTATTCCTTGAGAAGTTTCGGATAACGGGCCTCGTAGGCCTTCTTATCGGGTTCGTGCCGGCACATGGCGTCGTGGCATTCGTCCCAGTCCCAGTAGTTCACCGCGTACAGGAGGCGGTGTTCGTTGAAGTTGTAGAAGATGCGGAACTCTGTGTTGAGCGGCATGCCGCCGTAGATGGTCGGCATTGTTTCCGGCGAGGGTATCCGTTCACGGATGACGATTTCCGTGTAGCCGGCCGTGTCGAAGCAGAGCGAGTCGTACATGATGCCGGAGATGCTCCTGACGATGGTGTCAAGGTCTTTGGAGGGAGGGGAGCAGAGCCGGAAGTCGAACTTGTTCGAGAAGCAGCCGTTCTTGATGAACGGGAGCCCGGGGATTGCGTTTACGATGGGCATCACCTGTTTTTCGACGAAGGCGCGGATACGCTCCTCGTCCCCTTCCATTTCGTGGAAGAACGAACGGCATACGCTGTCCGGGACAGGAATGATGAAGGTCGTCGGCACGCGGATACCGCAGTCCATTACCAGGGGGAACCAGTACGAGAGCTTGTTGGGATTGAGCCTGTCTTCCGTCCAGATGGAGAATTTAGGCCCCTCCTGCGGTTCCGGTGTTTTGATTTTGAATTCTTTAGCCATGGTTGAATGGTGTTTGAAAGGTATTTTACGGCGTCAGTGCTTGACGACGGTCCAGCCGTCCTTTTCAAGGAGCTTGATGCCATCCTCATCGATGGAGAACTCCTCCTTTCTTTCGTAAGAGTCCATGAATCCGCCCATAATGAAGGTCTTATCCTTCGTGGCACCGGCCGCTTTCGTTGCCTCAAGTTTATTACGGGTGTTTCTCCATAGCCATGCGGCCTTGCGTGCATCCTGCGGGCGTCCGCCGTAACGGTAATCATCGTTGACTTTGTCCTCGCGGAGCGCCTGCCCGATATGGTGTCCGTAGTTGTCTACCACGGATACCCATACGGTCCTGGCGTTGTCGTCGATGAGTTTCTGCAGGCCCTTTTCCGTCCAGGGGTTGTCCTCTTCGGTCTCGAAGGTTTCGATGACGCACAGGCCGAGTGATTTGCCGTTGCGCATATCCGTTGACCAGTACCACTTGTTTGTACCGGGAAGGCGTACCTTTACGCGGACTGCCTTCGTTTCGTGGCGGTGTTCGCAGTGGACAAGTCCCGGATGCGTCTCGATGAAATCCATGACATCCATCGGGCGGCAGGAGAGCATCTTCTTGATATCGGAGAGCGTCGCGAATGGATGCCCGGAGGCTTTCTTTGCGTAGGCTACGGCTTTTGCGAATTCTTTCGGTGTGATGTCCATGATAATTGTCTGTTTTGTCGTCAAACGGCTTTCCTGAGTTCGGCTTCGATGGCCTCCCTGGCCGCCCGCTCGCAGCGGGTGAAGAGCTCGTCGTCTTCCGGCTTCGGGCGGAGGTAGCCCCGGATGGAGATCATGAATTCGTTTCTGATGTGCCGCATGGCCGGTGCGAGGACCGCCGAGGCGACGATGTTGTGGATCTTATCCATTGTAGTGGTTTTTGAGGATGAAATGATTCATAAGGCTGCTCCGCATCTCCTCCTGCGACGGGGCGGTCTCCCGCTGCCGGTCGTTGAGGATATGCCGCCCGAGGAAGGTCTTGTGGAGGTTGATGATGACGGGGGTGCCGTCTATCTCCTCCAGCCAGGACTGGCCGAGCGACACGCCGTCGTCGATGCCCCAGGCGGCCCCGTTCTCCCGGCGGTTCTCCTCCAGGACAAACTCCTTGTAGTTAAGGGGATGAATGTATCCGAGGTTCCGTCCGGCGAAGGACGCGATGAGCTCGTGCGAGGGGACGTCCTTCAGGTACGAAAAGCGCTCGCGGTAACGGGACAGGAAGTGTCCCGTGAAGATGTTCAGGGAGTCAGCCGTGCCGACTCTTACCGCCCCGGCGAGGACGCTGACCGTCATCAGCCGTATGGCGTACTGCTTGCCGTACATGTCGTTCACCAGCAGGAGGTTCCCGAAGAAGACGCAGTTGTCGCGCACCTCAGCGTCCTTGGCGGCGTAGTAATAATGCATGTACGTGTTGCGCGAGGCGGGCATCGTCTGGATGACGTGGTGCTCGCACGGCAGGCGGTGGCGCTCGAACTTGCGGATGGCTTCGCGGGAGTATTTCTGGCTGTAATACTTCGCTTTCTCCCTTTCGGCGGACATCTGGCGATAGATCTCCGCGTAGTCGGTGTCGTAGAGGATCATCAGCCAAGTGTTTTGAGTTCGTTGTAGAGGGGGTACAGCCACTCGATTTCCGCCTTGTCGAGCGGGACCTTCTTCTTGTAGACGAGTCCGTCGGGGTCTTCGCTCCGGATGAGGAGCATGGTCTTCCGGATGTCCGTGTGGTCGCGGTTGTCCGTAACGTGCTCGATGCCGGTGAGCTGTTCGTTGCCGTTTACAAGGGTGGCCCTCAACGGACGCTCCTGGTCGAGGTAGTAGCAGATGGCTGTGACGAGGGTCTTTTTGAGGTCGTTAAGGAGGTATTTGATGCGCGTTTGGTAGAATTTTTCCATTGGTTTCAGATGTTGTTTTCCGTGATGAACTTGTCAAGTTTTTCGAAGCAGCTTTTCAGCTGGTCGGGCCGTCCGTGTAGGAAATGCCTCGCAAATGTTTCCACAAGGTCTTCTTCGGTCATGATCTCGTCGTCGAAAACGTCGAAGTAATCGTCGATGAGCGTGCTTTCCACGTAGTCGTGGATCTCGGGGATGTTCTCGTACCAGTCGATGATTTGGTTCACCAGAGCGTGGCCGACTTCGTGGTAGAAGGTGATGGCGGTTTCATCGGCCATGTCTTCAGCTCTCATTTCCTTTGGATAGGCGTATTCCCTCCAGACGGGCAGTAAGTATTTGTATATCCTTTCTTCGCTGACGTAGATTTCTATCATGCCGGAGAAGACGGAGCCGGATTCGTACATCCCGATCCACCTTTTGTTGCCCGGCAGCTCGTCGCGACAGAGGAGGACGTCGTAGCCGTAGGGTTTGAGCCAGGCCCCGATTTTCGTCCCCGCTTCGGTGATGGCGGACTCGTAGGCGTCCCGGATGTAATATGGTACTTTCATGGTCTGTGTCAGTATTCGAGAACGGTGAACGTGTCGACTTCCGGAAGGATGGCCAGCGGCCCCCAGGAGCCCCATATGAGGATGTCGGTGACTTTCGTCACCGTCCCGGTGGCGCCGGTCATCGAGAGGACTTCCGGGTCCGAATGTGAGAATGCCAGATGGTCTAATCTAATAAGCGAACCTTCACGGAAGGGGCGCCGGTTTTTCTGTTGAGGTTCCATTTGTCGAAGACGGTTTTGATTTCGATGACGGCGATGAGGCCGAAGGCGATGAGAAGGATTGCAGTCATGGCTTTTGTGTTTTTTTGTTGACTCTTCTGACGGCGCCGGCATGTCCGGTGCCTTTCGGAAGAGGCCATGGATTTTTCCCGCAATTGTTTTCCCGCCTGTGGCGGGCATGGGTCTTCCGTAGAAGACAAAACATTTGCAGGAAAAATTATCCTTTCTCTTCTGATTTTTCCATTTCCTTGTCTTTTTTTCTGTCATTTGTTGAGGATTCCTTCCCACGGGTTCCCTTGCCCGTGCGGATGGAGTATCCCGGACGTCCGAAGAGTCCCGTTCTGAGTTTCTTCATCATGTCATCATGGGATAATGATCGGGAACAGGTGACGTTTCCACCACCAGTCTTCCTTGGATGGATCTTTCTTTTTGAGATAGCGGTACGCAGTCTCCCCCACGAGGCTTTCGAGCAGGGGGAAGTAGGTCTCCCCTGTCAGTTCTTCCAGCATCTCGATGGAGATGGTGTAGCGCCTGAGCACCTTGATGTAGTCTTTGTATTCCCCGCAGGGGATGTCCGGCCTGTGGGGAAGCAGGACCGAGCAGGCGTCCCAGTAGACCTCGTCTTTCTCCGTGTAGCACCGGAGCACGGTCTTGTAGACATAGTCCGGAACGGACATCTTCTCGCCGGCGTTGTCCAGGACGGTCTTCTCTCCGGGAATGACGCCGGACACGACGAAGAGCGTGTCGGATTTGTACGCCCAGTAGCGGACGGTCTTTTCAAGGGCGGCCAGGATGCCGTCCTTGAATTCCGGCATCAGCGGCACGACGTTGACGGGACGGAACGACTGCGGGTAGGCCATCGGCGTCTGCCTGTCGTCCGGCGGGAGGAGGAACCCCCTGGTGTAACCATGTCTCCAGTCGAAATCTCGGTAGACGGACGGCTGGAAACTCTCCGGCATGTGTGTGTCACTGCTCCATATCTCTTCCCTTGCCTCCGGGAAGCTGCGCCCGCAGAGGTTCTGGTTGAGCGGATAGGCCACCCAGAGGGAGGTTTTCCGGATGAGGTCGTACCTGAAGGTGTAGTTCCTCCCGATCCGTCCGCCGGGATAGCCGTAGACGGTAAAGTAAAGTTCCAGGGAATCCTGTCTCTGTGGCTGTTCCATCCATATCTGGGCTTCGAGTCCCAGGCAGGCGGTCAGGAGGATGAGGACGGCGAGTGTCTTTTTCATCTTGTTCTGTTTGAAAGAAAAGGGAAAGGTCCCACGGCTGCTTAACATATAGAAGTTAACGACAGATTTGGTCACCGTGCCGTTTTTTTCGCTCCGAATGAGCGGGTTCCTTTCCCTTCGTTGTCATGATAATGGTTTAAGGATACCCCCGTGTTTAAACCGGGGGAGGAATTAAACGGGCCCGGCCGGCATTGTAAATGCCAGATGGGCGTTGCGGTGTCTGATCAGCTTCAGTTTTTTGTAAGAGACGGAGTCGCTAATCGTTCGGCCTTCGGCATCTTTGATAACGAAGAAGCCAGAGCTACGTCTGCCGTGCACATAGGCAGGAAGATTGTTATAGAGGACGGTATCGAAGAGCCTGAATCCTTTGATGTCGCGGGGTGCCTGGTTACGTTTCCATCGTCCGCCCTTGAGGAGGTTGGATTTCATCACCTTGCGGTTGTGGCGGCGAAGCTGCTTCAGTTCGTACACCGTATCCGAAGGCCTTGCCTGCGGATTCCCGCTGATGCAGCGTGCGTCGTTGACGTGGGACTTGTCGAGCCCCGATCCGATGCGTGTGTGCTTGGTGACGTAACCGTAGGTGAGCTTGACGGGCACGTCCAGTTCGGCTTTCAGGCGGTTGTAAACCGCCCAGCGCATGACGTTCATCGCGGCCGCGTCGCGGAGCGAAGGGGTGCGGCGGAGCTTCAGCTCGACCTTTCCCTTGTGGTACCCGTCGTGGCAGGTGTCGCAGAGCGTGACGAGGTTGCCAGGGCTGTCCCCGCCGGTCTTGCGGCTCTCGATGTGATGGACGTTGAGGACCCTGTCCTTCGACCTGCCGTGGCAGCACTGGCACTCGTGGCCGTCGCGCCAGAGGACGTACTCCCTTACGTTCCAGAAGCCGAACTGCGGTCCGTGTTGGTAGTCGGTTCCGGTGAGGCCCGGGTCCTTTATCCACTGCGTGTCGAACTGTGCGACCTCGACGGTCACGGACGTGACGGGAAGGAACGCGCAGATGTCCCTGACGAGTTTGACGTGTGTCCAGACCTTGTTGGCCGTGGAGGGTGCGAGCCAGCCGTCGGGACGGCGGCGGTTGTCGAAGCGCGGGGCGCGGTAACGGAGGCACGAGTGCCTGGTCCGGCGTGCCTCGCGTCTGGTGGAGAGTAACGATACGATGTCAGTGCGGAGGTGTACCTCCGCTGCGTAGAGCTCTCTCGTATCCGTCGATGCTGACAGGCCGACGTGTACGGATCCGGCGTCCACGCCTAAGGATACGGGCTGGGTGTAGGATGTGGTCCCATAGGTGAGCCGTATAGTGAACGGCGTGTGCGAGACGATGACGGCCCGTCCGTCACGGAGCATACGGGGCACCTTGCCGGAACGCGTTGTCGGCATGAGTGGTGTGCCGTTTATGTCCTGAATGTAGATGTACATGGCCGTTCTGTTTTTTGTTTCCGCGATTCCGCCGCGTTGCCGGAGGCTTTTGCCTGTTGTTGACTCCTTGCGGAGTAATGCGGACTTGCGTCCGTGGGTCTCCCGCGCCGATGTTGAGAGAGGTTTAATGAAAGCAACACCGCTCGTACTCCATAGAGCTTTTAATCACTTTCCGCAGAGCAGGGAGCTGGAAGGAACACCCCCTGGTGCCTATGTATTCTCAATCAACGTAGTTCAGAGGCATAGCCTCTTCACTGGGGCTGATCAGCTTGGAGCGTAGCGACGGGCCCGTCAGGGCCCATGCATGCTCCCTGGTTTTAACCAGGAGAAGCTGACTACATTGGTCTTCTGTCAAGGAAACGGTAGCTGGACGCTTCTGCGACGTGCTGCGGGAGGATATCCTTCGAGTCTTCGAGGTCGGCGATGGTCCGGGCGATCTTGATGATGCGCATGTAGGCGCGGGCGGATAGGCCCAGCCGGGAGACGATCGTTTCGAGGATCTCCCTCACCTCGTCGGAGAGGACGCAGTACTTCTCGACGTCCCTGGCCATCATCCTTTCGTTGGTGTCGAAGCCCTCGCCGGCGAAGCGGGCTTTCTGGATCTCGCGCGCCTTGGCGACGCGTGCGGCGACGGTGGCCATGTCGTCGTAGTCGGTCTCCCCTTCCCTGCCGGGGCTCACCCAGGTGCAGACCGTCAGGCGGTCGTAGAGGGAAGGACTCAGGTGTGAGGTGAACAGCCCCCGCTGGTTGGGGGTGCAGGTGCATCTGTCTCCGAGTCCGTACTGCCCGCAGGGACAGGGGTCCATGGCGCCGACGAGCATGAAGTCCGCCGGGTACTCCGTGGTTCCCTTCAGGCGGGAGAAGACCACCTTCCCGTCCTCAAGCGGTCCGCGTAGGGCCTCTTGGAGCGCCTTCGGCATGAGGTTCACCTCGTCGAGGAAGAGGATGCCGTTGTGTGCGAGCGACACCTCGCCGGGATGGAGCCTGTCCGATACGCCTCCGCCGAGAAGGGCGCTGACGCTGGATGAGTATTGCGGTGTGCGGAATGGACGGGTCCGGTTGTCGTAATACCGGTTGTCCGTGCTGTAGATCTTCGCGTTGTCCGTCACCTGTTCACCGGTGAGCGGCGGAAGGATGTCGCGGACGATCCTTGCGAGCTCTTGTTTGGGAGCGCCTGAAGGCCCGACGAGAAGGAGGTTGTGCCCTCCGGCGGCGGCTATCTCCAGGGCCCGTTTGGCTGCCACCTGTCCCTTGACGTCGTCCCAGTGCATCTCCCCGGTGGGCGGCGGAGCTACGCGGTGTGCCTTATTGTAGGCAAAGGCCGTCGTTGCCGTGGACGGGTTGATGACCGTGTGGATGGCCTCGCGGAGCGAACCGGCGGCGTAGACGGGTGTGTACTCGTCGATGAGGCCGTCAAGGGCGTATGCGTTGTCGGCGGGGATGATGACGCCCTTGATGCCGGGCTGGTTAACCGACAGGGCGGCCTGTACGGCGCCGTCCACGGCACGGACGTACCCGTCAAGGGCGAGTTCGCCGACGATGAGCCACTGGTCCAGGTCTTGGAGGTTCTCCTGGCCGGAGGCAGCCAGGATGGTCAGTGCGATGGGGAGGTCGTAATGGGATCCGCTTTTGCGGAGGTCGGCCGGGGCGAGGTTGATGACGATCTTCTTGCCAGGGATACGGTATCCGAAAGCCTGGAGTGCTGTGACGGTGCGGAGCAGGCTCTCCTTGACGGCTGCGTCGGCGAGTCCGACGAGGTGGATGCCGATGCCTTTCGACACCTCGCATTCGACGGTGACTGGTACGGACTTGACGCCCGCTATGGAGATGGTCTTGACGGTTTTTATCATAGGGCTAGTCCTTTGGGTGTCTGTGCGTGTTGATGAAGGCCGCCCTGCGGGGCCGCGCCTGCGCCCCGTAGCGCCTGATGGAGACCATGCCGGCATCACCGTATAGGTTGTCCTTGTCTTTCTTGTACTGCGACCTCCGGACGACGATGAAGTTCTCCGTGCGGAGCTTGACGCGGTGTACGCCGCCGTCCACCGTCCGGAAATCGTAGGTGATGGTGATGGCCGTCTGCTCGGGACGGATGGACACGAGCCGCTTGTAGGTGACGGTTTTGGTGATATGGACCATGTCGGCATAGGTGTCGAAGAAGGCGTCCGCCGTCTTTTTCGAGAGGGCGGGATCGTCGGAGATGAACACGTACCGGTCCCGGGTCTCGAAGTTCCGGACGTCGGTCGGCATGAGGCTGGAGGGGGTGTTTTTCAGTGAGCCGCAGGCGCATGCCATGAGCAGCGCCGCAGCGATGATGATAGATTTCTTCATGTTGTTTAAGTACTTCTATGATTGTTCGGTTGGATTTTCCGGCACCTCAGCCACGAGGTAGTAGGCATCGTAGAGCCCGCTCTTGCAGTGGGACTCACAGAGATAGTACGGAGGCTTGGAATAGATGATACGGTCCCGGGGGGAGTTCTTGTCCATGACGCTGTCGCGGATGCCCTTGTGGCTCCTTGCGGCGTCGAGGGTCTCCTGGCCGAAGTCCCATTCGCTCATGTAGCGCATGGCTTTCCGGAGCCATCCCCGCTTGACCATCCGGTCGACTTCTTCGTATTCGCCCATGTCCGGCCATGCGTCGGCGAAACGGGTTATTTCGTAGTATTGCATAATCCTGTGGTATTAGATTTTGTAGTTTTCGTGGATGTAATCAACGAGCATGTCGAGCGCTTCGTCGAAACTCTTTGCCCTGGCGTGATAGCTGAGGTCTTCGTCAAGGGCGCTGTGCATCTTTGCCGTATAGGGATTCTCCCGGTCGCAGTCGTTGTAGTACAGGTCCACAGAGAACTCCCCTATCTGGGGCTTCAGCCCCATGATGGCCTTGACCTTCTGGTCGATGGAGTCGGGAGCCGAGTTGAACACCGGTGTCTTTTTGCCCGTGACGGGGTCATAGTGTTCGATGCTTTCCACGTTGTCGGCGATGATGTATGCGTCGCCGCTTGTCTGGATGGCGTCCACTGCCGCCTCTATGATTCTCTCGGTCTCTTCGTCCGTGGGGTTGAGGGGGTCTGCTACCATAACCTTGACGTTTGTCATCGGAGCGATGCAGACATCATATGTCGCTTCTACGCCCTGACCGGAATGTTCCTTTTCCTTGCGGGATGCTTCGTACAGGCTTTCCTTCACGTAGGCGTGGCTGTCGAAGTCGAAGAGGACGTTGTCTTTGTCGTCGGTCTTGTCGAGCCAGTTGATGGATTCGGTTTCATCCAGTTTGACGTATACTTTTTCGGCTCCTGCAGGTTCGGCGATGGTGATAGGCACCATACAGGAAGAGTCGAGATGAATGGAGCCCTCGTCATCCGGAGGACAAACGGGGAAGCAAAGTGAATTACCGATGAACTCCTGGCTGTCAGGCCATTTGTAAAGGGTATATTTCTGCATGGTTTCGTTATTTGTTTTTTTCTTTGAAATATTCACAGCGTGTGGTTCCTTTTGTCATCAGGACTCCGTTGAACCATCGTCCTGTCGGTGAATTGAGCGGGCCGTTGTCAACCCATCCAGTCGCCGCTTCCTCGCAGGTGATGTTTTCGTACAGTTCAGCAGCTATCTGCTCGTTGCTTTTGTTCACCCAGACACCGGTATTGAGATAATCCTGTTGGATTGATAGCATTTTTCTGCATCCTATCCATCCCTTTGTTTTGAGAACATCGCTGGCGACGTTGCCCGCGAAGTAACATTTTGAACAGATTGAGTCCATGATTATTTTACATTTTTCCTTCCTTCTCAAGCGCCTTCTGGCGCTTTTTCCAGGCGTAGATTTCGGCGTCGTTGATCTCGAGGTTCCACTTGCCGCCGTTCTTGTCGGCGCTGACTTTCTCGAACGCCTTGCTGGCGATGAACTTGCGGGTCATGGCCGCTTCGTCGGTGTCGTAGTACTTGCCGCAGGCGGTCTTGCAGAACCCGGCGATGGCGGGCGACTGCTCGGCGAAGGCCTTCCATTCATCGTGGGACACCTTGACACCGGTATCGAGTTTCTTGATGGCGTGCCAGAAGCGGGGACCATAGGGCGTCGCGACGGGGTGTTCCTCCACGAGCCGTGCCTGTTTGCTGTACAGCCAGGAGGCGTACATTGCGTAGAGGATCGCGTTGACCTTGTACTTGGAGAGCTTGTAGGTCCTTACCTGCTGGAGCTGGTAGAGGATGGCCTTGGCGAGCACCGCGGAGTCCAGGTCGGTCTCTTCGAACCGGCCGGCTTCAATCCGGTTGTTCTCGCGGGTACGGTACTTCTCCAGACGTTCGTTGAGCATCTTGTTGCGTTTCATCACGCCGGTGAAGTATTTGGTCATGTTCGACTGTACGCGGTAGCAGAGCTGGTTGAGCGCGTTGATGGCTTCGGTGTCGACCGCGGCCTTTTCGTCCATTGCGAAGGCCACGAGGGCGTCGAGCTGTTCATGCGTAAGGTAAGCGGCCATGTCGGTTGGTTTTTCGTGTTATCTTGTGTGGAAGGGGTTGGATTGGCGCGTCTCGGGGATCACCCGGATTTCGCCGTTGTCGAGCGGGAAGACTCCCCCGTCGGTGAGATCGGTTGCGGCGACCTTGGCGAGGACGGCCGGAGCGTTGCGGATGTTGTTCTTCTTGAGATAGTCGGAGATGACTTTCGTCACTCCGTCAGGTGTCAGCGTGACGCCCTTGAAACCGGGAGCGCTGATGTGGTAGACGACGTGTTTCATTGCCCGAAAGCGTTAGCTGGCGAAGGCCGTCGTCTGGTTGAAGTTGCCGAGTACCTTGCGTTTCTTCTTCGCGGTGGCGAACTTGCGGAAGAAAGGCATGCCGGAAGATATCTCCCAGATGTTTCCGTAGTAGTCGTGGAAGGCCTCGTACATGTCGTTGTTCTCGATGATGCTGAGGGCGGCCCTTCGGCTGATGACGAGGCTTTCCGTGCGCTTAGGACCGATCATGATGGAATACTGCCATCCCACCTCGCCGGTGAACCGGAATCCTACCATTTCGCGCATGATGATGAAGGGGGTGTCCGCCAGGGCTGACGGCAGTTCGCCCGCTGTCAGTTGTCTGACCATGTCTTGAGTTATCATATGCATATTGTTGTTTAGTGTTATCTTGGGGTAACTGAAATTTAAGGTTAAAAACTCAATTTCATTGGCGTTTCGTCGGAGGCATAATTGCATATATGGGAGCTCGTCCCGTTGTTGTTTTCGCTGTCGGCTCCATCCGCGCCCGTAATCCCCTTTACCGAGGGGGAATCTCTTTCTATAGCCATTTTCATAATGTTAATAGCCGCATTTACATCCCTATCGTGGTGAGTGCCACATTCGGGGCAAGTCCACCTCCTAACGGATAAGTCCTTTGTATTGGCATTGCGGTAGCCACATCTGGAACACACTTGGGAAGTAGCATCAAATCTACCACTCTTCAACAGGTTCTTACCGTACCAGTCGCACTTATAAGTAATCATCCGAAAGAACTCACTCCATGCCACGGAACTGATTGCTCTTGCAAGATTATGGTTCTTCA
>Ga0265298_10008639_pt1 | contig 12210 bp, 7 predicted proteins | sample AusTroGonzalo_MG_3_FD_193486 | JGI IMG/M metagenome (GOLD analysis project Ga0265298, IMG submission 193486) | Bovine rumen microbial communities from tropical cattle in Woodstock, Queensland, Australia - Gonzalo_01 | ecosystem: Host-associated > Mammals > Digestive system > Stomach > Rumen ...
ACCCAGCTTGTGTACCTCGTCTATCATCTGCTTGCCGTTGGAGAACTCTTCCGAAAGGAAGTCCATAGCATTCCAAAGATAGTTCGACCCCCAGTACTGCCAATCCTGAATGATGCCGTCAAGGGGGACACCCAACTTACGATACTGCTGCACGATGCCCAGCGTCTCATTGGCTGTCTTGTAGCGTTCCTTGCTCTGCCAAAAGCCGTAAGTCCACAGAGGGAACATCGGCACATCGCCCGTCAGATGCCGCATTTGCGCAATAACGCCATCAACAGAACCGCCATACATAAAGTAGTAGTCGATGGCTTCGCCCGCCTCCGATTTCAGCGACATACCATTCTCGTCATCATCAAACTGCGTAGGCGAATAATTGTCCCAATAGATGCCCCACCCTTTTATGCTCTGTATAACGCTCTGAAAGTCTTCCAGATTGGACTGCTCCATACGTTTGTGCTCGCCTCTTCGGTTCATCTTGCCATTCTGGATGGTGCCCAATCCATAGATGGCCTCATCCTTGTCGAGCTTGAAGACTTGGCTAACGCCCTGCCCTATCGAACAACCCGATTCCTGCAACAAGACCTTGCCTTTGGCAGTCAGGAAGGTAAGAGACTTGGACGAAGGGTTCAGCTTCACAATCAGTTCCTTGCTTTTCCAAGTGTTTCCGCTATGACTGACAGCCACGTCCTCAGGTTTTGCCGTGATAACAAGACTCTTTGGTTGTGTTCCGTTTGGTGACTTAACGACATGAACGATACCAGGCGTAAAGAACTCTACCTTTATTTCCTGTGACCAAAGGAGCGTTCCACTCAGCAGGGCAACTAAAGCAAGCAAGATGCGTTTCATTGGAGGGGCAATTAAGAAGTCTTACAATTCGAGGTCGCCGTCGTGTATCTCGTGCCACGGAAGGCCTTGTGTATTAAGCTGCTCCATGAATGGGTCGGGGTCGAACTCCTCAACATTATGCACACCAGGCTTGCTCCAAAGGCCTTTGAGGAACATCATGGCGCCTATCATAGCAGGCACACCCGTGGTGTAGCTCACGCCCTGCATACCTGTCTCTTCATAGGCGGCCTGGTGCGAGCAGTTATTATATATATAATATGTGTGCTCGTTGCCATCTCTTAGGCCGCGAATGCGACAGCCGATGCTTGTCTCGCCATCGTAGTTCTCGCCGAGGTCTTGGGGATTGGGCAGCACCGCCTTGAGGAACTGCAAGGGAACAATCTTGACGACTGCCTCGCCACTGCCATCTGCCTTCGGGGCTTTGTATTCCACCTCGTCGATGCGGCTCATGCCGATGTTCTGAATCACATCAAGGTAAGTGAGGTACTGCTGTCCGAAGGTCATCCAGAAGCGGGCGCGTTTGATGGTCGGATAGTTGATGACAAGCGACTCTATCTCCTCGTGGTGGAGCAGGTAGCTCTCCTTGGGGCCGATGCCGGGATAGGTCAGGGGCTTGTGAATCTCCATCGGTTCTGTCTCGATGTACTTGCCGTTCTCCCAGTAGAGACCCTTCTGTGTAATCTCGCGGATATTGATTTCGGGGTTGAAGTTCGTGGCGAAAGCCTTGTGGTGGTTGCCTGCGTTGCAATCCACGATGTCGAGGTACTGAATCTCGTCGAAGTGATGCTTTGCAGCGTATGCCGTGAAGATGCTGGTCACGCCCGGGTCGAAGCCGCAGCCGAGGATGGCGCAAAGCCCGGCCTTCTCGAAGCGTTCGCGGTAAGCCCACTGCCAGGAATACTCGAAGTGCGCCTCGTCCTTCGGCTCGTAGTTGGCTGTGTCGAGGTAGTTGCATCCCGTCTGCAGGCAGGCCTCCATGATGGTAAGGTCCTGATAAGGCAGCGCAAGGTTCATCACCAGATCGGGCTTATAGCCACTGAACAGCTTGACAAGCTGCTCCACGCTGTCGGCATCCACCTGAGCGGTCTTCACCTTTGTGCCATACTTCTTGTTAAGGACTTCAGCCAGTGCGATGCACTTCTTCTCCGTGCGGCTGGCAATCATTACCTCCGTAAACGTGTCAGGATTCTGACACACCTTGTGAGCCGCAACGGTGGCCACACCGCCAGCTCCTATAATCAATACTCTTCCCATTGTTTGTTATTTTTGTTAGCGAATGCAAACTTACAAAAAAAAGTCCAAACGGGCAAGCCTTTGGACTTTTTTCTTTTTCTTTCATTCGATTTGGGCTTTTCAGAAGCCACCGCCAGGACCGCCGAAGCCGCCACCACGCGGACCGCCGCCGAAGCCACCGCGAGGACCACCCTCGAAGCCGCCACGTCTTTCACCATCGCCGTCGGTGCGCTGACCCTGGCCACGACCGCCCTGTCCGCGCTGCGGAGTGAGCACTTTCAGTACCTGCTGCGGTGTGAGCACCTTGGCAAACTCCTCGCTGTACTTCTTCTGAATATCCAGGCGCTTCTGCATTGTGGCAATCTGCTGTTCCTGACGCTCAAAGTTTTCCTTAATCTTGGCTGTTGCCTCTTCGTCGCTCAGTTTTTTCTCCTCCTCGCGGCCGGGAAGCTCTATACGCTGGCCACGAGACTGGTTGGTGGCAAACATCTCGCGCTGGTATTCCGTATAGATTTTGATGAAGGTTGCCTTTTCCTCGTCTTTCAGGGCAAACTCCTTTGCCATACGCTCTGCCGATTTCTCAATGCGTTCTGCAACAGCCTTGCTGCGCTCTTCTTCGTTCCTGCCCTCCTGGGCACGGACAGCAGTAAAGCCCATGAAGGCCAACACTGCCATGATAATTGTCTTTCTCATTTTTACTTTGTTTTTTTGTAGTTGTTTGTTTTTCTGTCACACCCTTTTGACCAAGTATGCTGTCATAAAGTTTAATGGCAGAAAACCTCACTAACTTTTTTTAACCTTATCAGACTATTATCTGTCGATTACTACTTTCTTTCCGTTTATGATATACACACCCTTTGGCAGGGCAGGCGCGGATGATGCGGAGGTTGCCACGCGGCGGCCGCTGATGTCATACACTGCGGAAGTATCCATACCCTGCTTATCATTATAGACTTCTTCGATTCGTGTGGCGTTGTCCGTCACATAAATGAGCTTGAAGTTGTCCACACAAGCCCAGTCATAGACGGTCGGGGTGAAGTGACGAAGACCGATGCGCAGGTCGGAGGTCTCTTCGAGTGCAAACTCCATTGTCTGCTTGTAGTGTCCTGCCAGGAAGGCATTGTTGGCAGTGCTCACGTTGTCGGGATAGTTATAGGGGTCGTAAGTATAAGGCACAGAAGCATCGTAGATAGACAGGAGGTTCGTGGCGTGTTCATTCGCATAGACCTCCGCTGTGTCTTCCGTGCCGAAAGTATGGCGCAGGTAGCCGTTGGCGATATTGCCATTACGGTAGAAGCCCTGCCAGCTAAGGCGATAGACACCGGCCGGCATGTTCGGAATAACCTGATAAGTATCGAACACCTTATTATATTGCTCTGCCACGGTGCCGGGCGCAGCGGTGAAGGACGTACCTTCCCAATAGTTGCCACCATTGGCGAAGTTGGCGTTCTTCAGTAAGGAGGTGATGTCCACTTCCTCACCATCGCCGATGAGGCCAATGGCATCGGCATTGGGTTCTGTGTCCGGCTCAGGGATGAGGGCAGGACACTCCGTGCTCTTGGCGGCAGCGGCCTCATAGAGGGCAAGCACCTGTGCAGGGGTGAGGACACAATCATATACGGCAAAGTCGTCGAAGAAGGTTTGGCTCATCAAGTCATCAGCGGTATATGGGCTGCGACCTATCCAAGCAACTGTGGAAGCATTGAGCACGAGGGCGTTGGTGTTTGTCGACTCCGTAGCACGCAGCACGCCATCAATATATAGATTCGTCGTGGTGGCATCGGCTGTTACGGTGACGTTGTGCCATGTCCTCCAGTTCAAGCCCGAGCCGGAATTGACAGAACGGGAACCATTGCTGACCCTCTGGAAGTACCAGTTGACGTTGTTTGCCTGATTGATAAGTCCGGCGAAGGAACTGGTGCCGTTGTTGATGTTCCATGCCCAGCAGTAGTTGTCGAGGTGGCCGCTGTCGGCGAACATGAGGTTGAGACTGACGCTGTATGCCTCGCCATTGAGCACCCTGCCGATAGCCAATGCAGCCTCGTTGCCAAGGTCGGCGTAATTGTTGTCGGCCGTATAGAAGGCACGGTTGCCGTCGGCAAAGTCAAGGGCCTGCGCATCGTCTTCGAAGTCGTAGCTGATAGCGGCCGATGGCGGCTCGGCCGACTGTGGCTTCTCCTCCGCGCTCACCTTCGAGAGAGGAATCTGAATGACGGAAAGCGAGTAGGCAGGCACTTCAAATGACAGTGAGTTCTCACTCTCAATTGTCAGTTTTTCATTCTTAGGCATTACCTTCTCCGGCTCTTCCATAGAGTTCTCGGCATAGTTGTCGGCATTGCTCATTATGCGCAGGTCGGCATCGCCGCTGAGGGTGGCATCGGGGAAAGTGAAGCTGGCAGGAACGGCCTCCGCGTTGTAATTGATGACCTTGACGATAGCCGTGTCCTCTGCTTCGTTGAGGGATGCACAGAGATAAAGGCGCTGACCCGTCTTCTCCTGAAGCGTGACGGTATGGACGAGCGTGCCGTCAAGGTAGCAACGTGCGGTAAGACCCTCACGAACAATCTTGATATGATAGGTTCGTCCTGTGGTGATGCTGCCACTGGCATCGGTCAAGGTGGACTTTGTACCGTTTACGGCCTGCTCCACAGCGTGCTTTGAATTTGACCAACCACCGAGATTCCACCAGGCATAGTTGGTGGCATCGATGTGTGCAAAGGCAACGAGAAAGCCTTCATCGCCGCTGTTCTTCACGGCATCCATCTCGATGGTGCAGTTGTTGGTGCAGACATCGAAAGTGCGATAGCTGCCTTGCAGGGATTGTGGTGTGGTGACGGCTTCCGCCTGCTCGAAGATGATGTCACCTCCGGCATCCGTCACGCGGATATTCGAATAAGTGACAGACGTGCTCCACGAGCCGACGCCCAAACGAGCAGCATCGAATCCGATGGAGTTGCCTGTTTCCGTCCATGTGATGTTCTGCTTCCCGACGGTTTCCGCCATCATCTGCTGCGCCCAATACGATGGTGTGCCGAAGCTGGCGTAGGCGTTGTAGTGAAGCATGTCTGGCCGCCATTGCGAATCGTTCTCGTTGATGAAGATGGGTGCGTACGATGCCATGATGCAGACATCGGAGTTGCGCTCCATGCCTGCCATATAGATGGCCTCGCCGAGGGCAGCTTTCAGGGTGCCGTTGGTGCCGAAGTCGCTGGTGACGGCATACTCGCCGTTGTATATCTTGTGGCTGCTGCGGCTGGCATTGTCGTACTTGTGATAGTTGCCGGCAAACCAGTCGGGCGACTTGTAGTAGTGCTCATCGACCACATCAACGGGATGTGCGTTGCGCCAAGAGGGATTGTCCGTACCCCAGGCCTCCACGTTGCCGATGCAGATGGTTTCCGGCCAGCGTGCCTTGATGGCGTCGTAGAACTGGCGGTAGCGCTCGGGATAGTGGTCGCTCTGGTCGTTGTTGTTGCTGAAGGTGTAGTTATAGTTCTCGTTGCCAATCTCAATGAGACGCATTCCGAAGGATTCGGGATGACCTGCCGCAGCACGCTTTGCGCCCCAGAAGGTCGTGACGTCGCCGTTGGCATACTCCAGGGCGTCGAGTGCTTCCTGCACATAACCTTCTATATGCTGATAGTTCTCATACCATCCGTGGCCCATTCCCATGTTGACCACGAACATGGGTTCTGCCCCCAAGTCCTCGGCCAGCTGCAGGAACTCGTGGAAGCCCATGCCATTCGTGACGGGGTAGCCCCAATGACTGTTATAGATGCCCAGGCGCTCCTCTACAGGGCCGACGGTGTGCCGCCACTGGTAGCGGTTGCCGCCCTCGATGTAGCAGCCGCCCGGGAAGCGCATGAACTTCGGGTGCAAGGCGGCAAGCTTCTCTGCAAGGTCAATGCGCATACCGTTCTCGCGGCCTTTGAAGGTTGGCGGGAACAGGCTGACGCAATCCAGATATACCGTACCTGCCTGACTGCCCCGGATGGCGAACCATCCCTGCTGGCAGTTGCCTGTGGCAGTAATCTCTGCGGTGTATTTCTTCCAAGTGCCTGCGTCGCTGACGGCCACGACAGCCTGTCCAAGGTCATCGCCACCGTCGTTTTCAAGTGTCAGCGTCAAGGAGCCTGCCCAGTCACCATCCGTGCGAATCCAGAAGCTTGCCTTGTAGGTCTGTCCCTCCACGATGCTGATGCCCCAGTATCCAGTGTTGCGAGTGCCGTCGCCTGCCTCGGTGAGGTTGAGGCGCATGGCCTGTTTCTGCGCACCGTTGATAAGGTTTTGCGAAATGATGCTGAAGGTAGCGCTGCCGACCGTCTGCCAATAGTTGGGGGTCGAGCTGTTCTCCTCCATCGAGCCGTTGCGGATGAGTTCGGCATAGATGCCGCCATCGCCCGCATGGTTGATTTCCTCGTAGAAGATGCCATAGTGGAGCGGACCGATGACGGGGCCTCGGTGGGCGGTGGAGAACTCGAATACGGCTTGCTGTGCAGAGGCACAGAGAGCACAAAGAAGGCAGAGGACACTGAGTCCTGCAACTCGTCGTGATGAGAAGTTAGTTTTCATATATCAATAAACATCTAAATGATTAAATTGTCCTTATTTTCCTTTGCCAATACTGTAGGCCATTTGTTTCGCCATCGTTATCTGACGGTAATATGGAAGCAGCCCTGCTTCACCTCATACTTGACATAGCACCGTCCCTGCTCGCGGATATCGCGCAGCACTTCGCTCAGCACCCACTTCAGCGTGTCGCTCCGCACGGTGCGGCGTTCCGGCCCCTCTGGTGGGGAGACCGTGGAGTAGCGGTTGTAGCAGATGTCGAAGGTGGTGCCGAAGCGGTGGCAGCTCTGCTCGGAGGCATTTCCGTTGCGTCGTTTGAGGCGGGCCACATCCTCTTCTGTCCTGAGCACGCTCGACACGATGATGCGGTGCAAGGGGATACCTTTCACATACAGGCTGTCCAGATAGTTGCGACCGATGGCCGAGAGCAGATGGGCGGCACGAGGCACGAGGTAGGGGATGCTGTGCGTCATCCCCTTGTCGATGCAGTAGAAGGGATTGGCACCCACATAGACAAGCTCTTTCCGGCGGTGCTCCGCCTCCTGGCGGTTGCGCACAGGCTTCACGCCCCAGCGTCTGGCTGCCACAATCTGCACGTCCTGCACGTCGGGGAAACAGGCGGCATACGACGGCACGCTGCGCACGGGATGCCACTTGGTGCGGCCTGTCGAGTCCTGTTGCAGCTTGGGCAAATCCGCTTGCTTAGGCTGCTCCGGAATCGAGGCGTGCATAGTTGGCAAATTAGGCGTGCCTAATTGGTCATTTAGGCGTGCCTCGTCGGGCAACGAAGCGTGCTCCGTTTCAACCTCCCCTCTGGGCTGTGCCACCTCTGGAAAAGCGAGCCGGACCAAACCGAGCACGGCTACTGTGCCACCGCAAATGCCTAAGAATATCTTCTTCTTTAGTCTTCTCATAGCTTTCTTTGCTGTGCAAAAGTACAACAAAAAAGTGAAAAGTGAAAAGTGAAAAGTGAAAAATTATAATAATCGTAAAATATCTTTAGTCTCTAATCCATAATCTCTAATCTTTTTACTACTTTTGCATCAAAATACTGGCGAATGATAGAAAAGCACATCGTTATCGAGGACATCGACCCCGTGCTGCTGTATGGCGTGAACAACACCAACATGCAGATGCTGAAGGCACTCTATCCGAAGCTCCGCATCGTGGCGCGGGGCAACGTCATCCATGTCATGGGCGACGAGCTGGAGATGTGTGCCTTCGAAGAGAACGTATCGAAACTGCAGAAGCACATCAACAAGTACAACAGCCTGACCGAGGAAGAGCTGCTGCACATCACGCGCGGCGAACGCTCGGAGCGCGACGGCGTGGAGGGCGTCATCGTGTATAGCGTCACGGGCCGCCCGATTTGCGCCCGCACCACCAATCAGCAGGCACTCGTCAAAGCCTATCAGGAGAACGACCTCGTCTTTGCCGTCGGCCCCGCAGGTTCTGGCAAGACCTACACCAGCATAGCCCTTGCCGTCCGTGCCCTCAAGAACAAGGAGATTCGCCGCATCGTCCTCTCGCGCCCCGCAGTAGAGGCTGGCGAGAAGCTCGGCTTCCTACCAGGCGACATGAAGGAGAAAATCGACCCCTACCTCCAGCCGCTCTATGATGCCTTGGAGGACATGATTCCCACCCAGAAGCTGCGCGAGATGATGGAGCAGAACATCATTCAGATTGCGCCGCTGGCTTTCATGCGAGGCCGCACGCTGAGCGACGCCGTCGTCATCCTCGACGAGGCACAGAACACGACGACCGCCCAGCTGAAGATGTTCCTGACGCGCATGGGCATGAACACCAAGATGATTGTGACGGGCGACACCACCCAAATCGACCTCCCCCACAGCGTCCGCTCCGGTCTCATCGAGGCGCTCCACATCCTCCGCGACGTGAAAGGTATCGGCTTCATCGAGCTGACCAAGAAAGACATCGTAAGGCACAAGCTCGTGACCCGCATTGTGGAAGCCTACGAGAAGACAGCGACAACTCCCTTAGGGGGAGAGCAACAACAGCAACCAGTCAAACAGCAGGAGAACTAACCATGAACGAAAGAAAGACAGAAGAGCTTTTTCTGTCCGAAGCCAAATGCGCCATTGGCCGCAACAGTTTCGGCCACGTCTATGCCCAAGGAGATGTCAGGAACATAGCCGCAATAGCTGCATTACTACACCAAGCTGGCGGCAAGCCAAAGTACTATGCCTTGGATGATTACACCAGCGGAGGCACAGGCAAAGGGCAACCAGAGTTTATCATTACGTTCGACAACGATGCCGACCTGCTGATAGTTGTAGAGTGCAAAGCCTCGACGAACAAACACCGAAGCGAAAACCTCTGCCATCCCAAGGACTACGCTGTAGATGGTGCATTGTACTATGCCAAGTTCCTGAGACAGCAATACAATGTCGTGGCTGTCGCTGTGAGCGGGACGAAGAAGGAGAACATGAAGGTCTCCACACACTATTGGCAGCGAGGTTTCGACCAGCCGCAGGAGCTGACAAGAGTAAACATCATCTTGGAACCCGCCAACTATCAGAAGTACCTCCGAGGCGAGCAGATTACTATCGCATACTCCGTAGAAGAGATACGCGCCACAGCCGTAGATATGTCAAACAAACTGCGCGTGGCGAAAGTTACAGCTAACGATAAGCCCATCTTCATTGCTGGCATCCTCATTGCCTTGCAGGACGAAGACTTCAGTCGGGAATACTCTTCGGCCTCCTCGCTGCGTTCCCTGACCAACCGCCTGCACAATGCCATCAGCGACGTGCTGGGCGAAGCCAACATACGCGACGACCGCATCAACAATATCCTCAACACCTTTGAGAACGTCGCCAGCCTCGACCATTTCAAATCCACTCCCATGCACGAGGACGGTTCGCTGCGGTGGTTCATCAATGAGCTTGACATGAAGATAAAGCCCATGATGGCACATTCCGATTCCGCCGTTGATGCCTTAGGAGAGTTCTACAGCGAGTTCATCAAATTCTCAAATGGTGACGACGGCAAGGCTCTGGGCATCGTACTTACTCCACAGCACCTGACCGACTTTATGACAGAGGTGGCAGGGGTCAACAAGAACAGCCGCGTGGTTGACATCTGTGCAGGTTCGGGAAGCTTCCTCGTCACAGCCATGAGCAAGATGTTCCGCGAGGCAAACCCCAAGGAGATTGAGGACATACGCGACCACGGGCTGTTCGGTGTGGAAGCCGACCCTCATATCTATACCCTCTGCATCGCCAATATGATTGTGCGCCGTGACGGAAAGAGCAACATCCACTATGGCAATTGCTTCAACCCCGAAATCGTAAGCCAGCTGCAAAGGGAACACATCGATGTCGGACTTATCAACCCGCCCTACTCCCAAGACGACCACAACGAGCTGGCATTTGTCGAGCAGCTCCTTTCTATCCTCACCACACGAGGCATCGGTGTGGCTGTCGTACCAATCAACTGCGCCCTGGGCAATACATGCAAGACAGAGCGCGAACGTCTGTTCCGTCGCAACACGCTGGAGGCCGTGTTCAGTATGCCCACAGAGATATTCAACCCCGCCGCCTCGGCACCGCCCTGCGTCATGGTATGGACGGCCGGTGTGCCTCATCCAGCCGGACACAAGACATTCTTCGGCTACTATCGAGACGATGGCTTCGTAAAACGCAAGCCTCTGGGACGCATAGATGCCTTCGGACGTTGGAAGCAAATACGCGAAGAATGGCTTGAGCTATACCGCACAAAGACCGAGAAGCCGGGGCTTTCCGTGATGCGCAGCGTCAAACATACCGACGAATGGGTGGCCGAGGCATACATGGAGACGGACTACAGCCAACTGACAGCTGCCAACTTCGAACGCAAGATGAAAGAGTACATTGCATTTAAGTTCCTCAACAACGTAGAGTGATGAAACGACTTGACGAACTTTTCCACATAAAATACGGCAGCCAGCTCGACCTCAACAAGTGCGAGCGTTGCGACAGGCCGGACGGCTATAACTTCGTCAATCGCAGTGCCACAAACTGCGGGGTGGCTGCCCGCATACTTCCACCTAAAGGGAAAACGCCCTATCCTGCCGGTGCCATCACCACGGCTATGGGCGGCAGTGTGCTGGCATCCTTCGTGCAGCAAGAGCCTTTCTTCACAGGGCAGAACGTCAAGGTACTGACTCCCAAAAAGCCTATGACTCTGCAAGAGAAGCTATACTACTGTGCCTGCATTGAGGCCAACCGCTTCCGCTACTCCGCCTTCGGACGCGAAGCCAACGCCTCGTTCGACGGGCTGGCTGTGCCCTCGCCAAACGAAATACCGAAAGACGCACTACAAAAGGATACAAAAGAGTCTTTCATTGCGAATCCGATAGGGAAGTCCATAAGTCTTGACGTTGAAAACTGGCAGCCTTTCCTGATTGGCAACTTGTTTGAAATAAAGAAGGGCAAACGCCTGACCAAAGATAACATGACCGAAGGCGACATCCCATTCATCGGTTCAACGAATGGGAACAATGGGCAGACGGCAACCGTTGGCAACAACCAAAATCTGCATCCTGCAGGTCTTATTACCGTCAGCTACAACGGCTCAATAGCAGAGGCTTTCTACCAGCCAAGACCTTTTGTAGCCTCGGACGACATCAATGTGCTTTACCCACGGTTCAGCATCACAAAGTACTCGGCCATATTCCTCTGCACCGTCATATCTTGCGAGAAGTATCGCTTCTGTTACGGTCGCAAATGGCATAAGGAGCTGATGGAGGAATCTGTAATCAAGCTCCCCGCCACCCCACAGGGGACACCCGACTGGAAACACATGGAAGACTACATAAAGGGACTGCCATACAGCGCAAACATATAAATAATTACACATTATATCGATATGAAAGCTCTTACAAGAACCGACTTCAACCTGCCAGGGCAGGTGAGTGTCTATCACGGCAAGGTGCGCGACGTGTATAACATCAACGACGACCTGATGGTGATGGTCGCCACAGACCGCATCTCGGCCTTCGACGTCATCCTCCCAAAAGGCATCCCCTTCAAGGGACAAGTCCTCAACCAGATTGCCGCTTCGTTCCTCGACGCGACGGCAGACATCGTGCCGAATTGGAAGCTGGCAACGCCCGACCCGATGGTGACGGTCGGCCTCAAGGCAGAAGGCTTCCGCGTGGAAATGATTATCCGAGGCTACCTGACCGGCTCGGCTTGGCGCGAGTACAAGGCAGGCTGCCGCGAGCTGTGTGGCGTGAAGCTGCCCGACGGCATGAGGGAGAACGAGAAGTTCCCCGAACCCATCATCACCCCGACGACCAAAGCGGAAGAGGGACACGACGAGAACATCTCGGCAGAGGAAATCATCCGTCAGGGACTGGTCAGCAAGGAGGATTGGGAGACAATGGTGAAGTACACGCGGGCTCTCTTCCAGCGCGGCACGGAGATTGCCGCAGCGAAAGGCCTCATCCTTGTTGACACCAAGTATGAGTTCGGCAAGCGCGACGGCAAGGTCATCCTCATCGACGAGATTCACACGCCCGACAGCAGCCGCTACTTCTACGCAGACGGCTACGAGGAG
>Ga0265298_10008640_pt1 | contig 12208 bp, 28 predicted proteins | sample AusTroGonzalo_MG_3_FD_193486 | JGI IMG/M metagenome (GOLD analysis project Ga0265298, IMG submission 193486) | Bovine rumen microbial communities from tropical cattle in Woodstock, Queensland, Australia - Gonzalo_01 | ecosystem: Host-associated > Mammals > Digestive system > Stomach > Rumen ...
CTCGGGCGGCGTGTCGTGCGGGAACATCGGCGTGGCCTTGTTGATGAACTCGGCGTAGACGGGAAGGTCGGGGTCGTCGGGGTTGAGCGTGCCCATCACGTAGTCGCAGCGCATGGTGGCCTCGCGCACGAAGTCCATGTCGGCGATGTTCAGCTCGTCGATGAACAGGCACCCGTACTGGCCACCGAGCGCCTTCTTCCACCGCGCCTTGTCGGCGTATCCGAGGACGTAGATGGTCTTGGTGTCGCCCTGCCTCGGCGTGAAGAGGATGTGGGGCAGTGCGCTCCCCGCGCTGCCTCCGCCCTTGTACTCCACCAGCGTCCCCAGCTCGTCCAGGATGCCGTTCGGCTTGTTGATGATGTTCTTCTCGATGGTGCCGAGGTCAAGCCCCGCGAGGATGTGCTGGCTGCTCTTCGACCGCGCCACCTTGGTGAAGAACTTCAGCGCCCCCACCGTGGTCTTGCCAGCGGCAGTGGTGCCCTCCAGGAACTCCATGTCGGCATCGTGGCGCATGAACGCCTGGTATTTAGTCCCCAGCTTCACGCCACGCCCAGGCACGCGAACGAGCACTCGGGCATTACCTCGTCCATGCGTCCTCTGTTTGGCTCCAGCTCGTCCAGGAACACACCCTTGATGCAGCTATGCCCTATCTCGCGCTCCTGCCTCGCCCTTCGCTCGAACACGTCTGGGAAGTCGCGCCGTATGGCGTTCCAGTACCCCATGCCACCCTTCACGCACCCTATGCAGTTGTTGTTCGGGTAGCCCATGCCACCCTTCACGCACCCTATGCAGTTGTTGTTCGGGTAGCCCATGTCGTACATGGCGGGGCGCTTGATTCCCAGCTCCGCGCAGATTGCGTGAACGTCCTTCTTGGTCAGACCGCGCTCTATGAGCGGGAATCGGTGCGAGAACTCGACCATTCCAGCTTCAAGCCGATCCGCCCTCGCCCGCTCGTCGGCGTCGAACCCCCAGACGTAGGTTATCGGTTCCGCAAACTGGCGCTCCCACTCCTGTCGCACTCGCTTCTTCAGCTCCAGCGTGCAGGGTGCTCCAGCAACGCCGTTGATGTACCGTTTGCGCTCGATTACCTCGTCAACACTGGCTCCAAACTTAAAGTCGCAGATTATATCTATCTCCATGCCGAGCACGCTCTCGCAGTCGGCAAGGAACCTGTAAGTGTCGGGGTGCTGGTTCGCCACGTCGATGAACACCACGCGGTCTATCTCGTCCCGCATGATGTACGCCGCCACGAACGACGAGCAGCCAGCGGAGAACCAGGACGCAATCACTCCCCAGCCTCCAGCTGCTCCAGCAGCTCGTTGAACTTCGCCTGGTCTACGGTCGCAACCTCCACCTGGCTCACGGGCGCCTGGCCCGCCGTGTCCCGCAGGAAGCCCAGGGCCTTGGTGTCGCCGTCCATGATGGCCTTGCGGGCCTGGACCCTCAGCGCCGCCTCGCCCTGGGTCATGACCTGCCCCGTGGCCTTGTCGGTTATCTCCTCGTCGAGGATCATCTGGGCCAGCTCGCGCAGCCGCTTCTTCTCGCGTCGCGCCTTGCCGCTGGCTATGCCGCCCGCCGCTCCCCGCTTCTTTGCTTCAGCGTTGCTTCGCACGGGGTCCAGGTTCTCGGGGTTTCCCTTCGGGTTCGCCATGCTACGACACCTTCTCCGCCTTCTTGCCGGTGAAGTCCTCCCACCGCTTGATGATAACGTCGCAGTAATGCGGGTCTAGCTCCATCATGTAGCAGGTGCGGTTTAGCTGCTCACAGGCGATGAGAGTGGTGCCTGTACCGCCAAACGGGTCTAAAATAGCGTTGCCTTCGTAGGAATGCATTTTTATAAACCGTGTAGGTAATTCAATGGGATATACTGCCGCATGCCCTCCGAGCCGTTCGTGTACAGTATTGAATTCCCATACCCCGTATAATCCCCATTCGGAAAAATCATTTTCCGACAAAGCATGCGAAAATATAGTATTGTCCAGATACTCCTGCCGCAATTCTCTATAGTCGCGCTCAAACGCATCGATGTTTTTGTCCATACAATATGAGCGTATGCGGTTATAGTTTTTTTCGTCAATAAATGCCCATTGATGATTTGTGAACCAATGCCCATACATAAACTTTGGTCCGCCGATTGAACTAATGACGGAATTGTTCAGCCCGGCTTTTTGTGCTTCGCCAAACAAATATCGTTTTAGCCCGTCTAGGCGTTTATCCGCATCCTTTTCAGCGAACGCATAAAGATATTCGTAGTCCTGCGCTGGTTTTGTCGTAACGGTATAGTATGGATTATTGCCAGCAAAATTTGCCCCAGGTTTTTTCCATATTCGATTGTATAACATCCCATACCCGGCATCTTCAAACATTTGAATGCTATAAGCGCCGGTCGGCTCTGAAAACTGTGTACCCGTTGAAAATAGGTCGACGATATTCCAACAAACAATCAGTGACTTTCCCTTTATGGCGTTTATTACGCCGCCGATTGTTTTGCGCCAAGGCTCTATACCTTTTTCCTCGTAGTCTTTTCCGACTCCATACGGCGGACTGGTTACTGTCATTCGCATAAATGCGCCGTCTAAAAGCCTGTCAATCTCATTGCTGTCCGTGCTGTCACCGCACATGAGCCGATGGTCTCCGAGCTGCCACACGTCCCCGCGCTTGCACACGGCTGGCGCGTCCTCGGGAACGTCCACCTCCTGCACGTCGTCCAGCGTCTTGGGAAGGCCGAAGTCCGACGGGTCGAAGCCGAACTCGGTCATGTCGAAGTCGACGGCCAGCCCGTCCAGCTCCACGGCCAGCGCCCCCATGTCCCATGATGCCAACTCTGCCGTCTTGTTGTCGGCGAGCCTGTAGGCCGCGCACTGGGCGGGAGTGAGGTCGGATGCGACGAGCACGGGAACCTTGTCCATACCAAGCAGGTTGGCGGCCTTGAGCCTGGTGTGTCCTGCGATGATGACGCCATCCGCATCGACCACGATGGGCTGCTTCCAGCCGAACTCGCGGATGGAGTTGGCTAACGGCTCTACCGCCGCGTCGTTGTCCCTTGGGTTGTGCTCGTAGGGAATGACGCGCTCGGCGTCCCACCACTCGACCTTCATCTTGTCCTTCACAGGATGCCCTTCCTCCTGGCCTTCCTCTTGCGCTCGTTGAGTGCGTGCGCCCTGGCGTCGTCCTCCATCCGCATGCGCTCCTCGTCCAGGAAGCAGCCCTTGCAGAGCTGGTACCGCCTCGCCTTCGGGCTCTCCATCCAGACGGGCCGCTCGTCGCACATGCAGCAGATGGGGGTCGTGGAGCGCCTGCCCATCCTGTTGCGCTGGTCTCGGATGGCCCTGGGCGTGTGCCTGGGTATCAGCTCGTGCAGCTCGGTGGACGTCCAGTCGGGGTGCGCCCACATGGTCTCGACCTCGCTCCACGTCCAGCTAGGCAAGGTAGCGGCCTATCTGCTCGATGGCCTCGTCCGCACCGTGGCACACGACGGCCCTGTAGCCGTTGGCGTTCAGGAGGTCGAGCCATTCCTGCTGCTTGGCGGACACCGTGCCGCCGTCGGCCCGCTTCATCTCCACGAAGAGGCCGTGGAAGCCCTGGGAGGCTATCGGCAGGAAGAGGTCGGGGACTCCCGCCCTGACCCCCTCCGCCTTCAGGCGCGTTGCCGTGTGTATCTCGCGCTTTCCGCCGTTCGGAATCGCGAAGATAGGGAGACCCTTCCAGGCCGCCCACTCCACGACTGTCCGCTGTTCCTGCGATTCCGTCATGTCCCCATTTTACTGGGGTTATTAGCATTTTGCAAAGTCTCCACCCAAAAAGAAGAGCGGCCCGAAGGCCGCTCCTGCTCACCACCTGCGCCCTGGCGGGGGAGGGTCCGCCGCCCTCGCCCTCACGCTCTCCGCGTCCACGATCCACGCCCTTCCCACCTTCTCGGCCCTCAGCAGGCCCGCGTCGATGAGCTGGTTCACGCGGCCCCTGGTGACGCCCAGGGCGTCGGCGGCCTCCTTGACGCTCATGTAACCCTGCATGGTATCCCCCTTACAGCTGCTCGGGCTCGTCGCCGCTGCCCATGTACTCGATGTACGGCAGGTGCGTCCCGCTGCTGTGCGCGTACGCCCCCGCCATGTTGGACGCAAGCTCGGCGGCCGTCTCGTGCCACACAGCCCCGTCGTTGGTGAAGTCCTGGCCGCCGTCGCTGTACCCTATGCGGTACCATCCCTCGCCGCTCCACGCCTTGGCGGCGTCGGCCCTCGCCTGGTCGGCGTCCTTGACGGCCTCGTACGCGGCCAGCGCCTCTTCGTAGGTGTTGAACTCTTCCTCTGACTCGATTCCCAGGCCTTCGGCGCCCATGACCTGCACGGTGAAACTCTTGCTGCCGAGGTCGGCGTACAGGCACACGGTCTCGTCGTCGCGGCTGTACAGCTGCGCCATGTCGGGCAGGGCCTCCTCGTGGGTGAAGTGCGGGATGCGGTGGTCGCTGGTGAACTGGTCGCGCTGGTCTTTGCTTCCGATGATGTAGAACATTGCCTTTCCTTTCTCTCGGCGCGGGGCCTGTTCCCCGCGCCGCCGGTCCTTTGCCGCTAGTGGGCCGCCACCCTGCGGCCCGCCATCTTCGCCACGCGCTCGGCGCACTTCCACGCCTTCGCCTCCTCGCCGACCTCGTAGCACTTGAAGGTGGCCTGCTCCATGGTGTCCGCGTACACGACGTAGATGGTGCCGCCTACCTCGTTCAGTGTGATCTCGTTAGTCATGTCATCTCCTTTCGTCTGTGCCATTATTATACACTATTGTATAGATTAATGCAAGGGGTAATTTGGATGTTTTTCCACGCACCCCAAAAAAATATGGGGGCCGAGGCCCCCACGTTGCCCGCCTTTTGCTATGCCACCTGCGCCAGCAGTTCTCTCTCCTCGGCGCACAGCGTGCACTTGCGCCTGTAGGCCCTCACGAACGGCTCGGAACCGATGCCGTACACGCGGTTGCGGTCGAGCAGGTGCCCTGCCTTGGTGAAACACTCGCGGTAGACTTTGCCGCCGTCGTTCACGAATCGGACGCTGCACCCGTCGAAGTAGCTCCAGCTGCTTTCCTTCATTTTGATTCCCTTCTCTCGTCCTTCGGTACCTTTATTATACACTATTGTATAGATTAATGCAAGGGTAGATTTAGGAAAAATTCAGGCGGGGACTCAGCCCCGCCTCGCCTCATCCCACACGTCACGGCACCACCCGATGGCCGCGCCGCGGACCTCGCACACCATGGTGCAGCGCCCCTTCCTGCACTGCTCCAGGCACGCCTTGCGCAGCCTGTCGAGCAGTGCGGGGGTCATTGTCTTGGGAAGCTCACCCACGGCGCACCCCGTCGTGGCAGAAGCCGTCGGGAGGGGTGAGGTGGTGGAAGCAGCCGAAACGCGTGCAGACCAGCCCCTCGTCGATCCTGTGGGCCTTGGAGCAGTCGCGGCAGCGGACCATGCCAGTCTCACTGCATTGTTCGCACGCCTCGCCTTCGTCAACGACCCCGACGACGACCGCCCCGCAGCTGCCGCACTCCTCAGGCTCTTGCGCCATCACGTGGCCGCAGTTGCCGCACTGGTATCCCGTGCGTATGACGTAGGCCTCGCACTCCGCTTTGCTCCCATTGTGCTGCATGCTCTTCACCTCCGGTAGCGTCATGCGATCAGCAGGCATGCGCTGCATACTCCATTCCCTGCATCGTCCATGTGAAGCTCGGCGCACCTGCTCCAGCACGCCTCGCACACCGGCGACTCCTGGCCCGTGTACAGCGCGAGCGACGCCCCCCCCCCGTTCTGGGTTGCTCGGATGGCGTTTGTCCAGGAATTCGGCGAATCCCATCTTCTTGAAAAGTCCCGGCTGGTTGCACCACGATGCCAGGTCGGTGTAGAAATGCTCGTGCTCGCTTCCGTAGCAGTCTTGGTCCCTCATTATGTACGGCAGGCACTCACGCTCTCTAAGCCATTCGACCCGCGCAACCGTATCGCGTATCGGCATGTCCTTGCTAATGTATACGAAACACTTCACCCTCCACGCCTTCGGGATGTACTTCTTTACCAGCGGCATTTTCTTTTCCATGATTGGCAGATAAGCAATATTGTCGAATGCGAACACGTACTCGCCCATGTAGTTGAGGGACGCCAGCAGCGCCAGGTTGTCTTCGTCTGCAAGCCTCATGTCCAGGCCCTGGTCGAATTTGCATTTGATGCCGTTGTCGCGCAGCCATTCAAGCGCGTTGGTTGCTCCATCCCACGCCAGGATATTGTTGTCGTGGAACACTGCTTTTCTGAAGTTGCCCACAACGTCCCTCACATCGGCGTATGGCCTCAAAAGACCCTCGTGTGCCGGAACTTTGCAAAAATAGCAATTCCTGATGCACCCACGTGTGATGTATCCGTGCGCCGTATCCTCGTAGGGCCCATACCACGGAGGGCACGCCTCGATCTCAGGAGGCAGCTTCGCATCCGGATTCCTGGACCCTATCCCGCCATACGTCACGTTGTCGCACCATGAAACGTCCACCCTGTGGGCGTTCTCCTCGAAGATGTTGCTCACGGCCACGACGTCATAGCCCATGCCGTTGATGGTGCAAGACTTCTTATGACGGTAGAAGCCGTAGCCCAGGTCCAACATATCGACCTGCCACCCTTGCCGTTCGTAGTAGGTGCGCATTCGTCTAATTGCCAGATTCCACTTGGCGTCCACGTTGACAAGAAGCGCGCTTTTCATCTCATGCCCGCCCCCTTATCAGGTAGTCGCAGGTGCATCCCAGCGCGTCCGCTATCTCGCCTATGACCTCGGCGTGGGGGACGTGCGCGCCCCCGCGCCACCTGTACACGGCCTGCGTGGTCGAATGCACGGACCTGGCAAGTTCCGGGCAGGACACGCCTGCCCAGAGCATCGCGTCTCGCAGGTTCTCGGCGAAGCTCATCCGACCAGCCCCCTCACGATCCACACGATGCCGGCCACCGGCAGCAGTGCCAGGAAAAGCGTCCACGCGACGACGGCGAAGACGGCCAGCGGGTTCCTCCCCTTCATTGCAGCCTCCTTATTCTCTCGGCGTACTCGGCGACGGCGCGGCGCTCGGCGGCCTCGATGTCGGGCTGGTCGGTGGCGTCCGCCATGGCGAGCAGGAACTCCTCGAGCAGGCTCTCCACGGTGTCTGGCTTGACGTGTCGGGCGAACATCGGCGCGTGGTAGTCTCCGTGCACGCACTCCCACTCCCAGCCGCTGTCCGTGAAGGCGAGCGACACGACCTCGCTCTTCTCGTCGCCCAGTTGCAGGAAGTCTCCCAGCCTTATCGGCACCCCGTCCGCGTCCATGGGCAGCTTCATATACTGGACCTCGATTTCGTCCAGCATTCGGAGCGCCGGCTCCCTGTCGAACGGCTTGTAGCCGTTTCGCTCGCTGAAAAGCGCTGGCACCTCCAGGTACTTGCGCAGCAGCTCTACCGGGTCTCTAGTCATCGTCCCTCCACACCTTCACGAGGCACGCGATAAACGTGCCGATTGACACCAACAATACGAACGCGGTCGTTATCCATATCGGGGACAGTACCCACTGCCAACCCCAGTCTATGACGCCGCACAGCTTCATAACCACGAAGGCTATCGTCAGCGCCCCAACGAAGCCTACGCCTCCGCAAGTCGCCCTGCTGTCATTCACCGTCTCTCCTCTCTCCCATGAAGCAATACCCATCGGGCACTGTCTTCGTCTTCTGGTTCGCCCATAAGTCGCACGTGTCGCATGTGGCCGCTGGCAGCGGCATGCCGATTCCGATGTCGACGAAGAACTCGTCGTCTGGGGTGTAGTGCTTGCAATCCATGCACCGCACCAGCCCGCCCATGTCCTGGTACGCCAGCGGCTGACCCTCCGCCGTGGTGACGCGCATCACGCGCTCGGAGGTCTCGGCGGCGACTGTCCTGGTGTCGGTCATTGGTCCACCACTTCCCCGTAGCCGCCGAACTCGTACAGCAGCTCGCCGACGTCGGCGACGATTGCGGCAACGAGCTTCCCCTCGGCCTCGTACTTGGAGAGCGACGTGCGCTCGGCGACTTCGGACGCCAGCGCCCACAGCGGCATCTGGTTGATGTTGTAGATGTCAATGGCGTCGCTCCATGCGTCAGCCCTGCTCATGCTCCACCGCCTTCCTGATGCGCTCGGCGTACCGCTCTGCGATGCCGTCAAGGCCGCTGTCGCTCCATGTGGTCTGGCACTCGCAGGACGCCTCCCACACCTCTTCGGCAAGCTGTTGGAGCAGGCTCTCCAAGGTGTCGGGCTTGACGTGGCGGCAGTCCAGGACGCCGTAGAAGCGGCTGTCGCCGAAGCTTACCCAGCAGTCGGACAGCGCCTGCACTTCTCCCTCTATGCCAACAGGCTCGTACACCAGCCTGTCGCCGATGCGTATGACCTCGCCGTGTTTGTCAACGGGCAGGCGCATGTACTGGGTTTCGACCTTTGCTTTGAGGTCGGCAAGCTCGCCGCACGCTGCCTCCGCCTTCGCCTTCCAGTGCTTGCGTGCGCCGTTGGCCTGTGTCAGGTTGTTCTCAAGCTCCTTCACTCTCAGCGTCTTGGCCCTGTGGGCTGCTTCGGCAACGTCGAGCTCTTCGCGCCCGACGTACTGGGCTTCGATTTCGTCCAGCGCCGTCTCGACCTTGCTCGGCACTTGGCACGTCATGCACTTGTCCGGGTTGCACCCGCATACTTCCAGCTCTTCGCGCATGCGGGTGATTGGGTCTTTGATTGTCATTTCGTCTCCTTCCTCTACAGTTAATGTAATTCCATTAGTTTGATTTTTGGATTCCATTAGTCCACCACCTTCGCGCCGCAGACAGGACATGCTTTGAAGTTGTGCTTTAGCTGATTGCCCCTAAAAAGGCCGCAGGTGCTCCAAGGCGCTCCGCACTCTGAGCACCCGCATGCCGTAGAATTTCCGTGCAGTCCGCTGTTGTTCCATGGAGGGTTTCCGAAGCAGTCCATATGAACCGTCGTGCACGTGCGCTCAGGCACGTAGTCCATGCTCTCGCTCGTGCCGCTACGCACGACGGTAACGGCGTCGGGCCATGGTGGGGCGCTGTTCGTGGAAACTTCGAGCACCCAACCATCTCGTCGCAAATCCGCTTCGCCCCCGCAGAACGGGCAGGGCAGCAGCTCGGTCGTTCGGTTGTCGGTCATTGCTCCACCACCTCTGCTCCGCAGTTCGGGCAGTAATTCATCGCAGTCGTGTGCATATGCTCGTGCCTCGCACCGCACGCCGAGCAGACGCACCCCCATGTGCAATGGCCTTCGTCCCATCTCGCGTCCTTGATTTTCGTGCGCCTCGGAGTCCATTCCTCGCCTCTGTAGCTGATGTATCCCGCGTCGAGCACTTCGCCGACGATGTGCGGCTCAATCGCCACATACACGTCGTCGCTTATGTCGGCATCGACGATGTACGCCATCATCGCTCCACCACCTTCGCGCCGCAGTTCGGGCAGAAGTTCGGAGCGTGATATTCATCTACCGCAAGCGTTTCACCACAGAGCGAACACGCTGACATGTGAGTAACGTACGGTTTATGCCTTCCCGTCACGTCTACCTGCTGGCACGTCCGCTCCCTCACGAACGCGGAGCCGCCGAATCGCAGGGTGTCGGCGTCCACCACCATCGCGGACACCATCCTGTGGCTAGTCGTCGCCATGGGTCGCCTCCTCGTACATGGCGCGGTACTTAGCGCCCAGCTCGACCAGGCGCTGGTTCTCCTCGCGCAGCTCCTTGCACTCCTGGCGGCAGCGGTTCAACGCCGCGTTGGTCCCGCCGAGCTGCCGCCTGTACTCGTCACAGCGGACTTCCAGGTCGAGGGCCTTCGCCTCGAACTCGTCGCGCTCGGCGGCTGTGTCCTCCACCTGCCACTCAAGCTCTGACAGCTCCCGCTCGAGCCGCTCGATTCGCTCGGCGAAGTGGCCGTACGACCACCCGATGTAGTCTCCCTGGCACGGTTTCCGTGTCATGCCACGTCTCCTTCCACTATGCCGCGGTAGTACGCGGCTATCTCTCGGTCCCTTATCCTCAGCTCGCGGAGCCTTCTGCTCTCGGCCCTCTCGGCCTCCAGCTCGGTCCTTAGCTCAAGGACCTCCTGCTCGAGCCTCATCGCGTATCTGATGAGCGGGCGCGTGTCCCGCGTCGTGAGGTCGGTCATGCCGTCCCCTTTCTCTTCCTGCACTCCAGGCACGTGAGGTGCCGCTTGCGCCTGCACCCCTTGCCCGAGTAGTACGATGCCAGCGGCCTCTCCTTGCCACAGACCTGGCAGCGCATCGTCTCGGGCAGCGGCTGCTCGCCGCGGTGCGCGTGCCCCTTGACCTGCCCGTACACCCTCATCTGCGCCTCCCGAACGTCCGCGGCTCCTCCTCCTCCACGTGGGCGAAGGGCGAGTAATGGGCGCTGAAAAGCTCCCAGGCCCCCTCGTCGCTCATGGGCTGGCCGCTGCGGAACCACTTCCACTGGCCGTCCCACTGGAAGTGCAGCAACCCGCCGTGGTGCTCCATGTGGCAGGTGTGGCACAGCCTCAGGATCGGGATGCGCCTCTCGGTCTCCTTGGACACCCCGCCCATGCCCTTGTGCACGGCGTGGTGGCCGTCCGTGGCCCAGTCGCCGCACACTGGGCACCACATGCCCAGCACGCTCGGCTTGTCCAGGAGGGCCTGCCTGTATGCGCTGAACACATTCACGACACGGCCTCCCTCGCGGTCGGGATGCCCTGGGCCTCGCACTCGGACACGAGGCCGTCGAGCAGCCTCGAGAACTCGGCGGTGTCCATCTCGGACGACCCCTTGTGGACCCTGACGTGCAGGAACCTCTGGCCATTCGCCTCGCCCTCGCCGACGACCCGGTAGTACCTGAAGAACTGCCCGAGCGGAACGTCCTCCCTGACGCTGACCACGGCGTAGGCCCCGTAGTCGTCGATCAGGCGGCGGTGAAGCTCGTCATGCCCCATCCTGAGCACGTGGGCGAGCTGCCCGAGCAGCTCCCAGTACAGCGCGTTCTGCCCCAGGCTTCGGGGGCGCTTGACCACCCTGGCCTCGATGACCGCGTCCGCCGGCTGTCCGAAGAGCCACGCGGCCACCGCCTGCCTGTCGCCCCTCACCCTCATGACGCGCCCCCGAACGGGTTCAGCCCTGCGGGGCACGGGACGGCGGACGCGACCATCTCGTCGTGCTCGGCCCTCGCCCTCACGGTCGCGGCCTGCGCGGCGGTGAGGGACTCGGCCTCGGCGAAGAGCGCCTGCAGCTCCTCCTTCCCTCCGCGTGGCGCGGGGTCCTCCACGCCCGCGCCTGCGGAGGGGGGATGGGTAAAACCTTTATGGGTTTTACCCTCCCCTTCCTTTTCTATTTCCTTTCCTATTGGGTTTTCAGGGGGGGTTTTCAGGGGGGGTTTTAAGGGGGTCTTTTGCGGTGGGTTTTCACCCATGGAGTTTCCGCGTCCGTTGCCGCCCTTCGCCCCGTTGACCTGGCCCCTCTTGGATGACTCGATGAGGGGCCTTATCAGCGTCCACGCCATGGTCAGCATCGGGTTCTCGAAACCCGGCTCCTCGTCGCGGAAGGCGAAGTCCGCCATCGCGTCGTACATGCCCAGGCGCTCTGCCGGGGGAAGGCCCCTCACGGCGTCGTAGAAGCTCCTGTAGAAGCTGAATTTGCCGACTTCCATAAGGTGCCCCTAGAACGGTATGTCCTCGCCGTAGACGGACGCCTGCGGCTGCTGCGGAGCGCTGTCGCCCTGGGGCGCGTGTTGGCCCGCGTCCTGGCCGCTGCGCCCGTCCTGGCGGCTCATGAGCTCCAGCTCGTCCACGACCACCTCCAGCTTGCTGCGCCTCTGCCCGTCGCGCTCCCACTGGCTCCAGCGCAGCTTGCCCTCGATGGCGACCTTGCTGCCCTTGCCGAGGAACTGGGCGACCTTCTCGGCGCGCGTGCCGAAGATGGTGCAGTCCACGAAGTTGGGGTAGTCCTCCCATTCCTCGGTCTGCGGGTTCTTCCTGCGGTCGTTGACCGCCATGCCGAAGCCCAGCACGGGCATTCCCGCCGCCGTGTGCCGCAGCTCGGGGTCGCGGGTCAGGTTCCCGCTGATGACGACTCGGTTGATGCTCATCTCTCCTCCTTGTCCAGCGCCGCCGCGATCCGTGCGAGCAGCGCGTTGGTCTCGTCCAGCTTCGCGCCGATGGCGTCCACCGCCTCGGCCTTCTG
>Ga0265298_10008646_pt1 | contig 12201 bp, 10 predicted proteins | sample AusTroGonzalo_MG_3_FD_193486 | JGI IMG/M metagenome (GOLD analysis project Ga0265298, IMG submission 193486) | Bovine rumen microbial communities from tropical cattle in Woodstock, Queensland, Australia - Gonzalo_01 | ecosystem: Host-associated > Mammals > Digestive system > Stomach > Rumen ...
AATGGGCAGCGACAGGCTCTGCCAGAACGACAAGGCAAAGCCCGTCCGGTAATGGACTTCGATGAACGCCGCCAGCGTGATGAGCCCCAGAGCATTGGCCATGTTGCCGGTGGTGATGACGTAACGTCTGCACACGCGCCCGCCGACAACGAAGTCGGCCACGCCGGTAATGTATTTTCGGATATTCCATCCGGCGTACAGCACGATGAACACCGGAATGACGACGATCACCCAATCGATCCAAGACATTTGTCAGCAAACCTCCCTCGTTTGTCCGCGGAAGGAACAGCGGCGTTCCGGCCGGAACACCCGGGCCTTCCCTTTCATGCGTTTACGATCCAAGTCCCCCTTTGCGAAGAGGTGTAATTCCTTAAATTAGCATGCGGGAAGGGAAAATACAACCGGACGGAGAAAAAAGATTGCTTTTTTTTAATGTCGTCCGCAGAACCGCTTCAGAGACTGCGGAGTTTCTCTTCGCGGAGCCGGGCGATGTATTCGTCGCCGTAAAGGGAGCGCATGAGATCGATATTGAATGAGTAGAAGAGTTCGGCGTCGGGCCGGGTGATCATCTGCCCCATGGCCAGTTCGGCGATCAGACGGCGTTTTTCGCGGTCCTGCGCGTAGATCGAAAGATAGCGTATGAGCGTCCGCGGCGAGAGTTCGCTGAATTTCTTCTGACCGAACTCCTCGGTATAGTCCGCGCCGATCAGAGAGACCAGATTGGGAGGCAGGGTCTTCAGACCGAAATCGCGGAGAAAATCCTCGATCATCTCGGTGCAGCGCAGTTCGTCGAAGACGGGGTAGCTCACCTTGCGTCCCCGCGAGAGGATGCTAGCGGGGAACTCAAAGTTGGAGGAGAGCACCGGCATGATGTTTTTCGGCAGGGAAAAGGCTCCGCCCACGTTGGTGCGGAAGTTGTACCAGTCCACATTCCGGGGGTCGATGTCGTCGAAGAAGATGATGAATTTGTGATCGGGACGCAGGGCGAGAATGCCGATCAGGTCGTCCCACGCCCGTTCGAGGGCTTCCGGCTCGGGCAGGATCAGCACCGTATTTTCGGCCGCCATGGCGTAAGAAACGGTCATGCTGGTCTTGCCGTAGCCGGGCAGGCTGTAGACCAGAAGAGGAATATTCGTGCGCCCCAGAGAAAAATCCCGGAAATGGTCCTGAAAGATCGCCCGGACGCCGTGAAAGCCGAAGAAGGACTTCAGCGGTTTTGCGGAGTTGAGTTCCGAGGGGACCAGCTGACCGTTCACCCAGCGGAAGACGCGCTGAGTCCGGAATCTGTCCCGCCCGGTCAGGGCGGCGGCCGCCGCCTCGCAGGCACCGGGATCGTCCAGCGAGGGCAGACCGGCAAAGAGCCGACCGGCGGCGGGAAGCATCCTCTTTCTTTCGTCCTCGGAAAGGACCGACGTGAGCGCTCTCAGAGCCGTTGTCACATTCAGCACCGCCTTGAGCAGAAAACGGGACGTCTCCTCCTCCTTGCCGAGTGCTTCGGGAAGAATCTTGTGTTTCACGGCGGACTCGAACATCTCTTCGAGAAGCATCCGCTCGGCCTCTTCGGCGCCGAATTCGATCTCAAGGGCATTGAGGTAGTCGACGCACGACGCGACCCGGGAACCGCAGGCAGCGGGAACGATTCCGGCGGCACGGTCGAGCAGGCCTGAAACGAGAACGAAAAAACGCCCCGGCGGCAAAGACAACGTTCCGTCGGCATCGGGCGATGCAAACAGCGTATCGAGCGCTTTGCGGGCGGAAACGAAACGGGCGGTCATTACAGATAGATCTCTCTCAAGCGTTTCTTGGGATCGGCTCCGGGCAGAATGGGCTCCTTGAGGCCGATGGGATTGGCGGGGAACGGCTGCGAGGGATCGATGCCGCAGCGTTCGTAGAGACTGCCCAGCATATCCACCGGCGTCACAGGACGGGACACCACGTGCTCTCCCGTGGCATCCGAAGAACCGACGACCTTGCCGCCGGCGAAGCCGCCGCCGGCCACCATGGCGCTGAAACAGGGGCAGTAGTGATTGCGCCCGCCCTGCCACGGAGCATCCCAGTCCACCTTCGGGGTCCGGCCGAACTCCCCGGTCCACCAGACGATGGTCTGGTCGAAAAGTCCGCGCTCCTGCAAGTCGGTGAGGAGTGCGTGGACGCCCTTGTCCATTTCGGGCATGATCCTGTTGAGTGTTTCAAAGTGCTTTTTGTGGGTATCCCAGCCGGAAGCGTTGATCGTGACGTAGGGAACTCCGGCCTCGACCAGCCGGCGGGCGCACAGGCAGGACTGACCGAATCTGTTCATGCCGTAGCGTTCACGCATGGCTGGCGTCTCCTTCGTGAGATCGAAGACCTCCGCGGCCCGGCCGAAGAGAATGCTCTTGGCGTCCTTCCCCGCCTGAACAAACGCGGCCGTCTCGGGATGGCCGGGGCGGTCCGCGGAAATGGTGTCCAGTCCGTCGAGAAAGGCGAATTTCTGCCGCATCTGCTCGGTGGAGAGACCGCCCACGGGCGTGTAACCGTCGACCTGAAACCGGGTCGCGCCGGGGTTGCCGCTGGTGGCGAAGGGGGCGTACTTGTCACCGAGGAACCCGCATTCGGAAAAGCGCCCCTTGCAGGTCGTGAGCGCCACGTATGCGGGCAGATGGTACTTGACGTTCCCGCCGTTGAGCATGGCCAGCATGGCGCCGATGGCAGGATAAATGACGCCGCCTCCCGGATTTCTTCCCGTCTGCATGAGATAGGTCGCCGTCTCATGGCCGAAGAAGGGATGGGTCATGCTGCGGATGATGGAGAATTTGTCGGCGATCTTCGCCATTTCAGGCATGTAATCGCTTAAAAATATGCCGTCCACATTGGTGGGGATCGCGCCGTGCCCGCCGTTGTAGTCCCGCGAGGCGGCCGGTTTGGGATCGAAAGACTCCAGATGAGACGGTCCGCCCCAGATCCACAGTTCGATGACGGACTTGGCGCGTCCCGAAGTACGATTCCGGACCGGCGTTTCCACCCCCGCAAAAGCGGGACTGGCCTTGACCACGCTTCCCAGAACACCGAGGGTCAGCGCCCGTTTGAGAAATTCCCGTCTTTTCATGGCAAAAGCCTCCTTCCGCAGGAAAAAAACATCCCGCCTGTCCTCAATATAATTCATCTTTCCGATTTAAGCAACCCCCCGGCCGGGACGAAATGCAAAAAAAACGAAATATTTCCGGTCCGCCCTGCCGCATGGCGAAAACAAAGCGGAAACAAAACGGGGTTTCGGGCTTGAATTGAAGACGTTTGTCGAGTATATTACCTGACGATTGTATTTTTGTTTGAGATAAATTTAGGAGCCGTCGTCAAAGAATGTTCGAAAATTTGAGCGACAAACTGCATGATGTGTTCAAGAAGCTGCGTGGAGAAACGCGGCTTTCGGAACAGAACATCGCCGACGCCATGCGCGAGATACGTCTCGCCCTCATCGACGCCGACGTCAACATCGAAACGGCAACGGAGTTCGTCAACGCCGCCCGCGAAAAATGCATCGGTCAGGAGGTCATAAAGAGCGTCACGCCCGCCCAGCAGGTGGTCAAGATCGTCAACGATCAACTGGTCGAACTCCTGGGCGGCGACGCGGCGGAACTCAAAGCCGGCGGCAAGCCCTCGGTCATCATGCTCGTGGGTCTCCACGGCAGCGGCAAGACGACCACGGCGGGAAAACTCGCCCTGAAACTCCGCAGAGACGGCAAGAAAGTTCTGCTCGTCGCCGGAGATGTCTACCGTCCCGCCGCCATCGATCAGCTGGCCATCATCGGCGAAGAGATCAATGTGCCGGTGCACGTGGAAAGGACCAGCGTCAACGTGGCGGCCATTGCCCTCAACGCCGTGGAACAGGCTGCGCAGTCCGGCTTCGACGCCGTGATCATCGATACCGCCGGCCGACTGCAGATCGACGACACCATGGTCCAGGAACTTGTCCGCATCCGTCAGGCGGTCCATCCCGACGAAGTGCTTCTCGTCGCCGATGCCGCGCTGGGTCAGGAGGCCGTGTCCGTCGCCGAACACTTCCACAAGGCTCTCGATCTTACGGGCTTCATTCTCACCAAACTGGACGGTGACGCCCGGGGCGGTGCGGCCCTCTCCATCCGGCGGGTCACGGGAGTTCCCGTCAAATTCGTCGGTATGGGCGAAAAACTCGACAGTCTCGAAATATTCTATCCGGACCGCATGGCCAGCCGCATTCTCGGCATGGGCGACGTGGTCTCGCTCGTCGAAAAGGCCGCCGCCGAGATCGACGAGGAAGAGGCGAAAGCCCTTCAGGCAAAACTGCGCAAAAACAAGTTCGACTACAACGACTTTCTCTCTCAGCTCCGCCAGATCACGAAGCTCGGCGGCATGGAAAGCATTCTCAAATTTCTCCCCGGCGGACGCCAGGTGGCCGATGCCCTCTCTTCGGTGGACAAACGCCAGTTCAACCGCCTCGAAGCGATCATTCTTTCGATGACTCCGGAAGAGCGCGCAAATCCCGAAGTGCTCGACTTCTCCCGGCGCAAGAGGATCGCCAGGGGCGCGGGCGTCACCGTCGAGATGGTCGGCGGACTGGTCAAACAGTTCGACGGGATGCGCAAGATGATGCGCAAGAACGGCATGCTCGGACGCCTGCTTGCGGGGGACACCGTTCCCGACACGGCCGTAGGCGTGAACGGCTTTTTCGGCGGTGCCCCCGCTCCCCAGAGCAAAAAGGAGCACGACAAGAAAAAGCGGCTGGCCAAGCTCGCCCGGAAAGAACGTCAGAAACAGCGCAAGCGCAGAAAGTAAAACGTCCTTATGCTGAGTTTCATCATCTCCGCCGCTGCCGCGTGCGGCATCGGATATCTCGTTCACCTCGACCACGGTCCCGTCTGGGGTGCCGTCACGGGGGCGCTCGTATTCCTGCTTGTTCATTTAGGCATACTGCTGATTCTGCGCAAATACGCCAACCGTCAGCAGCAGATCGTGCAGAACATTCTCATCAAGGCGCAGAATGACATCAACCGGCAGATCGCTCTGTTTCAGCGCCGCAATCCGGGCAGCGAAAAGGCAGCAAGACAGATTCTCGAAAAGATTCAGAACAAAGCGAACTCCGACGCCCTCGCCGCCACGGAGGACTTCAAGAAGTTCTACATCTGGAATTTCATGCTTGCCAAACAGATCAACGACATGAAGGCGCTGCTGCTTTTCCAGTTGAAAGACTACAAGGCCGTGGATGAACTTCTGCCCTCCTGCCTGCTCATGGACCCGCAGGCCATCGCCATAAAACTCGTGCGGATGTACAAAAACGACGCCCCCGGTCTCGATAAATTCTATAAAAAGAAATGCGCCCGCTGCAAAGGGGAGGCGCTGGCCTTTCTGGCCTCGATCTACGCGTGGATCCTCCTCAAGCGGGGGAATGCGAAGGAAGCACTGGATATTCTGCTCGCGGCAAAGCCCAAAACGGATCATCCCGTCGTGATGGCCAACATCGACCGTCTTGCGAACGACAAGGCCAAACAATACAGCAACGCCGGGTTCGGCGATCCGTGGTACATGCTGGGGCTCGAGGAATACAAGGTCAAGCCGCAGCGCCAGAAAATCGGGCGTCCGTTCTGAAGGTCAGGGTCTCTGAAATGAACGGAAACGGGGACAAAAAAATACATGCTTTCTTCGACGGAGTCGGCAGTTCCGTCCTCGATCCCGTACTCTTCATCGGAGCCGTCTCCCGGCAGCTGCCGTCGCTGTTCCGCAGGCGGGGGCTGAGAAGGCGCGAACTCTTTTACTACCTTGATCTCTGCGGAGCAAAATCCATCCCGGTGGTGACGCTGATATGCTTTCTGATGGGCGCCGTTCTCGGGATCCAGGCCGCTCTTCAGATGCGGAAAGTGGGGACCGAGATCTTCGTCGTCGATCTGGTCGGCTTCTCCGTGCTCAAGGAATTCGGACCGCTGATGGTAGCCATGATCTCGACCGGACGGGCCGCCAGCGCCTTCGCCGCAGAGATCGGCACGATGAAGGTCAACGAAGAAATAAGCGCCCTCGAAACGCTGGGGATCAGTCCATCTGCTTATCTGGTCCTTCCCAAGCTGCTGGCCATGCTCATCGCCATGCCCCTGCTCACGGTCATCGGCGACGTAACGGGGATAGTCGGCGGAATGCTCGTGGGGCTTTCGGTGAACATTCCCCTGCAGGCGTACTGGACGCGGACCGTGACGGTCCTCGACTCCATAACCTTTCTCCTCGGCGTGGGCAAGACGCTGGTATTCGCCGCGTTGATCACCCTTGCCGGGTGCTACTGCGGCTTCAAGGCCAGCAGCGACGCGCAGGGCGTCGGAAGAGGCGCGACCAGCGCGGTCGTGCTGTCGATCTTTCTGGTGGTGGTCGCCGACGCGATAATAACTCTGCTTTACTCCTTTATCGGATATTGAGGCTGAACGATGAGCGATGAACGTGTCAAACTCGAAGTAAAAGATCTGGTCATCGGCTACGGTGACCGCGTCGTTCTGCAGAACCTGAACTTTCAGGTCTCCCGCGGGGAAGTATTCTGCATCATGGGCGGTTCCGGATGCGGCAAAAGCACGCTTCTGAAGCACATCATCGGTCTGTATCCGCCGAAATCGGGAGACATTCTCTTCTCGGGCAGGAGCATCGTCAACGCCACGCCCGAAGAACGCCGGGCCATCATGCGCGGCTTCGGCGTCACCTATCAGGGCGGTGCGCTGTTCGGCTCCATGACAGTCGCGGAAAATGTGGCGCTGCCCCTGACGGAATACACTGACAAATCGAAGGCCGAGATCGCGGAGATCGTCCGGGAAAAACTCAGGCTTGTCGATCTCGCCGGCTTCGGCGACTACATGCCTTCGGAGCTCTCGGGCGGCATGTGCAAGCGCGCGGGCCTGGCCCGGGCACTGGCATTGAATCCGGATCTGCTGTTTTTCGACGAACCGTCGGCAGGCCTCGATCCCATAACTTCCGCCGGCCTTGACCGGCTGATCCTCTCGCTGCGGGACCAGTTCAACGCGACGGTCATCGTCGTCACCCACGAGCTGGACAGCGTGTTCTCCATCGCGGACCGGGTCATCATGCTCGACAAAGGCACGAAATCCATCGTCGCCGACGGCGATCCGAGGGATCTTCTGAAAAACTCCACCAACGAATGGGTCCGCTGTTTTCTCGACAGAGACGGTCTCAAGCGTCTATGAACAGAGGTGAAAGATGAACGAACGTCAGCAGAATCTGCGGATAGGCATATTCGTCACGATCGGTATAGTCCTGCTCGCCGCGACCCTTTTTTATCTGGGCTTGTCGGAACTCTTCGTGACAAAGGTGAAACTCTACACCTATTTTTCGGAGTCCGTTCAGGGACTTACTGTCGGATCGTCCGTCAAATACCGCGGCGTTCCCGTAGGCTCCGTTTCGCGACTTTCCATCGCCATGGATTCTCAAAAGGTCTTCGTCATCATGGAAATCGAGCCGAGACACTTCGGCAAGTCAACGGGGAAAGAGTGGCAGCAGAAGTTGTTCTTCAAACAGTTGAGCAAGGAGATCGAGCAGGGGCTCCGCTGCCGGATGGAATTTGCCGGCATCACCGGCATGAAATTCATCGACTTCGACTATTTCGCATCTCCCGGCCCTCTGCCGGAAAGACAGAAAAATTCCCAGCATGAAATGCCCGGCGTGTACTACATCCCCTCGGTGCAGTCCACGATAAAGGATCTGAGCGGCGCTCTTTCGACCTCCCTCGAACGGCTCTCGCGCATCAGGTTCGAGGAGATATCCAATGAACTTGAGCGCTCGCTCGGGAGACTCTCGGAGATCCTTTCCGATCCGGCCATCCGTTCGGCCATCGGACGCATCAACGACGCCGCGGAAAATCTCGAAGTCAGCACCAGCACCGTCGCCCGGGTCTTCGACGAAAGACGGTTGACGCGCCTGCTCGACTCTCTTGAAAAGGACATGGAGGTCTTCCGGCTGCTGGGAGAACAGCTTTCGACCTACACGAAAAACATGAAACTGCCTGAAAGCAGCGCCGCGTTCAGAAACGCCCTGCAGAGCCTTATCGAAAGCAAGGAGGATCTGGGCAGCAGCCTTTCGAAGTTCAACCAGACGCTTGAGAGCATACGCATGCTGACCGATTACCTCAGTACAGATCCGTCGTCGATCATCAAAGGCAAACGGGATATGAAAACGGAGAAATAAATCCATGGACTCCGTTTTTGAAATCAAAGTCAAGGAACTGACCCGGACCGATCCCCGTTACAGCGAAGACGCCTACCGCTTCGTCACCGAGGCCGTGACATTTTCGGTCAACCGCCTCGAAGCGCACAGACATGTGACCGCCCGCGAACTCATGGAGGGGATACGTGATTACGCCGCTCAGGAGTACGGTGCGCTGGCTCACGAAGTTCTGGCAAACTGGGGGCTCACCACGGCTTCCGACGTGGGCGAGATCGTATACAAACTTATCGGCGTCGAACTGCTCTCCGCCTCGCCGGGCGACAGGCGCAGTGATTTCGACATCGATTTTCCGCCCGCGCCGCCGATCGGCGAAAATGCCGTTCCCGCCCCCCTGCCCATCGCTTTGCCGAAAATCGACTGACATCTCCTCCGGGAAATGAAATTCTACTCGTCCACAAGTATTTTCCGCCTTACCAACGGCATCAGGGTCTGCGTACTGTCCCGCCCGGTCAACTCCGTCATGGTCGAGTGTTACATCAGAACGGGAAGCATGCACGAGGGCTCCGATCTGGGCTGCGGCCTGTCGCACTTTCTGGAACACATGCTCTTTCAGGGATGCAAAGGTTTTCCGGGCACGGCCGCGGCGGATACGCTGCAGAAGCATGGCTGCAGCGTCAACGCCTACACATCGTTCGACAGAACCGTGTACCACGCCGGCGGACCGGGAAACAAAATCTCCGTCATCCTCAAAGTTCTGGCGTCCATGATCCGTTTCCCGGAGTTGCCGGAAGCAAGATTCCTCGCCGAACGCGAAGTCATTCTGCGGGAATACGACCGGTCGCAGGACGATCCAGACAGAAGGATCCGGCAGGAACTCTTTTTGCGGATGTTCCCCGGCCACCCTCTCCGCATTCCCGTGATCGGCTTGAAGAATATGATCTCGGGCGTTACGGCGGAAATGGCCCGGTCCTACCATCGGAAACGGTACACTCCGGAACGGTGTTTCTGGGTCGTGACCGGAAACGCGGATCCCCGAACCGTTTTCAAAACCCTCGAAAATCTGCTCGGCGACTGGGAGGAAAACCATCCGGAGGAACCTCCGGTACCGTCTCCGGCATTCATTCGCGGCACACCGGCGGGAACGGAATTCGTCTTTTCCGACACCGTTTCACGGCTTCTGATCGGAATGCGCCTGACCGATTTCCGCTTCGAAGACCTGCCCTGCACGGATATTCTCTTCGGACTTCTGGGCGCCAGTCCCGGCTCCCGGCTCAACAGAAAATTCGAACTGGAAAAACAGCTGGCCCTCGAACTGCGCACCTTCTGCTGGACGCTTCCAGGCTGCTGCGGCACCGCGGGAATCTGCGCCGTCGTTCCTCCGAAAAAGCTGGATCGGCTGGAAAAAGAGTTGACGGCGGAGTTGAACCGGATCGCCGCGGGAGATATCTCCGATGCGGAGATCGAGCGCGAAAAAACGCAACAGTACGCAGACCACCTGCGCCAGCTTGAATCCATTGAGTTCGCAAGTTCCGCCATCGGGATGTGCGTCATGGAGTCGCTCCCTCCCGAAGCGGCCGACCGCTATCAGGAGCGTCTCGGGGAGATCACTCCGGACCGGGTCAGGGAAGCGGCGGCCCGTATTCTGCGGCCGGACGGCCTTCATATCACCCGCCAGCTGACCCGTGAGAAGAAGCTCCGCCGCACCTTTTCCGGCGTCAGCAAAGCCTCCCCCGTGCGGCTCGACGACTGCTGCGGCATTCCGCTCATTCACGTTCCCGAGCGGTCGATCCCGCTCGCCCACTTTTCCCTCATTCTCCCGGCGGGAACGATCCTCGAAAAACCGGGCAAAGCGGGCACGGCAAAGCTGGCCGCGATGCTCCTTGCGGCGGGAACCGCAAAAAGAGACGAGAACGCTCTTTTGGCCGCGCTCGACGATTGCGGTGCCGATCTTTCGGTGAGCGCCGGGTACAATTCTTTCACAGTCGGTTTGAACGCGCCGAAAAAAAAATTCCGGAAAGCCCTGAAGATCCTGACGGAGATCATGACCTCGCCCCGCTTCGGAGAACGGGAGTTCGCACGGGAGCAGAGCAAACTCGTCGAGTACCTGAACAGCCGGGAAACGGCGGCCCTGGAGACCGCATTCGACCGCGGCCGCCGGCTTCTGTTCCGGGATCACCCTTATGCGGCAGGACCGAGCGGCACTCCGGAAAGCGTCCCGAAACTGACCGCAAAAGACGTTTCGTCGTTTTATTTCGACGGCCTGAACCGCTCCCGCGCCGCAGCCGGATTCGGCGGGGATCTCGATGAAAAAGAGGTCCTCACTCTTGCGTCCGATCTGTTCGGGGTCATTCCCTGGCGCGGCACGCCGCCGGAATTTCCGCCTCTGCCGGTCTTTCCAGATCATCCAGTCGAGGAACACATTCCCCTTGACAGGAACCAGACGGCCGTCACGGTGACGGTAAAGGGGCAGGCTTTTACGGGCATGGCCCGGCATCTGCCCTTGATGATGCTTGCATCGGCGGAGAACGGTCTTGCTTCCAGACTTTTCAAAGACGTCAGAGAAGACAATGCTCTGGCCTACGCGGTGGGCATGGATCTGACCGGAGGCTTCCACCCCGGGTGGTTCACGTTTTATGCTCAGACCCGCAGCGACAGAATGAATGAGACGATCCGTCTGCTTCTCGGCGAGATTCAACGCCTCGGAACATCGGGACTTGCCGATGACGAGTTCAGGACAGCCAAAGAAAGCACCCGGTCCGGCATCGAGAAACGATACGAGCAGACGGCTGGAACCCTGTACTCTTCGCTGCTCGAACTCTTTTACACCAGAAATGCCGTTCCGGGAGCGGCGGAAGAACTGCGCCTGCTGAAAGCCCTCTCCCGCAAAGAAGTGAACGAACGGATCGTTTCCGCATTCGACGGTGCCGTTCCCATCATCGTCTGCGCCGGAAAAATGCCGTAAATCCGCTTGACTTTACATGTTTCCGGTGTATATTCTGTTCCCATTATGAACAAAGACAAAAACCCATTGACCGATTTCGACGCTTCCGCCATGGAGATCACCTGTCCAGGCTGCGGCGAGAAGATCGTGCCCGCGGATATCGAAGTGTATCCCCGGTGTCCCTACTGCGACTACCAGTTCAAGACGGATGGTCCCTTCGAGGATTTCATCCTGTCTCCCCTGCTCAGGCGCTGGGTCGTGACGACCGCACAGCGCTTCATCAGGTGACCGCCGCATGCGCGAACAGGACTTTCTCAAATATCTGCACAGAAATCCGGGCAGAGAACTGCCGGAACTCGTCCGTTTCAGCCATGCAGTCGTCATTCCCGCATATCGGGAAGAGGAAGAACTCCCGGTCGTTCTGGATTCTCTCCGGAGATCCCGAAATGCGGAAAATACGGCGGTCATCGTCATCGTCAATCATCCGGCGGGAAGCAGTGCGGCACCGTCGCTGAACCTGCTGGATCAACTGCGCCTCCGCGATCAGCCCCGGGTATTTTCCCTCTATGCCCCCGATCTTGCGGGCGGCGTCGGCGAGGCACGCAAAGCGGGCATGGACTGTTTCATCCGCAGCCGCCGCTTCGAGGATCTCGACAACAGTTTTATTTTCTCTCTCGATGCGGACAGTCCCGTCGCCGAAAATTATTTTTCGACGGTCATTCCCGCCCTCGAAGCCGTCCCCTCCGCTCCGGGAGCCGTCATCGGCATAAGGCACAGACAGGGGGAGGACGAAGCTCAGGAACAGGCCGTAAGAGCTTATGAGAGATATCTGTTCCGCTATGCCGAAAAACTCTCCGAGGCGGGTTCCCCTTACGGTTTTGTCAGCATCGGGAGCGGTTTTGCCGTCAGATCCTCGGCGTATGTCAAGGCGGGAGGAATGCGCAAAAAAAAGGCCGGGGAGGATTTTTATTTTCTGCAGGAACTGGCCAAGCAGGGAACGCTGCTCAAGATAGCTGATACGCTGGTGTTCCCCTCGCCCCGCCTGTCCGCGCGCGTTCCCTTTGGAACGGGGCAGGCCGTGAAAAATCTGATCAAGGGAA
>Ga0265298_10008647_pt1 | contig 12200 bp, 15 predicted proteins | sample AusTroGonzalo_MG_3_FD_193486 | JGI IMG/M metagenome (GOLD analysis project Ga0265298, IMG submission 193486) | Bovine rumen microbial communities from tropical cattle in Woodstock, Queensland, Australia - Gonzalo_01 | ecosystem: Host-associated > Mammals > Digestive system > Stomach > Rumen ...
GGGGAAACACTCCGCTCCTACGGATACAGCAAGACGTATCACGTTATGCCCAACGGCACGAACGTCTCCCTTCCGGCCGACCCGGAAGCCCTGAAAACCCGGGCGGCGGAGACATATCATATTCCGCGGGGGAAGAAAGTACTGCTTTTCGTCGGGCAGCAGATCTGGTATAAAAACCAGAGGCTGATTCTGGACACCTTCCGCCGCCTGTGCGACCGGAGCGGGGAATGGCTCCTGATCATGGTCGGAACGGGGAAGGATGAGCAGGCAATCGCGCGCTACGCCAGGGAGCTGAAAGTGGACGGGCAGACGATGTTTACCGGGCAGATCCGGGACAGAGAACTGCTCAAAGGGGTATACCTGAATGCGGATCTGCTGTTTTTCCCCTCGGTGTTCGACAACGCGCCGCTGGTGCTGCGGGAAGCGGCGGTGCTGGGCGTGCCGACGCTGGCGGTGGAAGGCTCCAATGCCGCCGGAGCGATCCGGAAAAACGTGAACGGGTTTACCGCGGCCGGAACGCCCGAGGCGATGAGCACGGAAATTGAGCGGATCTTTGCGGAGGAGGATATCCGCAGAATCGGGGAAGAAGCAAGCTGCACGATTCCCCTCTCCTGGGAGAAGCTGATGCCAATGGTGCAGGAGCGCTACCGCACGGTTATCGGGAAAGTGAAGAGTGAAGAAGGAAAGAATAATGCAGACCACTGAAAAAAGCGGGAGCAAAGAACGGAAAGATCCTGCGCTGTACAGGATGATCTTCCGGGCTGTATGGCACCTTACCCCGAAATATACTCTGTACGGCACGGAAAACCTGCCGGAGGAGCCGGCGGTGATCGTCGGCAACCACTGCCAGATGTACGGCCCTCTTGCCGGTGAACTGCACATGCCCAGGGAACACTGGATCTGGTGCGTCGGGGAGATGATGAACCGGAAGGAAGTACCGGCCTACGCGTTTCAGGATTTCTGGAGCGGGAAACCCCAGCAGACGCACTGGTTCTGGCACCTGGCCAGCCATGCGATTGCCCCGCTGGCGGCCTATGTCCTGTCCCACGCGCATACGATCCCAGTATATCACGACGCGCGGGTCATGACCACATTCCGTCTGTCCATTGAAAACCTGCAGGCCGGGGCGGACATCGTGATTTTCCCGGAGAGCGCCGAACCGTACAACGGAATCGTCACGCAGTTTCACAGGCATTTTGCCGATCTGGCGAAACTGTATCACCGCAGGACGGGAAAGGCTCTGTGCTTTGTGCCGATGTATGTGGCACCGAAACTGAAGGAAATATACTTCGGAAAGCCGGTCCGATACAATCCGGAAGCCCCTGACGGGGAAGAACTGGAACGCATCTGCACCACCATGATGGACAGGATCACGGACCTCGCCGTTTCCCTGCCGCCCCATACCGTGGTTCCCTACCTGAACATCCCGAAAAATCAGTATCCTCTGAACACGAACGGCCGGGAAAGGGTCTCATGACGGAGTGAAAAATCAAATGAAAAATGAACTGATCAGGATTGCCCGGAAAGCAGGAGAGTTCTTTCTGGAAAGAGAACTGACCGAGATTGTCAGCAAGGAAGGCCACGCCAATTATGTGACCAATATTGATTGCCGGGTACAGGCGTATCTGGAAGAAGCCCTGGGACGCCTGATGCCCGGGTCCCGGTTTATCGGGGAGGAAAAGGAAAACCAGGCCCTCGGGGACGAACCCACCTGGATTGTGGATCCGCTGGACGGCACCACCAACATGATCCATGACTATCGGCTGTCCGCTGTATCGGTTGCCCTGTGCCGGATGAAAAAACCTGTGCTGGGTCTGATCTGGCAGCCGTATACCGGGGAACTGTTCTATGCGGAAAGCGGTTCGGGCGCATTTCTGAACGACAGACCGATTCATGTGACCGGGACGCCATACAGGGACGCGCTGGCGGCGGTCGGGACCGCTCCGTACTATGAAGAGCTGGAAGATACGGGAATGGCGATCGCGCGGGATTTTCTGCATGAATGCGCAGACATCCGCCGCAGCGGTTCAGCGGCGCTGGATCTTGCATATCTTGCCTGCGGAAGGCATGAGATTTTCTTTGAGATGCGGCTGAAACCATGGGACTATGCGGCCGGCAGCCTGATTGTTCAGGAGGCGGGCGGAAAGATCATGATGCCGCTGGCCGGAGGAGAACCGGACTACAGCCTTTCCACCGCTGTTCTGGCGGCGAATCCGGTTTGTATGGATCAGGCGCTGGAAGTGTTCCGGAGGCATACCTCTGGAGAGAAATAAAGCAATGGTATGTTAATTCTGAAGTGACGGCACTTGACCGGCATTGCGGAATAATGACCTGCGGATTTAACAGAAGGAGGCTGAATAGGACGTGCGCCTGTTTATTGGGATCAGTCCGTCCGATGATGTGCGACGGTCGCTCGTCAAGATGCAAGGCTTCCTGTCTCGTCACGGAGTCAATGGTGTATATTTGACACCGGAGAATCTGCACATGACGCTGGCTTTTATAGGTGAGTATTCGGAATCAAACGCGGTTCTTGACGCGATGGAAGAAGTGACGTTTGATCCGTTCGAAATCATATATGAGCATATTGGCACGTTCAGGGAAAGCATTATCTGGGGCGGGATAGAATCTTCTGAGCCGCTGGAAAAGCTGGCAAAGAGACTGCGGTATGAACTGGACAAGGCTGATATCCCATTCGATCGTGCGGGATTTGTGCCGCACTTTACCCTTGCAAGGCATGCGGATTTTAGCCGCGGTATCCCTCCTGTGGAAATTGTGCCTGTGTCCATGACTGTCGATCAAGTGGTCCTGTTTCGTTCGGATCGCGGGAAAAATGGCATGGTATACACGCCGATCGGCGGAACAAAGATTGAAGTATAGGCACGTAAAAATCCTTATATGGATTGACAAGTGACCTTTCGTTCACTATAATAAGTGAACGAAAGGTCACTTGTCTTCTACGGAGGTGCGCATGGCAAAAGACACGAAAGAAAGAATCTTGATGGCAGCGCTGGATATGTTCTCAAAAAAAGGATATGAGGGGACCAATATCCGGGAATTGAGCGCATCCCTCGGGCTGGTCAAGTCCGGCATCTACAAACACTATGAGAGCAAAGAAGCCATCTGGAATGCCCTGTTGGACAGGATGATTACCTATTACGGGGAACACTTCGGCTCTGCCGAGCATCTGCCCCCTGTGCCGGATTCCCTGGAAGATTTCGTCTCCATGACCATGCGGATGGTGAATCTCACGATCCATGACGAGCAGATCGTGAAGACGAGAAAGGTGCTCACCCTGGAGCAGTACCGGGACGAGCGGGCGCGGAAGCTTGCGACAAAGCACTTCCTGACCGGGCTGACGGAAATGTTCACGCACATCTTTGCCGGGATGATGGACAAGGGGTTGCTTCGGCGGGACGATCCCGCCATGCTGGCCTTCGCATACGCCACGCCGATCTCCGCGCTGATCCATCTGTGCGACCGGGAGCCTGAAAAAACAGAGGATGCGATCCGGAAGATCGAAGCGTTCAGCAGGCACTTTATTGCGACCTACGGGGTGGAGCAACGATGTTCGTTCCGGACAAATAACAGAAATTATGAAAACAATAGATAATATGACCGCGCTGGTCAGCTGTTTTGCAAGAGCGTACCACTGCAGAAAAAGCAATATGCTTGTTTTTGCGGATACTGTTGCGGAGCAGATGCTGACGGCAGAGGAGTACGACGCAATCTCGCGGAACATGACGCAGGGCATTCAATATTTCGCGCCGGATTTCAAAGGAACACAGGAAGAAGCCCTTCAATTCATCGTCAATCATCAGCTTGCGCCTTCTGTTTTGGCCAGATGCGCTTTCTGTGAGCGGGCCATCGACAACGCTGTCCGGCTGCTGGGCTGCAGGCAGGTTATGATTTATGCCTGCGGCTATGACACCTTCTCCCTTCGGACAGACAATCAGGCGCTTACCGTGTATGAACTGGATCAGCCGGAAATAATCGCGGATCGCTGGACACGCATCGCCCGCACAGGCCTTGAACCTGCCTGCCATGTGGAAGACATCGGCTGTGATCTATCCCAGCCTTCCTGGAAAGAAAAACTGATCGAGGCGGGATTTGACGCAAAGAAGAACTCTTTTGGAACCCTGCTTGGCATCAGTTACTATCTTTCCAAGCTGGATTTCAAGAACCTCGTTGCTGCGATCGCATCCATATCCTGCGAAGGATCGTCCATATGCTTTGACTATCCGGTCTCTGAAGCCGGCGCAGAAAGCCAGCGAAACCGTGAGCTTGCCGCCGCCGCAGGAGAGATGATGAAGGCAAAGTATTCTTATGAAGAGATGGAAGCGCTGCTCTCAAATGCGGGCTTTCTGATCTACGAGCATATGGACGCAGGTGAAGCAACCGATGCGTTTTTGAAGGAAAGCGGCATGACCGCCCCGGCAGGCGTGGGGTATTGCCTGGCGGTGAGAAAGGGATGACGAAGCGTGATTATAGAAACACAAAGGCTGCTGCTCCGGGAAATGAATCCAGATGATTTTCAGGCGCTGTTCCAGGTGTTCGGCGATCCTGAAACCATGTGGCATTATCCTTTCACTTTCGACGGACAGCACGTCAGGGATTGGATCGAAAGGAATATGAACCGCTATCGGAAGGACGGCTTCGGGCTATGGGCCGTGTGCCTGAAGGATACCGAGGAGATGATCGGCGACTGCGGGCTTACACTGCAGAATATCAAAGGAGAAATACTACCAGAGATCGGCTTCCATATCCGCCGCGATTGTCAGCGGAAGGGCTATGCCAAAGAGGCGGCAAAGGCTGTCCGTGACTGGGCGTTTCGGAATACGGATTATCCGGCCTTGTACTCCTACTGCAAATATACCAATGTGCCTTCTTTCCGGACGGCAGAATCCATCGGTATGCGTTTTGCCTGCGAATATCCGGATGAGGCAAACGGGAGAACACATGTATCAGTGATTTCGAGGGAGGACTGGCTGAACGAGCTCACAGAAAACATGATCAGCTGGGCAGAAGATAAACTCGGCAGCAAGGAATACACCGGCTGGTGCCTTTCGTTCAACGAGGACGCGTTTGAGAAGAGCAACGGAATTGAGATCTTCGGCGGGAATTCCGCGAAGGAGTCTGCTTTGCTCTATGCTGATGGAATGTGTCAGGGCATACCGGAGCGAGGCGCGTTTGTCTTCTATGATTGCATCTGTCAGGGATCGGACGGTTCGGTCAACTGGGGTCACTGCGGTATCAGCCTTGTGGACAGCAGGATTATCCATGCCTGGGATACGGTACGGATCGACGATTACCAGGAAATCGAAGCTATGACAACGCTCTCCGGGGATCATCCAAAGTACATCGGATGGGTGCCAGTGGAGCGGGTATTGAAACAGAAGGAGTATGACTGAGATGAAGAGCTCCATACATCCTTGCCGTAAGGGGGAAAAAATGAAAACTGAAGATATAACCGCTTATGTCAGAGATAATGAGCCGAATATCTGCCAGATATGCGTTCTGAAAGATGGAAAAGAAGTCTTTTCAGAAGAATGGAACGGATACAAAAAGGACGATTGTACACATATCATGTCTGCTACCAAAGGCATCATGAGTTTGCTTGTAGGCATTGCCATCGACAAAGGGATGATCAAAAGCGTTGATGAAAAAGTGATGTCCTTTTTCCCGGACTACACGCCGAAAAGGGGCGAAAAGACAATATTTGATGTCACCCTGCGGCATCTTTTGACCATGCGTGCTCCTTATAAAGGAAAGGGCGATCCGTGGACGAAGGTTTGCTCAAGCAAAAACTGGACAACTGCTTCCCTTGATTTTCTCGGCGGAAGAAATGGCATAACCGACGAATTTGATTACCGTACCGTTTGTTTACATATTCTGTCGGGAATCCTGTATCGGGCATCAGGGATGAAAACCGTGGATTTTGCAAATCGGTATCTTTTCGCGCCGCTTGGTATAGCTGAGCATGAGAATTTCTTCGCGAAAACTGCCGAAGAACACAAGCAGTTCACAATAGAAAAAACGCCGAAAGGAAACCTATGGTTTGCCGACCCGCAGGGACTCGGGACACCAGGATACGGGCTATGTATGAGTGCCTGCGATATGGCAAAAATCGGTCAACTTTGCTTAGACAAAGGAATGTGGAGCGGAAAACAAATCATTTCCGAAGAATGGCTCAACAAAATGACTGCTCCGAGAGTTGTCGAAAGCAAGAATTTCCGCGGGATGCAATACGGTTATCTATGGTGGATCATTCATTTCGAAAAGAATGTTTACGCCGCAATCGGTAACAGTGGAAATGTGATCTATGTGAACCCGGAAAAAAACATCACCGCAGCAGTTTCTTCTTATTTTAAGCCTACCGTATTTAACCGGGTGGATTTTATTGAAGAAGTTCTCTTGCCCTGTTTCAGATAAGTGAAAAGAAAAAGCGGACAAATTTCGTGTTGCGGAGGAACATCATGCAAGTCAGTATTGAAATCAAACTGGCGGACAGAAGTAATTTCACCGAGTTCTCTATGGATTCGTTTGATCGGTTTCAGGAGGTCAAGAACGTTTACCGCATTGAAAACGGCAAACTTGTTCTGAAGAATAATCCCTTTACCGAAACATGGTCTCCTGAACAGAGGCGGGAAAAAGCATCAGAGATTCTTTCGGGACAATACATCACTTATTGTGCGTTTGACGGCAATACGGTTGTCGGCGAAATCATGCTGATACCGGAACTGAACGAAAACCGTGTGATCATCGACAGTTTTCACGTATCCCGTGATTACAGACGGTACGGAATCGGTCGGCAGATGATTGAAACTGTCACTGACTACGCCAAAAGCCGTGGAGCGGAGGCATTATATGCTTCCTGCTGTTCTGCTGAAGAGACCATTGCGTTTTACATGGCAATGGGCTTCAGACCAAGTGCACATCCGATACCATCTTGTGTTAGAGATGAGCCTTTTGATATCCAGATGGAATTTCCAATCATAATTTGAGCACAACCGGGATGCCTATACGGATGCAAAGACAGATTTCATCTCCAAAAGGACGGCAGAAGCGCGAAAGGAATATGGAGACCGATACTGACATCTTCCGGCTTTCGGTATGATCGGAGGATGCCATGAAACAGATATCGAATAAGGAATATGTGAAGCAGCAGCAGTACCTGACAAACAAACTGCATGGACAGATCTGAACAGGAAATGACAGGAAGATTGCTTTTTCTCCGAGTATAATCATCCCATCAGGGAAAGGAGGCGGCAGCGATGGAGTGGCTAACCAGTATCAGAACGGCAATTGATTATATGGAAGAGCATCTGGAAGATAACATCAGTGCGCAGGATGTTGCCGATCGGGTGTATCTATCACCGTTCTTCCTCCAGAGGGGATTTTCGCTGGTGACCGGATGCGGAATCGGAGAATACATTCGGAACCGGAGACTGTATCAGGCAGCGCTGGACCTCAGGGAGACAGAAGACAAGGTGATCGATATTGCTCTTCGGTACTGTTATGAAACTCCGGAGAGTTTCACAAAGGCGTTTTCCCGTTTTCACGGTGTGACGCCTTCACAGGTCCGTGACGGAGCCGCCGGAAAAGTTTTTCTTCCCCTGACAATCAGATTATCTGTACAGGGAGGCAGTCAAATGGATTACAAAATTGCTCCGATGTTTCCTTTCAAAGTCATCGGCTTCCAGAAGGTTTTTGATAATGAAACCGCTTATACGGATATTCCGAAGTTCTGGAATGAAATCTGTGAGAAGTATGCGTACAGTGTTTATGCCGGAAATGCGCCGGCGAACCCCTATGAACAGGCATTGGTGGACAACTGCATCGGTGAATACGGCGTCTGCATCGACGATATCGGCGGAGGTAAATTCCGCTATCTGATTGCGGGCAAGTATACGGGCGGAGCTGTACCGGAGGGGATGGCGGTCTACGAGTTTCCGAGGAATGAATGGGCAGTATTCGATTGCATCGGTCCCAATCCTCAGACACTCCAAAGTGTGAACACCCGGATCTTCTCTGAATGGCTGCCTGGAAATCCGGACTATGAACTCAGCGGAAACGCTACGGTAGAATGGTATGACTGCATCAACGGAGAAATGACGGACCCGGATTATCATAGTGCAATCTGGGTGCCGGTAAAGAAAAAAGCATAATCCCGGCTGCGGCTGTCAGATCGTTAAGGCAAGCGCGGATACTCATATTCAGGATATTTGATTGTTGATTCCTGAATTTCGTTGTATGGCTCAGAACAGGACTGTATTATGCCGGAGAACAAGGGTGCTGCGGCAGAAAGGGAATCACTATGCTGTTTGGAGGGATTGGCAGGACTTTTTCCACGGAAAATGATCGGCAGTACGAAACGATCGGGGCGTTCTGGGACGAGTTGGCGGCAAAGTACGGTCGGTCGAACCTGCAGGGCCTCGGCTACGGCTGGACGGATTGGTCCATTGAGTATGTGATCGGCCTGGTCCGCGGGGAGATCGATGGAGTGAACCGGGCTGTGGAACTGCCGGATACGGGCTGGGTTATGGTTCGGGGACGGACAGCGGATCTTGGAAAGATATATGAAAAGATTTATCAGGAAGGCAGATTGGAATATGAGATCGAGCGCTTTACCGACAGTGGTGACTGTGAGATCATGTATTGCCGATCAACCGACCGGGTCAAGTGAGGAGGGCTGAAAGGAATGTTCATTGCGGATATGATTGCCCCATGCGGACTGGACTGCAGCATCTGCAAGCGTACACTTGCTGAGACCGGCCGCTGTGCCGGATGCCGTGGCCCAAACGACAACAAGCCGGAGTTTTGTTCAGAGCGATGCGGCATCATTCTGTGCGAAAAGAGAAAGTCGAACGGGTATTCGTTCTGCGATGAGTGCCCGGATTTTCCCTGCACCGACATCATGGAAAAGGAGACCCGGTACGGATCGCAGTACCCGCTCCGCGAATCTCCGTTGGAGAATCTGCGGTTCATCCGGGAGGCAGGGATGGCCGCTTTTCTGGAGCGCGAGCGGAAGCAGTGGACCTGTTCTGCCTGCGGAGGCGTCATCTGTGTCCACACAGGTGTGTGCGGCGGTTGTGGCCGGCAGTACGCTGGTTCAATGAAGCACTGATGCAAAGAGGAAGATTGGAATGCAGGAAATCACATTTGCAAAAGGAAACGAACAGCATCTGAAGGATTGCAGCGACGCACTCTGCCAGTCAAAGCTTGGCAAAAGATACTTTTCTTCGCCGGGGAGCGCGGAAATCGCGATCCTTGAAGGGATCCGCCAAGAGAATTTATATGTGGCGTTCATCGGTGAGGAATGCGTTGGCTTTACATATATCATTCCCAAAGGAGCGTTTCACAGTTTTCCATACCTGCACATCATCGCCGTGAAGGAAGAATACAGGAACAAGGGGATCGGCAAGGCTCTGCTGGATTATTCTGAAAATATCGCGTATGAAATGGCAGACAAGTTTTTCCTTGTTGTCGCGGATTATAATCCGGACGCAAAACGGTTTTATGAAAGAAACGGCTATCAGCAAGTTGGGGAAATTCCAAACCTGTACCGTCCCGGAGTCACAGAATACATGATGGCAAAAAACCTGAAAAAATGATTAAGTCTCACAATGAAACCGAGGTTTGGTTTGAAGAAAGGAAAAAGATGAAACTGAAAAACGTACTGATTGTAGTTAAAGATATCGAGAGATCCAGAAAGTTCTACCATGATTTGTTTGGCTTTAAGATGATCCTTGACAATGACGGAAATATGATCATGACAGAAGGATTGGTATTGCAGGAAGAAAAATACTGGAAAGAGTTCCTTGGGAGAGATATCATTCCGGAGAACAATTCCAGCGAGCTCTATTTTGAGGAGCCTGATATTGAGGGTTTTATCGAAAGGCTTGAAAAGTATTATCCGGAAGTGAAATACGTCAACAGACTCATGACGCACAGCTGGGGACAGAAAGTCATACGCTTTTATGATCCGGACGGGAATCTGATAGAAGTTGGAACACCGATGTAGAATGGCGAATATCATAACTGGGATCAGAATCGTGCTCAGCGTCGCTTTGCTGTTCTTTCCGGCATTGTCTCCGGCATTCTTTGTGCTTTACGTTGCCGGCGGCCTCTCCGATATGATCGACGGTGTTGTGGCAAGGAGAACAGGAACCGTTAGCGAGTTTGGCTCAAGGCTGGATACGTTTGCGGATATTGTGTTTGCGGTGGTATGCCTGATGAAATTATTGCCTGTACTGCCTGTTCCGCTTTGGCTCTATATATGGATTGCCATCATCGCGATCATAAAGGTGGCGAATATTGCAGCAGGATACGTCAAACAGAAAGAGTTCATATCGGTGCATTCCATGATCAACAAGGTAACCGGTGCGCTGCTGTTCGTTTTTCCGCTGACACTGGCATTCATAGATTTGAGTTGCAGTGCCGTAGTTGTCTGCCTGGTTGCGACTGCAGCGGCGATTCAGGAAGGATTCACTGTATGGGCGAGATCAGGACGGCAGAATACAAATAGAGAGACAGTATACGCGAGAAAAGCTTAATGGTGATGTACGCTAGCCATTTTTAATTCAATTTAGCCATTTTGATAATTAATGGCCAAATTGAATTGTTTTTTGGCTGATTGCATGATACAATATAGCCAAATCTGGTATATATGGCTATGTTGACTTTTGAAATGGGGAAATTGAATGAGATCGCTGAACTACAAGGAGACCTATCAGGAACTGCTGACTCCAGAAATAGTTTCCTATCTGGCACAGATCCATGAGCAGAAGGGACAGCAGAATCTGTTTGTAGAAGCGCATAAGGATGAACTGTCTGAACTGCTGGAGATTGCGAAGATCCAAAGCACAGAGGCATCAAACCGGATTGAGGGAATCATTACCACGGATGACCGGCTGAAGAAGATTGTGTGGAACAAAATCACACCGCAAAACCGTAATGAACGGGAAATCGCCGGATATTGCGATGTGCTGGCAACAATCCATGAGAATTATGATTATATGCCGGTTCATCCCGGAATGATTCTTCAACTGCATAGGGATCTGTATAAGTTCAGCAATCTCGGATTTGGTGGAAAATATAAGAATAGTGATAACATCATTGCAGAAGAACAACCGGACGGTACTAAACTGGTTCGCTTTCAGCCGGTATCGGCATGGGAAACACCTGAAGCGATGGAAACGCTCTGCAACGAATTCAATGAAGCCCTGAAAGACCCGAACATAGACCCGCTTCTCCTTATGCCTATATTTATTCTCGACTTCCTTTGTATTCACCCGTTCAATGATGGAAACGGAAGAATGAGCCGGCTGCTGACGCTGCTGATCCTGTACCGGTCAGGATATATTGTTGGCAAGTACATCAGCCTGGAGAAGATGATTGCCGACAACAAGGAAAGCTACTATGAGGTCTTACAGGACAGCGACGCCGGATGGCACGAGGGAGAGAATGACTATCTGCCGTTTGTCCGGTATATGCTTGGTATTGTCATTGCGGCATATCGGGATTTCACGGATCGGGTTCAGATCCTGATCACCAAGGGCCTTTCCAAACCGGACCGCGTGAGGGAGATTATCCGAAATACTACCGGAAAACTTACTAAAACTGAGATTATGGAGTTATGCCCTGATATCAGCCAGAAGACGGTGGAACGGTCTCTGAGCAGTCTTCAAAAGAGTGGTGAAATCATCAAAATCGGCGGTGGGCGCTATACATCATATATCTGGGATTGGGATAAACAATGAAATTGTGAAGTATGTCACGCGGATAGTATGAACAGAATTCTGTACGCCGGAGCGCCTTGAAAACGCGGTAAATCGTGACTTTAGGAGGCTTTTTATGATCCAAACGCGAATTCTTTTTATATGTCATGGAAATATTTGTCGAAGCGCGGCGGCAGAAATGGTGCTGAAGCAGATGATCCGGGAGAAAGGGATCAGCGGGATTGAGGTTGATTCGGCTGCAGCAACCCGGGAGGAGATCGGTAACGATATCTATCCGCCGATGAAACGGGCCCTTCAGGAACGGGGTTACCGGTGCGAACCGCACGCAGCCCGGCAGACGGTCCGGGCGGACTATGACCGGTATGACCTTCTGATCGGGATGGATACGGAGAACCTGTATGACATGAAGAGAATCTACGGGGGAGATCCGGGCAGGAAGATTTCCCTGCTGCGCAGCTGGGC
>Ga0265298_10008649_pt1 | contig 12199 bp, 12 predicted proteins | sample AusTroGonzalo_MG_3_FD_193486 | JGI IMG/M metagenome (GOLD analysis project Ga0265298, IMG submission 193486) | Bovine rumen microbial communities from tropical cattle in Woodstock, Queensland, Australia - Gonzalo_01 | ecosystem: Host-associated > Mammals > Digestive system > Stomach > Rumen ...
GCCGGAGCATAAGTCCCGTTATCCCCATGAGTTCTCCGGCGGCCAGCGCCAGCGCGTCGGCATCGCCCGGGCCCTGATCATGGAGCCGAAGCTGGTGGTCGCGGACGAGCCGATCTCCGCCCTGGACGTCTCGATCCGGGCCCAGGTGCTGAACCTGATGAACAAGCTCAAGAACGAGAAGTCCCTGACCTATCTCTTTATCGCCCACGACCTCTCCGTCGTCCGCTTTATCGCGGACCGGATCGCGGTCATCCATCTCGGGCGGATTGTGGAAATTGCGGAAACGGAGGAGCTCTTCGCCTATCCGCTCCATCCCTATACCGTCTCGCTGCTCAGCGCGGTCCCCATGCCGGACCCGATTATTGAAAAGCAGCGCGAGCCGATCGTTTACGCGGACGCGCTGGAGGAAAAAACCGGCCCGGATTACGCGATGCGTGAAATCCGGCCCGGCCACTATGTCTATTGTACGCCCGCCCAGGCGGAGCATTACGCGGAGCTTGCCGCTCAGTAAACGAAGGCCGTCAGCAGCGCCGAAACGGCCAGTAATAATACACCCGTCCAGAAAGGATAGTTCATGCTGTCCTTTCTTTCTTCTTTTTTGTCCTCTTTAAAGGCCTGGAACGGTTTCACGTTCCCCTTCCGCACGCTCCGCCGCGCCATGTATTCCGTAATGTCGAAATCCCCCCGCCGGACCATGGAATACACGATCCCGATCACAATGAAGACCAGTCCGGTCACGGTCATCGCGTCAATCAGCTTCAGCAGGCTCCTCTCGGAGGAAAAATAAGCATACGCCGGGTACAGCAGCGCCGTAATCAGGTACGCCGCCAGGTGCTGAATCTTGACGTTCCGGTTCCGCATACTCCTCCTCCTCTCACTGAACTCATACAATCGCCGCCAATACAAGGCACAACACCGCCAGGATGATGTCCGCCAGCAGCACGCAAACGTTCTGCTCCTCTTCGTCCAGGTCGTCAAAAGTCACGATATCGTCGTTGATGTGGTCCGCGATGTCCCCGTTCAGGAACGGCGGGTTTTTCTTCTTCATCCGGGGCAGCTTCAGCTGCGGGATGTGCAGCCCGTCCAGCCGGAGCCACGCCAGGACGGAAAACAGGACAAACAGCAGCGCGAACATCAGGCTCAGGTTGGAAAAGCTTTTCAGCGGCGAGCCCTCCGGCAGGAAGAAATGGATCAGCTGTGCCGCGAACAGGGCCAGGACGCCCCGGGTAAACACTTTGTATACCAGCGCCCGCGTCATCTCCCGGTGGTAATGGGTCCGGAGCCATCGGATCATGCCGCCCGCCTCCTTTCCGGTCGATTTTATCACCTCCCCCGCCGGTCCCGCAAGCTTTCCGTCCGTTCTGAACCGGCCGGAAAAGGGAGAAATTTCTCCGTATTCTGCAAAAAAATGATGGATAAGCTTGCCAATTCCGAAAAAAACTGTTATATTGGAACATACCTCAGAAAGCGTAAGCTTTTTGAAAAACAAGATAAAGGGAAAGGATTGTACAAAGATGAAGAAACTGCTGTCTCTGGTCTTAGCTCTGACCCTGGTGCTCGGTATCGTTTCCATCGCTTCCGCCGATGAACTGACCGAGCTGAACACCTACGAAACCCAGGCCCGTGAACTGGAAACCTGGAATATCCATTATTCCCAGGCCGCGGCCGACCTGAACGTCCTCTGCAACCTGTTCGATGGCCTGCTGACCAACGATAACCACGGCAACCTGAAGCCCAACGCCGCGAAATCCTATGAATCCGCCGACGGCGGAAAGACCTGGGTCTTCACCCTGAACGAGGGCATGACTTGGTTCAACAAGGACGGCGAAGTCCAGGCTGACGTGAAGGCTTCCGACTGGGCCACCGGCCTGGAGTGGGTCCTGAACTACGCCAAGAACGACAGCTACAACGTCTCCATGCCCGCCGAAATGATCGCCGGCGCCAATGACTATTATGAGTATACCAAGACCCTGGCGGAGACCGATGCGGATGCCGCCAAGGCCCTGACCGCCGGAGAAGGCTCCAAGTTCGCCGAAATGGTCGGTATCGCCTGTGACGACGCCGCCGGCACCATCACCTACACGCTGGTGGACTCCCTGCCCTACTTCCCCTCTGTGGCCACCTACAACTGCCTGTACCCCCTGTCCGCCGACATGATCGACGAGCTGGGTGTCGACGGCTACCGTGATGTGACCTGGGAGAATATGTGGTACTCCGGCGCCTACGTGGTCAGCTACTTCGAGCAGCTGAACCAGAAGGTGCTCGTGAAGAGCCCCAACTACTGGAACGACGCGAACTGCAAGCGGTTCGACAAGGTCACCATCAAGATGGTTGAATCCGTCGCCACCGCCTATCAGCTCTACAAGGAAGGCCAGCTGGACCACGTGTCCCTGGACCAGGCGACCCTGCAGGCCATCTATGACGGCACCGCGGACGCCGAATACAAGCCCAACCTGGTTGAATCCCGTCCCACCAAGTACTCCTACCAGATCCACCTGGTCTACGCCAAGAATCTGGAAGACGGCGAAACCGCAGATACCAACTGGAACACCGCCATCGCCAACGAGAACTTCCGGAAGAGCTTCTACTACGGCCTGGATCTGACGAACTACTTCGCCCGCACCAATGCCATCAACCCCCTGTCCTGCCAGAACTATGTTTACACCGGCAACGGCGTTTCCTTCACCTCTGACGGAACCGACTACACCGCGCTGGTCCGTAAGGAACTGGGCCTGGAATACGATACTGAAAAGTATGTCCGTTACGATGCTGACAAGGCCGCTGAATACAAGGCCAAGGCCATGGAAGAGCTGAGCGCCAAGGGCGTTACCTTCCCCGTCGAAGTGGATTACTACATCTCCGGTTCCTCCACCGTCGCCGCTGAAACCGCGAAGGTGCTGGAGAACATCTTCTCCACCTGCCTGGGCGATGACTACGTGAAGCTGGTCACCAAGACCTACATCTCCTCTCTGGCCAACGAGGTCCGGAAACCCCGCAAGGCTTCCATCTACATCAACGGCTGGGGCGCTGACTTCGCCGATCCGGTCAACTTCCTGGGCCAGGAAACCTATAACGACACCCAGGCTTACTACTCCAACGCTTACAGCAACTGCAACGACAACAACGATCCGGATCTGGTCGCCGCTTATCAGGAATTCACCGATCTGGTTGTTGCCGCCAAGGCCATCACCAACGACATGGATGCCCGCTATGCCGCCTTCGCCAAGGCTGAAGCCTGCATGCTGAACCATGCGCTGGTCATCCCCTGCAGCTACGAAGTGTCCTGGGAACTGACCAAGATCAACAACTACTCCAAGGTGTACAGCATGTACGGCATGCAGGCCTATCGGTACGTTGACTGGGAAACCAGCACCGAAGCCTACACCACTGAGCAGATGGCTGCCAACGCCGCTGCTTACGCCGCCCAGTAATTCTCTCACTTAGGTAAGAATACTGTTAGGTAAGAACACTGCTCGGGGGGCAGCCTCTTCGGGGGCTGCCCCCTTTTCAGTCCCTATTCCCCGAAAGGAGTTGATCGGATGGTCAAATACATTCTGAAACGGCTGTTTCAGTCTGTCATCACGATCCTGCTGGTCGTCTGCATCGTCTTTTTCCTGATGCGGATGATGCCCGCGGACTATTTCTTCACGGAAGATGAACTCATGAAGTTCACTGAAGAACAGAAATACGCCAAGCTGGAGCGCCTCGGCATCATGGATATCTGCGATGCCTGCCATGGTACCGGCCTGGTGGACGGAGAGGCCTGTAAAAAATGTCAGGAAACCCAGCAGGACGTCAAAGGCGCCGGCTATGTGAACCGGCCGATCCTGGCCCAGCTGGGGGATTTCTTCGTCAACATGCTGGAGATGCGGGTTTACAACGCGAAAGGCAAGGAAATCAAGACGGTTGATCCGGTCAACTTCTGGACGTATCTTTCGAAAACCCTGCGGGGCGAGCCGGTCTTTGAGAACCTGAAGGAGGGCCAGCAGCCGGCCCTGGCCTTCAATCTGGGCAAGAGTATCCGCCTGGAAAAAGGCCAGTATGTCACCGACGTTATTACCACCAAGATGAGGGTGTCGATGACGATCGGCCTGTTGGCGCTGGCGGTCTCCCTGGTGCTGGGCGTGGTCTTCGGCGTGCTCCAGGCCCGGTATAAGGACAGGCTGATTGACCATATCGGTACCGGCTATACCGTGCTGGTCAACGCGGTGCCCCATCTGGTCATTTATACGATTATCATGATCGGCGGCGCCTCCCTCCTCGGCCTGCCGATGCGGTATGACGCCACCGCGGCGGAGCCCTGGAAAACCATGGTGCTGCCCGTCGTCTGCCTCTCCGTCGGCTCCACGGCCGGCTATATGCTCTGGACCCGCCGCTATATGGTGGACGAGCTGAATAAGGATTATATCCGCCTGGCGAAACTGAAGGGCCTTTCCGAGCGGAAGGTGATGTTCCGCCATGTGCTGAAAAACGCCTTCGTTCCGCTGGCCCAGTATCTGCCCTATTCCATTCTGCTCACCGTGGGCGGCTCCCTGCTGGTGGAGCGCTTCTTCGCGGTGCCCGGCATGGGTCCGGAGCTCACCAACGCCATCAGCCGGTATGACGTCAACCTGGTCCAGGGGATCGTGCTGCTCTATGCGACGATGGGTATTGTGGGCGTCTTCCTGGGCGACCTGCTGATGACCCTGATTGATCCGCGGATCACGCTGACCGGAAAGGGGGATGTGCGCTGATGCCGAATCGGAAATCGGAGAAAACCGTCCAGGAGCTGGAAGCTCCGGTCGTCAAACTGGATGTCAATCCCGCCGATGTGGATACCGAGCCGCAGAAAACCCGGCCCCTGGGCAGGGAATACCCCAAATCCCGCCATACCATGCCGGAAAACCAGCTCTTTGAGTTTGCCGAGTATCAGGCCCGGGAAGCGGAACGGACCGGCTATTCCAATTATTCTTACTGGAAGAGCGTCTGGGCCAATTTCCTGAAGAATAAAGCGGCCGTCATTATGGGCTGTATCTTTATCCTGCTCTTTGTCTTTACCTTTGTCGCCAGCGCCATCGGGAAATATGATATCAATATGGCGCCGGATCCCCAGGCCCGGGCGTATATTGAGCCGAATGAGGAATTCTGGTTCGGCACCAACGGCATCGGCCAGGACTACTGGGCCCAGGTCTGGTACGCCACCCGGGCGTCGATCCTGCTGGCCGTGCTGGTGTCCGTCGGCCAGGTGGCCCTGGGCGTGGTTATCGGCCTGGTCTGGGGCTATGTCCGGAAGCTGGACCGCTTCTTTACCGAGCTCTATAACCTGATCGACAATATCCCGACCATTATCTATATGACCCTGATCGCCCTCATGGTCGGGAAATCGATGCTCACCATGGGAATTGCCATGATCGGCTTCGGCTGGCTGGCCACCGCCCGGAATGTCCGGAACCTGGTCTTTATGTACCGGGACCGGGAATACAACCTGGCCTCCCGCTGTCTGGGCACGAAGCTGTATCGGATTCTGTTCCGGAATATCTTCCCCTATCTGGTTTCCGTCATTATCCTGCGGATGGCCCTGGCGATTCCCAGTACCATCGCGTATGAAACGACCCTGACCTATCTGGGGCTCATGGATATCATGGTTCCCTCCCTGGGCAACCTGCTGTCCGCCGCCCGGGCGATCTTCCCCCGCGCGTCCTATACCCTGTGGTTCCCCGCCGGCATCGTGTCGATCATCACGATTACCTTCTACCTCGTGGGCAACGCGTTTTCCGATGCCTGTGACCCGAGAAACCATGTGTAAAGGAGGGACAGGCAAGTGAGTGATATCAACAGTACTGAAGCGAAAATCAGCGCCCGGATGAGCGAGCAGATTCTGGAGATGAAGAAATCTGTCGATTTTGAAGCCCGCGCCCGGAAAATCCTGTCTCAGAAGCCTTTGCTTTCCGCCCGGGAGGTGGAGGTAACCTTCTCCCTCCGCGGCAATAAGCTGACCGCGATCCGCCGTACCTCCCTGGATCTCTATGAAGGGGAAACCCTGGCCATCGTCGGCGAGTCCGGCTCCGGCAAGAGCGTCTTTACCAAGTGCTTCGTCGGCATGCTGGATAAAAACGGCGCCGTTACCCACGGCTCCATCATCTATAACGGGGAGGACCTGGTCCAGTTCCAGGAGAAGGACTGGCTCAGGATCCGCGGCAAGAAAATCGCCATGGTCACCCAGGACCCCATGACCAGCCTGAACCCGCTGAAAACCATCGGCTACCAGATCCGCGAGAGCGTGGAGCTGCATCAGGGGCTGAAGGGAAAGGCAGCCCGGGAGGAAGTATACCGGATTCTGGAAGCCGTCGGCATTCCGGATCCGCAGCGCCGCTACCACCAGTATCCCCATGAGTTCTCCGGCGGTATGCGCCAGCGCGTGGTCATCGCCATCGCCGTGGCCTGCCGTCCCCAGATCCTGATCTGCGACGAGCCCACCACCGCCCTGGATGTGACCATCCAGGCCCAGATCCTGGACCTGATCCGCCGGCTCCAGAAGGAGCAGAACATGACCATCATTTATATCACCCATGACCTGGGTGTGGTGGCCAATGTCGCGGACCGGGTAGCCGTCATGTACGCAGGCCAGATCATTGAAATCGGGATGGCCAACGAGGTCTTTTTCGATCCGCAGCATCCCTATACCTGGGCGCTGCTGTCTGCCCTGCCCCAGCTGGGCGTCAAGGGCGAGAAGCTGCCGGCCATCGACGGCACCCCGCCCAATCTGTTCAACAAAATCAAGGGCGACGCTTTTGCGCCCCGGAACCGCCATGCCCTGAATATCGATTTCCTGGAAGAGCCCCCCATGTATGAGGTGAACGCCACCCATATGGTCAAATCCTGGCTCCAGGATCCCCGGGCCCCGAAAGTCGATCAGCCGAATGCCATTCTCCGCCTGATGGAGGCGAAGCCGGATACCGGCACCAATCCGGATACGTATCATCCCCATCTGGATCCGAACCGGGAAACCCTGGTGGAAGTGAAGGATCTCCAGGTCACCTTCGGCTCCGGGCGGAAAAAGTTCGTCGCCGTGGACCATGTGAACTTTGAGATCTATAAGGGAGAAACCTTCTCCCTGGTCGGCGAGTCGGGCTCCGGAAAAACCACCATCGGCCGGGCCATCGTCCGGATCAATCCGGTCACCCACGGGGAAGTCCTCTTCAAGGGCGAGCGGATCAGCGGAAAAATCAGCAGCGAAATGGATACGAAGGTTATCCGCTCCATGCAGATGATCTTCCAGGATCCGATGGCCTCCCTGAACGAGCGGGCCAAGGTGGATTATATCGTCTCCGAAGGCCTGATCAACTATCATCTCTATCAGGATGAGAAGGATCGGCAGGAGAAGGTCCAGAAGGCCCTGAGTGAGGTCGGCCTGCTGCCGGAATTCTCCAGCCGCTTCCCCCATGAATTCTCCGGCGGCCAGCGCCAGCGCATCGGAATCGCCCGCAGCCTGATCATGCAGCCGGAATTCATCGTGGCCGATGAGCCGATCTCCGCCCTGGACGTTTCGATCCGGGCCCAGGTCCTGAATCTGCTGAACGATCTGAAAAAGAGCCGCGGCCTGACCTATCTGTTTATCGCCCATGACCTGAGCGTGGTCCGCTTCATTTCGGACCGCATCGCCGTCATTCATAAGGGCCGGATCGTCGAGCTGGCGGAATCCGAGGAGCTCTTCGCCCATCCGCTGCATCCCTATACCCGGGCGCTGCTCTCCGCCGTCCCGAATCCGAATCCCTATATCGAGCGGAATAAGAAACTCCTAGTCTACGATCCCTCCGTCCATCATTACGAGTCGGATAAGCCGGTCTGGAACGAAATCCTCCCCGGCCACTTCGTCTACGGCAATGAGCCGGAGCTCGACGGCTACCGCAGAGAACTCGGTCTCTGACCGCTTCACCATGAAAACCAAACCGTTCCTCCTTCTCTCTCTTTAGTGCACCTGCCCTTTTCGACCACTTCTTCACCGTTTTAGTTCTATAAGCCAAAAGAAAAACCCGTGAGCATCTCTCGCTCCGGGTTTTTCCCTTTTGCGGACAAACCGTCTGGGCCTTGCGGCCGTACGGGATGCTGCGAAGCTGCCGGGAAATGCCGAATACCTTTATCAATGGGTCCGGATTGTAATTTTATGGTAAATACCACTTTCTGGACGGCATAGCTTTATGGTATAATATACTGAGGAATCAGTTCAGGAAAAAAGGTACCGCATTCAAGTTCCGGTCACATGGTTCATTCAGTCACGGCGGTCTGTGAAAACAGTTTTCCTGAATCACAGCTTCCTCTGTCAAAAAAGAAAACGGAAAGGGTCTATTTCCATGAAAGCAGTCGTCAAAATCTGGAACGGGACTTCTCTGATTGTCAAAATTCTGATCGGGCTGGTGCTCGGCGCCCTTTTGGGGCTCCTGGCGCCGCAGGCCGCCTTTCTCACCATCCTGGGCGATCTGTTCGTCGGCGCGCTGAAGGGCATTGCGCCCCTGTTGGTATTTGTGCTGGTCATCAGTTCCCTGGCCAACGCGTCCGGCGGCATCGGCAAACGCTTTTCGGTAGTAATCGCGCTGTATATGGGGAGCACGCTGCTGGCGGCTGTCATTGCCGTGGTTTCCAGCTTCCTTTTCCCCGTAAACATCACGCTGACCACAGGCGATGTTGGTTCCGCGCCTCCCGGGGGGCTCTTGGATATCTTCGAGTCCATCCTCGGCAATATTGTGCAGAATCCCATTGCAGCCATCAGCAGCGCCAACTATGTCGGCGTGCTGGCATGGGCGGTGATGCTGGGGCTGGCGTTCAAAGCCTTCGCTTCTCCGAATCTCAAAACCTCCCTGCAGAATATCTCCGATGCTGTATCCCAGGTTGTCCGCTGGGTCATCGGACTGGCGCCCTTCGGCATTCTCGGCCTGGTGTTCACAGCGGTTTCCACCAGCGGGCTGTCCATTTTTTCGGAATACGGCAGGTTGCTGCTCCTGCTCGTGGGAACAATGGCTTTCGTGGCGCTCGTCAGCAATCCCCTCATCGTGGGGCTGACCCTTCGCCGCAATCCCTATCCGCTGGTATTCAAATGCCTGCGTGAAAGCGGCATTACCGCCTTTTTCACCCGAAGCTCCGCCGCCAATATTCCCGTGAACATGGCTCTGTGTGAACGGCTGGGCCTGGATAAGGATTTCTATTCCGTGTCCATCCCGCTCGGCGCGACGATCAATATGGACGGCGCTGCCGTGGTCATCACCGTCATGACGATGGCGGCGGCGAATACGCTGGGCATCGGCGTATCCTTTGTCAGCGCGATCGTCCTGAGCATCCTGGCCACTCTCGGCGCGTGCGGTACCTCTGGCGTAGCCGGCGGTTCCCTGCTGCTGATCCCGATGGCCTGCTCCATGTTCGGCATCAATAATGATATTGCCATGCAGGTTGTAGCGGTGGGTTTCATCATCAGCGTCATCCAGGATTCCTGCGAAACGGCGATCAATTCCTCCGGCGATGTTCTGTTTACCGCCACCGCGGAATTCCGGGAGTGGATCAAGGCGGGCCGGAAACTTCCCCTGTGAGCAGGGATAACGCCGCCGGAGACAGGGTTCGGTTCGGGACCGCTTCGTCTTCATCCCTCTGCGGCTCCACCTTTCCGATCAGCTGCTCCGTCAACTCGTTCATACTCCACCACCCATTTGAGTTCTATAAGCCAAAATAAAAACCCGTGAGCATCTCGCTCCGGATTTCCCTGTCCCCTCTTCTTTTGAACCACCATAACATTATCACAGAATTCAATAGGAATTAGGCGGAAGCCGGTAGGAAGTTGCGAAAGCGGGCATCCGGAAAGATGTGACAGTCTGTCACATTTCGTTGACACAACCATTATATATTGTATAAATTGATCCCAGAAAATACGAACCGGAGCCCCGTGCCCGGCCTTTTCAGTCCGGCGCCCCGCTCCCGAAAAACGCAAAGGAGGTTACTCTCGATGTACAAACGGATTCTGGTTACTGTCATTGCGTTGCTGCTGGTTCTGGCGATCGGTATGTCTTCCGCCGCTGCCACGATGTGGATCAAAACGGGGAACGGCAAGCCCGCCAACGGCCGCACCGGCCCCGGCAAGGATTATGACTTCGCCGGCTATTTCTATTACGGCCAGGCGGTCGAGCCGGACGGCCAGTCAGTCAACGGCTATACCTATCTGATCGATGGCGCCTGGGTCATGACGAAGTTCCTCGTGAACCACGATCCCGGTGAATACGTCCCCAACTCCAATTGGGGGACGAATGAACAGTCCGGCGGTTCTTCCGGTTCTTCCTCCGGCAAATCTTCCGGCGGTTCTTCCGGTTCTTCTTCCGCCCTGAGCGCCGCGTCCGCGGAGTTCAAAGCCGCCCGGTATGTCACGCCCTATGAAGTGACGACCTATCATAAGCGTTCTTCCGGCCAGATCAACATGCGCTGGGCCCCCGCCAAGAACGCGCCCCTGCTCCATTCCTATGCCCCCGGTGAAAAACTGGTCGTCATCGCCGAGCTGAAGGATTGGCGTCAGGTACAGGATCCGGAAACCGGCTGGGTCGGTTTCATCCGCGGCGATTTTCTGCAGCGGTAAGCCTGTTCGCCGGATGGTTGGATTGATAAAGAATAAAGATATGGAGGAAACAGACCATGAAAAAAATCGTTGCTATCCTGCTGAGCCTGGCGCTGCTCCTGGGCTGCACCGCTGTTTTTGCCGAAGCTGATGAAAAAGCCTCCCTGGGTACGCTGAGCGTGAACGGGGAATTTACGATCCAGGCAAAGATTCCCGACGGCTATGTGATGAAGATCCGCCGCGCGGATGAAACCCGTATCCAGGCGTCCTTCGTTTCGGATGATGATACGAAGCCGGTTCTCGACCTGAGCGTCGGCCTGGAGGATGCCTGGGAGCCCGGCTCCAAGCTGAACAATATCAGCGAGGAAGACCTGAAAGCGATCGAAGCGTCCTTCTACTGGGACGATCCCGATTATGTCATTACCTATGGGGAAACCGCCTATGGCACCAAGCTGCTCTTCGCCACCCTGCCGGATCATTCCGTCATGGTCATCTACAGCCTCTATGAGGGCTATGAAATCGAGTTCACGCTGTATTCCACTGTCGAAACCGGCCTGACCCAGGAGCAGATCGATGCCTGCGTGAAGTTCCTCAGCGATATTGACTTCGTTGCTCCCCAGAAATAATCGTTCCCCGGGATAAAACCCAAAGCACCGCCTTCGGAAGTGATCTTCGGATCTTCCGAAGGCGTTTTTTGTTGATGAATTCAAGTTCAAAACGCTTTCCAAAATTTTTCTGAATTCACTGCCACCCGTCCGGATGGCTGCGCATAATCTTGTGTCCGTTGGGAAAGCGGGCATAAAGAAAGAAAGGGTTGCCCGAAGGGCATAAGGTAAAATACAATGAATACCAGCATGATGAAAGCGAATATGAAAGAACTGGACCTGAATGAAATGGAACAGGTAAACGGCGGATGCGTCATTACCATAGCGATGATCGCGGCAGGCCTTCTGGCGATCGGCGGCGGCGTGGTCATCCGCGAAGAACTCAAGGACTGAATACAGCGCCAATCCTGCCAGCTGACCATAAATTCGTTTCACTGATATCCGTGAATACCGCATGGCATCGTCCCGAAAAGTCGCATGCCATGCGGTATTTAAACATATTATTTATATGCTGAGAGTGGATATCTTACCTGAAAAGCACCTGCAGGGAATTATAGAAATAATACGGGCAGTAAAGATCGTTGTGCGGAAAATCCGAAACCGCGATGGTCGCGTGCTGCGCGGATGTCGCTGTCGGATCCGGATTTCCGGTAAATCCCCCGCCGTCATAGGCGTCCGTCGTATACTCCGCGCGCTCGAAACGGCCGCGTTTCTCTGTCTTTTCAGTCAGCCGGGTGTTCTCTTCAAAAACGGTTTCAAAGTCGATCAGTTCACCCGCCGGATGGATGATCTTTTTTATTCCGGTTTCCATGGCTTCTATTTTCCCTCTTTTCTTTGAATGGATAGATTAACTCTGCAAAAAGTTTAACTGTCCGTTTCCTGTTTTGTCAAGCAGTCGCGGGGAGGATAGAAAGGGCCTGCCCGAGTCTTTCCTTTTTCAGGATGCTATTGTATAATTCAGCCTAAAGGAGCTGTTATATATACCGGAAAAACTTTATGGGAAGTGAATACAGATGGAGGAAAGCCG
>Ga0265298_10008652_pt1 | contig 12197 bp, 15 predicted proteins | sample AusTroGonzalo_MG_3_FD_193486 | JGI IMG/M metagenome (GOLD analysis project Ga0265298, IMG submission 193486) | Bovine rumen microbial communities from tropical cattle in Woodstock, Queensland, Australia - Gonzalo_01 | ecosystem: Host-associated > Mammals > Digestive system > Stomach > Rumen ...
CCGGACTGCCGAGATCATGTTGACCCTTCTGCGGCAAGCCTGCGCACAAGCCGTTTTTTCGGGCATTTTAGCCGCTAACCCTTGCAGCATGATAAATTTACCGCCGAAAGCCCAAAAACGCGAACGACGGGCCTTCTGTGCGTCTGAGGCGGCAGATCTGCTCGCGGCGCCCTTCAACGAAAAAGAAAATTGTTTTGTGTTTCTTCTGTACGGCTGCGGGCTCCGCCGTGAGGAGGCCCTCGGGCTCCGTCTCTGCGATGTGGATCTTGCCCGCCGGGATGTCTCCGTCCGGCAGACCGTTGTTTTTCCGGAAAATTCGCCGGTTGTGCGTCCTTGCGCGAAAACGGACCAAAGCCTGCGGACGGTTCCGCTGCCTGCTTCCGTCGTCGATCGGGTGGCGCCGTGGTACAATGCCCGGCGCAAGTCCGGCGCGAAAGCTGCGGACCTGCTGTTTCCGGATGTCTCGAAATCCGTTTACCGTCGTTTTTGGGATAAGATCCGCGAAAAGCTCAACCGGCCGGAGCTCACCGCTTACTGGTTCCGCCATAACTACGCGACGCAGCTGTATTACTCCGGGATTAGCCTGAAACAAGCGGGCGCCCTGCTCGGGCACAACGGCGCGCAGATGATTCTCCGTATATATGCGCATCTGGATGCGGAAAAAGAAAACGCCCGCGGGCGTATAGATGCCGTTTTCTGCTGACTTTTTGCTGACAGGCTGCTCGTTTTGCTGTCGTTTTGCTGTCAATAAACGGCTATAAACAAATACAAATGGAAACAAACGAAAAACGCGGAAAGCCTTTATTTTATCGGCTTTCCGCGCGTTTTTCCTTGTATGAAGCACGCGGGATTCGAACCCGCGACACCTTGATTAAAAGGCTAGGCGCAAACCCTTATTTTATGCGGCTTTGCGGCCTGTTTTGCTGTCAGTCCGCTGTCTTTTCCGCTGCTGCCGCTGCGGTCTTCGCAAGATCGGCGCGAATGAGGCCCTTGATGTAGCCCTGTACGTTTCCGCAAGCGTCAAGCGCCGCCAGGATGTCCGCGTCCGTGGTCTTGTTAAGTTTCAGCATCACTTGCTTTGTGTGCTCTGCGTCGTATTTCGCGCCGGCCTTGAGCTGTGCGGCGCTGGTCTTGCGCTGCGCCTTGTCAAGATATGCCCGGATTGTCTTCGCGGTGTAACTCGTGTTTTTCGGATCGAGGAGCGCCTTTTCTACCCAGTAAATTCCTACAAGTTCGCAGTGCTCCTCGTAAATATACGGTTTACTCGGGGCGGAGAGCATCTCTGCTATGTGTTTAAAAAATCCGTGTGCCATGGGCTGTGCGCTTCCGCTGCTGTTGACTCTCAGGTCGTAGGTTTTTGTTTCGTTCATGGTTTTTCCCTCCGTCAATTCCATTTTACTATATAAAGCGTTTGGCCGAAACCGTCGCGGCCCTGCCAGATCGCCGCCGCGCGGCCCTGTTGCTGCAAGCTCCGGCAGAAAGCTTCCGCCGCTGCCTGCCTTGTAAAACTCCGGTTGTAATTGTATGTTGTTGTCATGGTCTCTTCCTCCGTTTCTCTTAGCGCTCCGCCTCTAACTGCTCGAGGGCTTCAATATACATTGTGTTGTCCGGTTCGCAGTTGTCTTCAATCATGGCCCGCGTCGTTTCGTCGTTCTCGTTGAGGAGTTCTATAATCTCCGTAAGTTCTGCCCAGGCTCTGTGAAATTGCTTTCTTTCTGCCTTTGCGTCTGCAATCCAGCGGCGGCGTATAACCTCGCGAACCTCTGCTTTTTGCTCTTCCGTGAGCTCTTCGTATGTTTTCCAGTTCGTTGTCGTCATTGTCTTGTCCTCCTGTTCTTTTCTGTTCTCAGTATATACCTATATAGTAAAAATGTCAAGCAGTTTTTACAAAAAAAGTTAAAAAAATTTTTGAAACGGAAAAAGCCGGCGCAGATCGCGTCGGCCTCTTCCGGTGTGCTGTATGTTGGGGGATTGTGTCAGCTGTTTGGCTGCTCGAAAGTCGGCACACAAGTGTAGCCCTCGGGTGCCCAGCTCTCTATTACTTCAATAATACGCGGCTGCATTGAATAGCCGTATTCGTTGGCGATCTGTACTATGTCGCCGAGGAAATAATCGCGGCCCAGCTCGAAATTGTACGCCGGGGCGATCTCTCCGTCGATGTTCTTCGTCGCTATTAGCGCCGCCAGCTGCTGCGTCCCGTCTTCCTTGAGCAGGTTCTCGTATGTCGCCGCGTCAAACTCGCCGGCATTGTCGCTCTTGCGCTGGGCGTTTATGAATGTTTCGTTCCTGGCCAGCCCGGTTGCGGTGCCGACCGAAACCTTCACGCGTTCGTTTCCCTGGCCTTCTCCTGCAATCTGGGCCACGTTCTTGACCGCCGTCGCGTCCTCCTCGTATGTTGTGGAGATCAAGTTGCCAAAATCCGACGAAAAAACCACATACGGGTTTGCGTTCTGCGCGAAGCTGCGGTTTTTGCCCTGGTAAAGCTCAAACACGAACCGGCGGTTTACGAGGTCAAGGTTTACGCGATAGCCGCTGCCGGTGGTCTTGCAGATCGCCTGGACGGCTGTGCTTACGCTGTCGCCGTTGTACTGGACCCGGACCTGGTCGTTTACCCCTGCGGCCGCTGCCAGTGCAAAATTGGAAACGGCCCGCGCGGAAATATCCGGAGAAATAAAAGCGGTTTCGATGAGGTTCCGGATGATCTGCTCCGCTGATCCGCTGTAAGTCGTCTGTTTCCAAACGATGCGCCGCTCCAAAAGTGCCGCCGCGTCCCTTCCTGCAATCAGCAGGAAGTCTCCCTCCTCGCCGTTCGTCTGGATGCCTTTGCGTTCAATAATTCCGCAGACCGTCGTCTTGTCGGCTCTCGTTACGAAAGACGCAGCCCGCGCAAGCTCCAGCGCCTTCTGCGTTGCCGGGATGTATAATTCAAAGTCACCGGCCTCGTAATAGCGCCCGGTAAAAATTGCGCTTTTGTAGGTATCAAACGCGGCGAGGATGTTCAGTTGGTCATCCAAAAAATAAAAAATTGTGCTTTGCATCAGATGCCTCCGTAAAGCGCGGAAAACGTCACTTTCATGCTGGCGTTCGCTCCGCCGCTGGTCGCCGTGAATGCCACCGAATTGCTGCCCGGCTGCAAGATCGGCCAGGAGCTGCCGTCGGTCATAAGGTTTAGCGCGTTCACGGGCGCCTGTCCGCTGCGGGTCAAGTAAAGACCTTTTTCGCCCTGTTTGGTGTTTAGCGTGATCTTGTCTCCTGCTGCAAGCGTGACCGCAATTCCGAAGGATTGCCCGGTCGTCGCGTTGCTGATCGTCAAGCCTTCCACGGCTCCGGTTGCTGTTATCTCAAAAATAGCGCCGGTTTCGAAGTCTCCGCCGTTTTGTACGGTCTCCGCGGTTCCGCTCGTGCTGATCGTTTTCTCTGTCGCTGCTGTCGCGGTGAGAAACGGGTCCGGGCAAAGAATGGAGACCGGCAATTCCTGCGCGGGCTGGTCGAAATCTCCGGGCATGTCCTCGACGTAGCCTTCCGCGGTGCAATCCCTGGCGCCGGTCTGTATGCGTAGCCGCACAAACTTGGAAACGTTGAAAACCTTATACAATTCGAGGCGCGCTGCTTCTGCGCTTCGTCCTGCCGGCCAAATATGCAGGATTATGTTTCTGTTGTTGACCTTGCTGGCGTTGTACAGGCTCCCGTTCTTGCTGGCCAGCTCTGCCGTGTATATTGTGCCCGGCGGAGGGTTCAATCCCTCCGCCGTAGCTCGAAACAGAGAATTTTGTGTGACCTGCAAGCTATTATTATATGCGTTTGTAGCTGTTATTTTAAGCATTTGCCGCCTCCCTCCGCATGGTTCCCTTCATCATCTCGGCCAGCCGCTGGGTGTCGCGGTAAATGCCGAGCCGGTTCAACGGCTCCGGGCTGTTGATGGTCTGGTTGAATGCGTTATTGATTACGGTTCCGCCGCTGCCGCTGCCTGCGCCTTCTGCCTGCAAGGCGGCGCGCATGTCTGCTGCCACTGCGGAGATCCATGCGCGGTTCTCGGAAAGCGGGACCACGGCCTCGGTGCCGTTTCCTTCAAGCAGGCCGACCTGGCCCTTTTTCAAAATACCGCCGCGCGCTAATTTTGGAATTTCCGGCAGGTTTATGCTCTTTCCGCCTACGCCCGGGACCCAGTCCGGGATCTTGATCTTGTTTACTGTCCGAATAAACGAATTTAGCCCGTCAATCAAAAAGTTTATAGGCGCCTTTACAATGTCGGAAACGCTGGACCAGATGTTTTTTATGGTCTCTTTTGCGCCCTCGAAAACCTTTTTGAAAAAGTCCCCTACGGGCTCGAAAACGCCTTTTATTCCGTCCCAGATCCCCTGGAAAAAGCCGACAACCTTATCCCAGAGGCCCTTTATCGCGTCCCATGCGCCCTCAAAGTCTCCGGATAAAACCTTCTTTACAACCTCGAAAACGGTCTTTATTCCTTCCCAGATCAGCTTAAAGTAATTGACTACTGTGTCCCAAACGAATTTTATATAGTTCCAGGCCGTCTGGAAAATCATTTTAAAGTAATCCGCAACAACCGAAAAAACGAATTTAATTCCTTCCCAAATTGCCGCAAAATAGCCGCTTACGGTGTCCCAGACCGCCTTTATGCCGTCCCATGCTGCTGAAAAGAACGCCACTATTCCGTCAAGGATCGCGCCGACGGTTTCCTTTATGGCTTCCCACATGCCTATGAAAAAGTTGCGGAAAGCCTCGGACTTGTTCCAAAGCACTACAAACGCCGCTACAAGGGCCGCTATTGCTGCAATAATGAGGCCGATTGGGTTTGCGCTCATGGCGGTATTGAGTAGCCACTGCGCAACCGTTGCGCCCTCCTGCGCGGCCTTAAATGCTTTAAAAGCCTTTACGAGGGACATAATAACGTTTGCAACCTTTAACGCCGCAAGCCCTGCGGCAATTCCGGAAAGCGTCGCGAGGATGGCTGTCCGGTTCTTGGTGATCCATTCAATGGCTGTTTTTATCGCCGGGATGATGTCCTCTCTTAGCGTCTCGCCGATGCTCTTTATGGCCTTTTCAATCTCCGGGCCGTATTCCGTCAACAGCTCGCCGGTTGTCTGGGCGAGGTCCGTCTTCAAGCCCTGGACGGCCAGCTTCAACTTGTCCGGCGCGTCCTGCGTCTCCTCGAATGTCCGCTCTACGGCGCCGCCGGATTCTTTTACTGCCTTTGCGAAATCGTCAAACGCAAAACGCCCGGACGAGATCGCGTCCGCAAGCTCCGGGCCTGCCTTGTTTCCGAATGCATCAATTGCGATCTGCGCGGCCTTGCTTTCGTCTCCTGCGTTCTTGATGGCGGCGATGGTCGCCTGGAGCTCCGCTCCTGCGTCCTTGCCTTCCTTTTGCCACTTGCCGGCTGCTTTCGTCAATCCGGCGAGGGCTGCTTCCGTGTTTACGCCGGAAAGCTCAAACTGTGCGAATAGCGCGATAACGTCTTCAATATCAAGGCCGAGGGCCCTGGTCTGCGCGCCGTATTTCGTCAGGCCGTCTGCTACTTTGTCAACGGAAACGCCGCTTTTCTGAGCTGCTACGGTCAAGGCGTCGAGGATCTGCTGATAATTGCTCGCGTCCATGCCCGCCGCTGCCAGCGCCTTGCTTACGTCCTGGACCGCGCCCTGGGCGTCGGCTCCTGTTACGTCCGCAAACTTCAAGAAGGCCACGGCTGCGTCCTCGAGCTCTGTTCCGGTATAACCGAACCGGGTGTTTAACTCGGCGATAGCCTTGGCCATGTCTCCGCTGTCCGCCAGGATGCGCTTGGAAACGTTCGCGAAGCTGTCCTCGAGATCCTTTGCCGCTGCTCCTGTGGCGCCGGTCATCTTGATGATGGTGTCGGTGCCCTCGTCGAATTCCTGCCATGCGTCAATGGCTGCTTTGCCGAGGTCCTTTAAACCGGACACCACCGCCTTGATCGCGGTTGCTGCAAGATCGGCGAGGACTCCCTTCATGACCGTGAAACCGTCGCTTGCGGTGTCGGCGTCCTTGCCGGCGTCCTTTACGGCATCGCCCAGGTCTTCCGCTGCGTCCTCGCCTTCCTCCATGCCGTTCGTGGCGGCGTCGAGCTTCTTCTCGTATGTCGCAAGCTCGGCGGCCGTCTTGTTGACCGCTGCCTGCTGGTTCGCGATCTTTATGCGCATGTTGTCCGCTGCCGCGCTGTTCTCGCCCTGCTCTTTTACGATGATTTCAAGCTCTTTTTTGTAGTTGTCGAGGATGGTGTTCTGCGCCTTGTAGACCTTGTTTAATTGGTCGAGCTTCTTCTGGATTCCGTCTGCGCTGTCGGCCATAAAATCCATGGCGCTGCTGGCTGCCTTAAATTCCGCGTTAGCCAGCTTTATGTTCCGGTTCGCCTCCTGGATGTTTTTCTTAAAGTCCGAAATGTCGGCTTTGAATTTTGTTGTGACGGTATTGTCGGGCATGCTGCGCCTCCCTTAGAACCAATTATCGCCCGCGGGCTTCCGGATCACCTGCGGCTTGTTTTTGTGTTTTGCTTGGTGTTTCAGGTATCGGGTCAAAGCGATGTAAACGTCGAAAAACTCGCGGGCCCTCTCCCGGCGGAGCTGAAACGGTGAAAGCCCGAAATGCTCCGCCGCGGAAAATACCAAATCATACAAAATTACGCGGGCCGGCCGGTTGTCCGGGATTCCGCCGGCCTGTCTCAGTTTCCCTGCTTCATCAGCTTCATCGTGCCTACTGCTTCGCGGGCGATGTCAATGAAAAGCGGGACCAGCTCCTTTGTTTTCGTTCTCCGCAATTCCTCGGGCGTTACGTCCGGGAAAACGTCGCGCAAGATCGGCGCGACCTGGTCGAAACCGCGGACGGCCATGGTGGCGAGCTCCTTCTCGTTTCCGCTGTTGATCTTGTCAATGTCAAAAATTGCGATTACGTCCTGCAAGGTCCCGAGCATCAAGTCGTAGCCCTCGGCCGTGTATGTCTTTTCAATCTCCTGTTTGTTGTCTGCTTTGTAGATGTTCAGTTTCAAAATGCCCATTTTTCTCTGCTCCGTTTCTCTGTTTCGTTTATAGTTTGGAAAACGCGGCGGCCGTGTGACCGCCGCGCTCCATGGGGGAAATTATCGAGAATAATGCCGGCGTTTGCCTGCCTTATGCTCCTGCGGCTACGGTGACCGCGCAGGTCGCCGTCTTGCCGCCGTCAACTGTCGTCACGGTGATTGTCGCGCTTCCCTCGGCGAGGGGTGTTACCTTGCCGACGCCGTCAACGATGGCCACGTTCGCGTCGCTCGTGCTCCAGTTGATGTTCTGGTTGGTTGCGTCTACCGGTGCAATTGTTGCCACCAGCGTCGTGCTTGCGCCGCCTGCGGTCATGCTCAGCGTGCTCTGGTCAAGGGTAACGCCGGTCACGCGCTTCGCTCCGCTCGCCTGGATGCTGTCCGGCGTCTGGATGGCGCTGAAAAAGTCGTCGAAATCAACAAGGCCGAAGCGCTCGTCGACCACGATTCCCTTGGCGGATGCTGCCTGCCACTGGCCGTTCTCGTAGCGGCCTTTTGTGAATTCGTGCTCCGTCATGATGCCGGTGAATGTGATCTGCGTGTTCGTGGTGTCGGTTCCGTCGTTCTCCGTCTGGTTGTCTTCCTCGGGAATGCTGAAACTTCCGCGAAGGCGGGAAACATACCTATATTTCCCGTCGGTTCCCTTGGTCCGGTACATGATCGCGAAATATGCGTTTTCGCGCGGTCCGTCGATCAGCATGCCGGTTGCTGCGTCCCATGCTTTGCCGGTGATATCTGCTAAAATATCAAGCTCCGGCGGGGCCATGGTGATGGTGATGGTGTCGGCGCTCTCGCTCGCGACCACAATCATCGGCTTGTTGTCGTAGTAGTGCGCCTCGCTGCTGCTATCGGTGGACTTTGCCACTTCTGCAACGGGCGAGAGGCGTTTCGGCGTGTCGGCGATGTAGCCTGCGGCGTCGTCCTGGATAATTCTCGCGTAGTAAAGATTGTCTACTCCGCGGAATTCAAAAACATCAGCCATTTGCGTTTCCTCCTGCTTATTGTAGTGTTTTGAGATATGTTATACGAATTCCGCGCCCTGTGTGCGTGATCTCGTCGCTCGCTACGTCGTGACCACGGTCGGGCGTTTGCCATCCGGCTGCTTTGAACGCGTCCCGCGCTGCTGCCGTCAAGCTGTAAACCGTCGCCGGGCTCGTCGAATAGGCGTTTACGTCAAACGGCCAGACCACTGTCGCGGTCGTGTTGCTGTATGCCGTGGTTTCGTATTCGGTGCCGGCCCAAAAGGTCAGAAACGTGTCCGGATAGCTGTCCGCCTCGCCGAGCGATCCCTGCCGGAAAATAGGGATTTCCGCTGCCGGTGTGTCGGCCGTTATGATGCCGGCCTCCAAAAGTACGGCGGTTAAAATCGCCATCAGCTCGTCTTCCATGCTGCCCTCCTCGTTTCACTTCAGTGCTCGTTCTATTGCTGTCTTGAAAATGTCCGCTTGTTTCTTCTTGATCTCCTGCTGCGTCGCGTTGCCGTAGACGGCATTGTACAGCTGCCGGTCCGCCTGGGTGCCGGGGTGTTCCCTGGCTCCCGCTTTCACGGCTCCTCCGTATTGGTTGCGCGGTGCGTGCCTGGGCGTGCCGTACATCAGGAAAATCGAAGGCATGCCGCCGTTTTTAAGATCAAAACCGACGTCAATGCTTGCCGTGTTCCCTTGCCATGTAACCTGCTGGCCCTCTATAATAGACCGCTCTACTCTTCCGGACTTTCTGTGCTTTGCCATCGCGGTGTGTAATTCCGGGTTTATTTTTGCCGGGATGAATGACAGCGCTTCCTCTGCAACCTCCCGGAGATCTCCTCCGAAATCCTGCAATTTTTCGGCCAGCTCTGCTACTCCGTCAAAATTTAGCCCGTATTTTTTAGCCATCACGCGCCTCCTGAAACCTTCCGAACCTTGCAGACCAGGTACTGGTTCCGCATCTCTATGTTCTCCGGGCTGCCCATCACCTCGTAGTCGGTGCCGGCGAGGCTGCTTCCGTCCGTCGGGAAAATCCGCAAGCGGACGGCCGCTGTCAGGGCCGGGTCGAACCAGGTCTCGACGGTCGCCGTGTCAATCAGCGAATAAACGCCGTCGACGGTGCTCTCCGTTCCTCCGAAACTCCGGAAAGAACAGAACCGCGTTGTGGGCTCCTCCGTGTATGTCTTGGTTCGGACTCCCTTGGTGACCGTTATCGTCGGGATTAAAATGCGAAATGGTACCGCATACGGTGTGTGAGGTTTGTACATGCTCCGCCTCCTCCTAACTCTGCAGCGCCGCCTGGATGGCTCGCTTCATGAAATAGTCGGACAGGGTGCCGTCTCCTGCTCCGTATGCCCAAAGATCGGCGACACCGCGTGCTATAAGTCCGGGGGTCATGTTCCGCTCCGCTACTCCTGCGCCGGCCAGGAATGCCTGAACCTCTGCTATATACTGCAGGATTGCTGCGTCCTGGTATGTCCCGCCGATATTCAGCGCGGCCTTTACCGCGTCGAGGGTCGGGTTGCTGGGTGTCGGCTCCGGGGTTGGTTCCGGTGTCGGTGTCGGCTCCGGGTCGCTTGTCGGTGTCGTTCCGCCGTTGATGATCTCGTCGCTCATGGTGTCGCCTCCTCGTTGCTGCTACTTAAAAACCGACCTTTGCGATCGTCACGTCGCCGCTCGAAAGAGTAGCGGTGTAAAGCGTTGCGCCGTCGGCTGCTACGGTCGCGCCGAGCGTGGTCACTGCGGTGCCCTGGACTTTGAAGCCTTCGTAGTCGAAAGCGGGCACAAAATAGACCGTCATGCTGGAAACGCCGGACGCAAAATCAAAGGACTTTACGGGCTCCGCCGCGATCTTGTTGCCGCTGCCGCTGGAAACTACAAACACGCCGGGCTCGGCTGCCTGTACGTCGCTGACCGTCGTTCCGGCCAGCTTCATAATGTTGCCGTAAAGGGTCAAAAGGTCGACCTTCGTTACGGGAACAATTCTTTTTTCGTTGATCATCGTTTTTTCCTCCTGCTAAAAATTGTATTTTAGGACGGCAGATCTGCTGCGGCCCACTTGCCTTCCGCGTTTACGGTGAGAACCTGTCCCGCGTTCGTTGCGGTTACTGCCGGGAGCTCCGTCGGTACATCGGCGGGTTTCCACTTGCTAGAAACAACGGTGAGGACCTTGCCGTTTCCGCTGGCTGCTGGCAGGGTCGCTCCTGCGACCGCTGCGGCTGCCTGTGCAATCATCGCGAGGACGTCGGCGTTCGTCGCGTCCGCCGGGATGGCTGTTGCTCCGCCGAGGGCGGTGTAAATGGCTTTCAATGCCTCGAGGTTAGTCATGGCGGGTTCCTCCTCTCGTCATCAGGTCGTCTTCTTGATCAGATAGAAGCCGGCCGGGTTCAGGGTCTTGCCGTCGACAACGGTCAGGGCCTTGTCGACCCACTCGTTCGTCTCCTGGTCAAAATACCGGATCATCGTAAAACCGAAGTTTTCGTTGATCATGTACTGGTCGGGCTGCCAATATACGCCGATGATGTCGTTCGCGTTCGCGGTGTCGAAATCCGGCAGAATGTCGGGCTCAACCAGCGAAATCTCGCGGCCAAAGAAACGCCCGCGCGGGTATTCAATGTCACCGTCGTCAACAACGAGGCCCGTTGCCTGATAAAACACCGGGTTGTTGTTGTCGTCGCTCATGGTCTCGAGGTAGGTCTCAACCGTGGACGCCGCAAAAATGAATTCGCCGCTGCGGTAGCCGAGAGGCAACTGTGCGAAAAAGTTTTTACGCCAGTCCTTCCAATTGCTCATGTTTGCTGCGGTCATCGAGATCGTGTGGCCCGCCTGGCCGGTCACTCTGGTATCGTTCAAAATACCGAGCGGCGCGCCGTTGCCGGAACCTTTCACGATGGCGGTGTCCATCGCCTGCAGGTACGCGATGGCGATGATCTTGGTCAGCTCTGCCTCAAACGCGGAAAGCGTCAAAAGGGAAGCAAGCCAGGTCGTAGCGATGCGAAGCTCGCACTGGTTGTATTCAAAGGTAATACTTCCCAACTGGCCGACCTTCTGTCTCGGGCTGACTGTGTCTTCCGTGATCCAACGGAAAGACGCCGCAAGGCTGCCCACCGGGATCTTTACGCCGCCGGGTACGCTGGTTTTTCTTACCTTGTTGTACAGGTTGCCGTAGCGCTTGCGGACGGTGTTGATGACCTCGTTCATGATCGTCATCGGGATAGCTGCGCCGGTGTCGGCGGTGCTGTTCGCGTTGCCTGCGCGGAATTCTGCGGGGATCTCCACTCCGCGGGTAACGTATGCGCGGAAAGCCTCGCGGTACTCCGCGGACTCCAGCGGGTTGCCGTCTCTCTGGGCGGCCGAAGTATTAAAGGACTGCGCGCCTGCGTTCACGAGGGTCGCGTTCGCCGGGATTTCCTGCTCCTGTGCGGATGCAAGGCTGGCGCGGATTTCCTGCTCCTCTGCCTTCAATGTCGAAAGCTGGCGAGTCAGGTCGCGGACTTCTGCTGCGTCCGTGGACGCCTCTGCGCGTGCGGTGATGTCGGAGATCTGTGCGGCAATTGCTGCAAGTCTCTTTTCGAGAACCTTTCTCATTTGGTTTTTCCTCCTGCTTTGATGTAGTCAAATTTTGCTTTTGCAAGCTCTAACGCCTGCGCCGCTGCCGTGTCTGCGGCTGCGGATGTTTCTTTTGCCCTCTGCTCGCGCGCGCTCTCCAGCGTTTGCCGGGCGCTCTCCAGCGCCTCGTTGCTTCTGGCGTATATCTCAGTTGTTGGGTACGCGGGGAAAGTAACCGCCGAAACCTCAACAACACGCGAGATCGCTGTTACGTGCCGGGTCGGGTGCTCGCTCTCGAGATCCTCCCAGGCCTCTCCGTCTACAAAGAACATAAAACTCATGCCGGAAATGTCGCCGCGTTTTACTGCGCTGTCAAGCGCTGCGGCATCCGCGTTGTTCTTGATGTCAATCCGGGCCGTAATATCAAGCCCGTTTTCGTTCCGCTGCAGCTGCATCGTGCTGTTTATGTTGTTGTTCCTGCTGCGGGCGAGCGGGATTTTGCTCAGGTCGTGGTTTACTAAAAATCGGACGTCCGTCAGGTCGGTATTGTCAAGCGCGCCGGCGTCGATGATCTCGTCAAACCAGCCGAGGTCCGTCCGGGTGCCGTAAACGATCGGGCGGCCGGTGATGATGCTCTC
>Ga0265298_10008653_pt1 | contig 12197 bp, 6 predicted proteins | sample AusTroGonzalo_MG_3_FD_193486 | JGI IMG/M metagenome (GOLD analysis project Ga0265298, IMG submission 193486) | Bovine rumen microbial communities from tropical cattle in Woodstock, Queensland, Australia - Gonzalo_01 | ecosystem: Host-associated > Mammals > Digestive system > Stomach > Rumen ...
GCTGACCACCGCCGTGCCATGCTTGCCAACATGGCCATCTCGCTGATCATGCACAAAAGAATCACTACGACCCTCGCCAAGGCAAAGGCACTCAAGAAATATGTAGAGCCACTCATCACGCGCTCTAAGGACGACTCAACCAACAGCCGTCGTGTAGTTTTCAGCTACCTGCAGAACAAAGAAGCCCTCAAGGAGCTCTTTGGTCCGGTAGCCCAGAAGGTAGGCGACCGCCCCGGCGGTTACACCCGCATCATTAAGCTCGGAAGCCGTCAGGGCGACGCTGCTGACATCGCTTTCATCGAGCTCGTAGACTTCGATGAGAACATGCTGAAGACTCCGAAGGCCGAGAAGAAGACCCGTCGTTCACGCAAGTCTTCTGCTTCCAAGGCTGAGGCTGCACCCGCTGCAGAGGCTCCCGTCGAGGAAGCTCCCGCAGCCGAAGAAGCAAAGGCTGAGTAAAGCTCACCACATTTTCTTTCAGATAAGCCCTGAGGCTTGGAGCACGCGTTCCAAGCCTCAGACTTTTTTTATTGCCTTCCGCTTTGTAAATGAAAGTGGGTATGTAATATATAAATAAGCTAAACAGCGATTAAAAGATTCCAAAAGTCAGGATGCATCTGTTGAGTTTACAAGAGAAATAGATAATTTTGCAGCGTGGAACAAAAATATAACGCATCGTCAATAGGACAGGAATTCGCGAAACTTCGGGAGTTCTGCAAACGCGAGGGTGAGGCTCTGACGTTCAACAAGGGAGAGTTGTTGGAACGACAGGGCGAACCGGCAAAGTGGATCGCTTACGTGGAGAGCGGATGCTTCAAATATGTTTCAAGAAGCATCAACGACAATAAACCCCATATCACGTGGTTCTCGTTCGAGGGCGAGTTTGTGGCCGATTATCCCCGTTTCCTCTATGGCCGTCCGGCACAGTCAACGCTTGAGGCAATGATGCCCAGTCGTGTGCTGAGACTCAGCGGTGAGAGCCTAAGGAACTATTTTGCTCAGAGCATTGAGACCATGGAGATGCGTGCCATTATCGGCGAACACATTCTCTGTCAGTTCCACGAACGTTATATCGATTTCCACTGTACCACGCCCCGCGAACGTTACAATCTTCTGCTGAAGCGCTGCCCCGGCATTGTGAACGAGCTGCCTCTCAATGCCATCGCATCATTCCTAAACATCACGCCCAAGACCATGTCGATGCTCCGCCGCGACATCACCTATGGCAGGAAATAATCGTCCCTTCCCCCTAAATCCTTTACCTAAGTAAAGACTTTTACCCTCGGCATCTACTTTTCGGGCTTTGCCGAGGGTTTTTTCATGTAGATTGTTGTAACTTCGCAACCGTAATTCATCAATAATGGAACGAATATGAACAAGCAAACCGTCATCACCGTACTGCTCGCCCTCGTTGCAATGATAGGGCAAGCACAGACGGACAGCACAGCAGTTAGGAACGATTCCGTAACATGGAACCAGTCGTTAGATGGCGTAACCGTAACAGCACAGCGTCAGTTAATCAAACAGGAGATAGATCGTGTGGGCTATGACGTTCAAGCCGACGAGGATGCAAAGACACTAATGGTAATGGACATGCTGCGCAAGGTGCCGATGGTGACTATCGACGGCGAGGATAACATCAAAGTGAAGGGCAATACCAACTTCAAAATCTACAAGAACGGGCACTACGACCCAAGCCTCACGAAGAATGCCAAGGAAATCTTCAAGGCAGTGCCTGCAAGTAGCGTGAGACGAATCGAGGTCATTACCGACCCTGGAGCCCGCGAAGATGCCGAGGGCGTGGATGCCATCTTGAATATCGTGATGGTTGATACGCGGCAGATGGAGGGCGTGACGGGTAGCTTGTCTGGTAGCTACAGTACCCTGAACAATCCTGGTCTTGGAGCCTACCTAACAACACAGTTTGGCAAAGCTATCGTATCTGTAGATTACGGCTATAATAATATGTCGAAGAAGTCCACAACTACTAACGGTTATATAGAGCGTGCTTTTGTCGAATCGGGCAATACGCAGATAATCAGTAGCGAAAGTTCAAATCCGGGTTACATCCACTATGCAGATATCAATGCCAGCTACGACATTGATACGCTCAATCTGATATCAGCCTCATTCGGTGGCTATTTCTATAAGATAGATGTACAAGGCAGTGGCCAAATTTCCATGTTCAATGCATTAGGCAATCCGGTCTATAGCTATACGGAGAACTATTGGCTGCCCAGTTACAATCACAACTCATGGAACGGTCGATTGGATTATGAACACAAGACGTGTCGAAAGGGCGAGCTGCTCACTCTCTCGTACATGCTCGCCTTGACACGTCAACACTCAGAGCAGGAAGACACCTACACCAATATGCAGAATACTCCGTTCAACTATACCGGCTTACTCGTTAACACCCGCGAACATTTCACTGAGCACACGTTCCAAGCCGATTACATCCGTCCTCTGTGGGAAGGGCACAAGCTGGAAGTAGGAGCCAAATATATTGACCGCCGCAACAGCAGTGACAACAATCAGGAGTATTACAATTCCACACTGCCATCCACAAGTACGGCGTTCGACCACAGTACTCAGATTGCAGCCGCCTACGCTGACTACATATTTAGTAGGGATAAGTGGTCGGCACGGGCTGGCCTGCGCTACGAGTACAGTTATCTCAAAGGACACTATCCTGATGGCTCTTCCACAGATTTTGACAAATACTTGAACGACTGGGTGCCACAGGCCAGCTTGAAATACCAGATAAACGACAGTCAATCGCTGAAGCTCGGTTACACCACCAGCATCACCCGACCAGGCATCACCTATCTCAATCCTGCTGTCGTCAGTATGCCGGCAAGTGTCAATTACGGTATGCCTCAGCTTGTCAGCACACGCCAGCAAACCCTCGCCTTCACTTATATGTACGTCGGCAAACGTCTTACGCTACAGTTCGTGCCCCATTATTCCTACTATCATAACGGCATCGGCTCGCTGGTCTATTCACAAGGCGACGTTCGCTATAGTACCTACGGCAACAATCTACGTCAGCACCGTTGGCAGATGGAGGGCTATGCACAATGGAAACCTTTCGATGGCACAACACTCGTGACTAATCTGAACATCACGGATAACTATGCTGAAAATACTGATGCCAACCTTAGCCAACACACAGACAACCTGTTTTATTATGTCAACCTTTCTCAGAAACTGCCTTGGAATCTCCTTTTCACCGCTTATACCTTCGGTCAGTTTGGGCATAGCCCGATGAATATCTACGCCTACTCTCGTGCATGGAATTGCTATGCCTTTACGCTGCAACGCTCTTTCCTCAGCGATGACCGTTTAACCGTACGTCTGTTGGCTTGTGCTCCTTTTCACAAAGACATGCATAATAAGACCCGTACTACGCAAGGGGACATCATAGGATGGGGTGACAACATCACTGCAGCTAACGGTCGTTACTTCAAATTTACTGTGTCCTATCGCTTCGGCAAACTCAAAGCCAACGTAAAGAAAACTGAGACTACCATTGAGAACAATGATGTGGTAGGAGGAATTGTAAAAGGACAATAAACAACATACGTCATCTACCGGTCTTCCGAGCGTCTGTTACGACCCGTCCGAGCGTCATCTTCGACCCGTTCCGATAATCCTTTAGGGGGGTAAAGTGATATCGGAACACCTCGAAGGAGATACGCGGACAAGCCCAAGGAGATATCGGAACGACCGCAAAGTGACACCTCTCACAGAAACAGGAAAAAATGGCACACAGAAAGCACAGAAAACACAGAAATCCAAAAGGATGGTGAAACAATATTGTTTCCAGTTCTCATGCCAATGTTCTTGTAAATAGACGGCAGATAACCACCTCAAACAGCAAAAACTCTCAACTAAGTTGAGACTTTCACCCTCGGCATCCGATTTTCAGGTTTACCGAGGTCTTCTTTGTATAACATTTTGTAATTTCGCAGTCAAAAATCACCGTTTTATGAATAATTAGAATAGGAGTATGGTCAAAAAATCGGCTTTTCTGTGTCATAATTCATTGAAAAAGCGTACCTTTGCACACAAATTGTGCGAGAACGGGCTGCACCTCGGCAAAGAGCGAGCTCTCTGCACTCGGTTTGCACCGTCCTTGACACCCGTGTTTTCACGACACATCTTTTTATTGCTCAATTTCTCCGACGAACCGCGACCTCTAAAGAGATTTTATGAGCAAGACCAAATCCGTATTGGAGCTGCGCATCATAGCGCAGTCTCCACCATAACGGATTTGGGGCCGTCGCAGGCCTGGCTGAGAATATGGGACGGGGCCTGCGCTTTCTTTATGTCCATATTGTTAGTGCTCCCCGCAGGATTTGGATGAGATAGTTAACAATAAAAAGATCAAAAGTATGAAACCAAAACCAATTAGATTGTTTTCACGGGTAGCCATGATGCTATTCATGATGATGCTCACGACCATGACGGCGTGGGCAACGGACAAAACCCTTTCGGGCAGTGAGAACTACACTGCACAGGACGGCGACGTGCTGACCGGCTCGACCAGCGGCACGGTGACGATTGCCAGCGGCGCAAGCATCACGATCAGCGACGTCACCATCACTGGCGGCATCGTCTGTGAAGGCTCGGCGACAATTACCCTTGTCGGCACGAACAGCGTAAATGTGAACAATGTTTCCTCTTCCTTAGTGTTCCAAACGGCCGGCATTCAGATTGGCGGCGGCGGTACCGTTTATGCTGAGGGCGAAGAGAGGGGAACAGGTATCGGCGGGGGAAGCAAGGCCGACGGTGCTACAGTCGTTATCAACGGCGGAACAGTGACAGCCAAGGCGGGCATACAATATTATTCAAGTGGTACCAGCGGTGCCATCGGCAGCGAGAACGGCGACGGTCACCGTGGCTCGATCCGAATCGGCGACGATATGATGGTTTATGCTGGTCAAGATGCAGACAATACCTCCATCTTCCCTGGGAATGGTTGAAACGGGAGATCGGATTATTTGTTGCATATTTTAATGCCACTATCGCACGTTATATGAAAAATAATTCGTATCTTTGCAACCGATACTACCAAATTTGTATGAAACTATAAGGAAAATAGGAATATGAAAGAATACGTAAAACCCCAGATGACGGTGCTTGTCACGGCAAGCTGTCGGCTGTTAGCGGATAGTCAGACTATTGATATGTCGGTAGATGCTACCGAGGAGGGTGACGGCGTGCTGTAAAAAACGAACACGAAAACGAAAACCAAAAGGCTGCGATTAAGCTCGGCAGAGCCAAGTTTACTTGAACTCTGCCGAGCGTGAGCAGGCTCGAAAAAATATTAACGTATGGGCTTGAATATCAAATTGCTGTTGTCGCTCTTCCTGATGATGCTGACGGCAACAAGTGTTACTGCACAGAGCTTTGACCTGTATTTTGCGAACAACGTCACCGATGTGGTTAACTTAACCGATGAGTCGATTGAGGAATACCAGAATGGTTTGAGGTGGACCAAAATAGAGCGTGGCACTGTCAATGTGTATGGTAACTATGTTGAAGTGGACGAAGTGAGGCAGATGTTTGCCTCGACACGCATGAAGACGCGAGCCGACCAGCAGCAGTTCTGGCGCATGCGTGACCACTCGTTGCTGTGCTTCCGCATCAACGACGGCGACGGCAAGACGGGCGAATACGGCGTGGAAGCCGACGACGGCTACGGCACGATACTGTCACTGACGGTGGCGAAGTACTTCTATTCGAACATCCCGCTACAAGACCGCCCCATACAGTTCAAGGTATGGAAGATGGGCGAGGTGGGCGACACGCTACGCTTCAAATATGCCAGCGACGACTGGAACGACGACCGTCTCTACATCTTCCAGCTCGACTCCAAGCGACAAGTGAACGGCGAGAGCTATACCTTGGAGTACGACCTGAGCTATGCCGACGAAAATGGTGAGCTGCAAGAGGAGAAGCACTATCTGGACCTGAAGGACAAGAACTTTCAGAGCTTCTATGTAGCCCCCGACAAGACGCTGGCCGACATTTTCCTGATGGCAGGCAGCACAACAGTACCCAAGGAGGGTCAGAAGAAGCTGCGCCTGAACCTGAAGCGACTCATCACAGGTGTGTCGCCCTATAACAAATTCTATAATCTGACTCTGACAACACGTTTCAACCTCGATAAGCACGAGAACCGCGAGCTGGTGAATTTCAACTGGATAGGCTCGGGACTCTACGAACGCTTCGACACGCTGTATGTAAAACTGAAGAAGCCCAACGGCGACGATATCCGCTCGGCACGCATGAATGTGGTTCAGGTGGACGACGACGGCAACGAGGTTTTGGGCGGTGCGCCTGTGAGCTACTTCGGGTGGGACGAACGCCGCAAGGTGCACAAGGTGATTACCAACGGCAACCCTGCCTACATCGAGATACTGCCACCCCAAAACAGCAACACGTTCTATCCTACGGTGCTGAAATACCGTGGTGCCACAGACCCCCTGACGAACATTGTCGATGAGGAACGCTGCTCGGCAGAGGTGATGGCCGTCATGGGTAACGTCAACTATGCCGACTTCGCCATCAGCAGCCAGTTGTTCCGCGGCCTGCACGACGAGAAGAAGATTATCATGTACCACGGCGAGGAACACGCTCTGGTGACCTTGGAGGAATACAACCTGACGGGCCGTGCCATTACGGACCAGGTAAAATTCTCGTCCGACGGATGTCAGGACGGCCTAAAATTGTTTAAGGGTAATCTGATAGACAAGTATGGTGAACTGCTGCTCACCTTCTCGACACCCAAGAACGGTGCGCAGGCCTTGCGCCGAACAATGGCCGACACCCCTGAGCTCAAAGTGTACGACGTAGACAACAACAACACTCTGCTACAGACTATACAGCCGCAAACGAGTTCATCGGGCATCAGTCTGTCGAAGTTTGAGCGCGACTATTACGAAGTTGGGTACGACCTGACGGAACTGACCGCTGACAAGACCTGCCGTATGAAACTCACTGCTGGCAGCAAGGTATATGACAAGTTGCCATATTTCAACCGTTTCGTTTATAATCGCAGCGAGGCCGAAGACGATGCGAAAGGCTCTGCCAATGAACTCATGCGCGGTATCATTAGCGGTGACAGTCCGAAACCTGGCGGTGCCGATGCCGACGCCATGGCCGAATGGGCCATACCCATCAACTTCAGATGGGAGTCACCCATCAAGGGACTGTACATTAATGCGTCTACCTATTTCAGTATCAGCAGAAAATGTCTGGACTACAAGATTTGCTGTGAATACAAGCACAAGAGCAACGACAAGAATGCACAGGGACAGCCTGACGGCAGCATGGTATCGAAGATGCGCGAGGACTTTGATACTTTCAACAACTGGAACAAGTTTGGCTCCTATTGGAACAACCAACAGAAAAGGTACGACTTCAGCAAGTATAACGTGATGAAGACCGACCAGGACCATGATAAGGGTTTCAGTGGCGGCTTGGTTAGCGAACCCGATCAGCAGAAGTTGGACGACTGGGTGTTTTCGGAGTTCGACGACATCTTCTCACTGCCCACGCCGGGATTCAGCGTCTCAGGCGGTCTGAAGATTGCCGGCTCCATCACCAAACTGGGCAAGGATAAAGATGCGGATGGCAATCCCAATAAAGATGCTCAAGCCATACCGACCATCTCGGACGTACAGTTGTACTTCAAACTGGCCTATGGTGCATTTATTGCCAACCCCCTGCAGGCCATCGGCGGAAAATATTTGGGGGCCGTGGGCGGTTTTCTCGAGAAATATGCCAATTTCCTGACCATCAGTGCATTGGCAGAAGCCTCGCTGGAGATTACTGCCGGGTATAAGAACTGGCAAGCCAAAGACCTGGGATATAGCAGCGAGAGTGCCCACTCGCTGCTGGTGCAGGCCATGCTGAAGTTTCGAGGTGGCATCTGTGCCGAGGTGCATACCCCACCCAACCCCCTGCTGCGACTGGCAGCTGGTGTACGTGCCGGTGCCAAAGCGGGAGTGGGCTACGGATTCTGCACCGAATTTAAGAATTACTTCGATCATGGAGCCGTGTTATACGCCATGCTGGGTGTCGAGGCCTTTGCCTATATACGCGGATTCGGTCCTAATCTGCAAGCGAAAGCAGAAGCCCACCTAGGCGGCAAGTATATCATTCCGAACGACAACACCAACCCCTTCCACTCCGATTATCCGTATTGGGCCCTCAAGGTACAACCTGCAACGGCTCCACAGAACAACTTCTGGGAAACGCCCAGCTTGCAGGTTGCCAAAATAAACACACCGGTGTCGGACGACAACAGCGATGGCGACAAGGACAGAAAATACGGAGAGGTAATCGTCGACAATGTAGCCGCTACAGCCAATCCACACTTCCTCGACAAATACTCCGTCGTATATGATGTGCCAGCGACACAGAACGACCCCAACACAGGACATATCGCTGTCATGGACACTAAAAAGGGCACCGTAGAGCGACTCTCTGCCGAGGGTGTAAGAGCCCGGAACCATATGCGTTCTAAGAATGCCGCACACGAGGTGGTGGTCTATGAGGAGATGACGCGCCCCATCGCACCCAGTGAACTCGAGTCTGACGACATCAACTCCACCACGCTCGAAATGGCTCAGGAGCAAAGCATCGTGGCACAAATGCGCAGCAACGACATCGAATTCATCGGTTACCAGCCCGACGACAAGGCCTGGCACCGCTCCGTGGTGAGTGCTGCTTCAGGCGATATGGTGAAGGCCAAGCCTGTGGTCACACAGCAGGAGGACGGACGAGCCGCCTGTATCTGGCAGCAGGGACACATCCTGCCGGTGAGCGGTCGGCAGCAAGCAGCCTCCAGTGGCGAGACACTTGAGGAAACCACCGCGTTCGACATGGCGATGAACGGTCACCTGGTGCTCTCCGTCTATGACAATGGTCATTGGAGCGACCCTATCAACCTCTTTGAGCTGAACGAGACAAACGTTGCCAAGCAGTATGACCTCGTCATGCGTAATGACACCGTCCTTGTGGGCATGAACATGACCCGCAACTTCTATGACGACGAGACGCGCAGCAACCAGTTCACCTACGCCTCAATACCCTTCAACACCATGAAACCATCCTACGTTGAGGAGCGTCTTCACCCCATGCGCTTCTTTATGAACCGTGTAGGCGACCACGCGCTCATCACCCTGCTTTATGAGAAGAACGACACGTTGTCCGACATCTACGTGAAGACACTTAACATGGACGGAATGGCCAGTGGTGTAGGCGGCAACGACCTTGGTGCCAACTTCTGTTCACCCAACCTGGTGAAGATTATCTGCGACCGTGAGAATGCGATGCTTAGCGACTGTGCGATATTATGGACAGAGATGAGCAACACCGTACATGGGGAGCAAGGCACAGCCGACAACAGCGGTAATGCCCGCATGATTCTCAATGCCTCACGCATCTCCTTGGAGCCGTCACTCTGTGTTACAGCACCGCTCACCATGGGATCGGAAACAGAGGGAAGAGTGATGCAGGACTTCGACGGCTTTATGGACGACCAGCACATGAAGGTGGTTTATTCGCTGCGAGACCTGGAGGAGGAAAAGCCCACGGTGATTATGGCCAACGAGCGTTATTTCGACAATAGCTTCGTCTTCGATGTCAACTATACGAAGTCGGCACTCATGGGAAGCAGCACACTACCCATCACCGTCTCTGTCTGCAACACGGGTACTTCGCCCATCCGAAACGTTGTTGCTACCATCAACGGACAGGCGTTCAATATCGAGGACTCGTGGGTACAGCCACTGAGCCAGCGCGACTTCATCGTAGAGTACCCCATTGACAGCGAATTCGACGGCTACTTGGAGGCATCGGTCGATGTGGAATACCAGAACGTGTTCCGTGCCGAACAGCATGCCTTGAATCCCCGTCGTAGCCTACGCAGACAAAGCTCTAACGTGGTGGCCAGAGGCCGCGCAGCACTTGAGAACGTTGAGCTGCGCGTTATAGGACAGGATATCGAGAACGGCAGCAATACCTTTGCCGTAGAACTCATCGATCACTCGCCCAACGGTCTGCGTTCCGACAATGTCATCCATGTGGGCATCTTCTCACAGCCTGCTCGTTCGAGCCTCATTAGCGACGAAGCGGAGACGCTGGTGCGTGCCTCCGACTTCGAATGGTTCGGAGGTGTCCGCAAGGCCTATGCCAAGGTAGAGTTGAAAGGCATTACGGAAACCACCAATGCCTTCCTGTACTGCCATATCCTCGACGAGTCAGTCACCGATGCTGATGCTGACAACTATGTGGAGAACTTGTATCAAACTGAGAACATCCACTACGTCTGTCTGCAACCCAGCAACGACCCCACTGACATCAACCCCGCCCGCTTCAAAAACAATAAGGACGCCCTTGACGTGAAGGTCAGCCGTGAGGACGGTGGTGTGCGCGTCACGGGTCTGCCGGTCAGCGATAACCATCATACCTACCGCATCCGCGTATTCGGTTCTGACGGAATGCTGCGCTACAGCACCTTCAGCGAGAGCAGCACGCTCTTCGTGCCCCTCTATAAGCATGATGTCTATCTGCTCAGCACGGGCAAGGATGTGTTGAAGTTTGAGTATTAGAAGTTAAGGAAGTAGAGAATCATGGTCATGAAACAAGTATTATCTATCATAGCCTGCTTGCTGCTGACGATGACGGCAGCATGGGCTGAGCCGTCGGGCAACTGGACGGACGAAGGGAACTATGCATCGGCGTATAAAGATTATAGTAGTAGTGGCGGGCTTATTAGCATTCACATTGAGAATGCCGCCCAGTTGGCACGTTTGGCCTGTCAAGCCAATTACAACGGTTTCAACGAAGGGGCTGTTCTTGTCTATTTGGATGCCGACATCGACTTGAGTGCTCACTGCTGGGTGCCTATTCAGGCCAGTCAAGTATTGATGCTGGAGTTTCGGGGACAAGACCATAAGATTACCGGTATGACCATACATAACCAGACAATGTATGCCGGATTGTTCGGAAATGCTAAAAACGTGACAGTAGAGCACCTGACCATCAGCAATGCGCAGATAAAGGCTGGCAGCGCGCGTTATGCTGGCATCATCATCGCCAATGCCTTGGATTGCTGCATTCACCATTGTACGGTGGAAAACTCAGCACTCACGCTTGAAAGTACCGACTGGAGCCTATCTGCATACGCTGGAGGACTGGTGGGATTGGGAACATTCAGCAAGTCCTTATCATACCAATTCAAGTCCAATAAGGTATTGAATACCCAACTGACCGACAACTCCCGATATGGTGCTATTGGCGGACTGTTTGGGGCCACGCAGATAAACTATTCTTCCACCACCAATCCCATCACCATTTCCGACTGCCATAGCAGTGTGCAGATGGTCAGCAACAATAATTTCCCAGACGCATATTCAGCCTCCGGAATACCTGCCGGCGGACTGATTGGTATGGCAGGTGAAGGGAAAAACGACACAGGAATGCTGACACTTAAGCACTGTACCTCCGGCGGTACGCTGACGATGAGAGGCGGTACCTGTTGCGGCGGATTGGTGGGCATCAACCAGGACAAAGCCAATCTTGCGATAGAATATGGTGTGTCAACGATGACCATAGAGGGCAGTACTACTAGAAAATGTGGTGGACTGTTAGGATATGCCAAGGAAGGCTCCAGCACGGACATCAAGTATTCGTGCTCCAGCTCGTATATCTACTGTTCCAACAATGAAGCAACCCTCGGCGGACTGATAGGCTGCGTGAGCGATGAAACGTGTAACCTGACGAACTGCACCTACGCAGGCACCATCTACGGACAGATGTGGTGCGGAGGCGCACTCATCGGCTTTATCCTTGAGTCAGAACTCAGCACCATGCGGGCGAACCATCGTGTCAACGGACTGGTCTATGACCGCTGGCTGTGCAACCTTCCGATGGTGGGATATGTTTCTGTCACGTATGACGAAGATGAGATGACGGGCAAGACCTCCAAGGAGCTGGCCAGCGATGACGAGCCGTACAACAGTCTGCTGAAGGCTCCCATCGACATCAAGACGGCGTATAGCGGCACCCTCTGCTACGAGGACAACATCATGCTGGCGGCCATCCCGTTCTATGTGAAGGACCCGCTGCACAACTACTATTGTGCTCATCAAGTGACGACGGTATTAGAACTGTTACAC
>Ga0265298_10008654_pt1 | contig 12196 bp, 9 predicted proteins | sample AusTroGonzalo_MG_3_FD_193486 | JGI IMG/M metagenome (GOLD analysis project Ga0265298, IMG submission 193486) | Bovine rumen microbial communities from tropical cattle in Woodstock, Queensland, Australia - Gonzalo_01 | ecosystem: Host-associated > Mammals > Digestive system > Stomach > Rumen ...
GTCACAAACCGTGGTGGTGACCCCCGTTGGCTACCCAACGCCGAAGATGAAGAATAAAAAGGTAAAAGAGTAAAAAGGTAAAAAAGTAAAGAAGATGAAACACAAAATCTATCATATATGCTTGGTCATGCTGATGGCATTCTTCGCATTTCCAACCCTAGCGCAAAACCGCCTCGTGAAAGGTACGGTGGTCGACCAGAACAACGAGCCGATTATCGGTGCTACCATCACCATTGTTGGTCAGAATCAGGGGGGTACCGTCACCGATTTGGACGGTAACTTCTCGCTGCAGGTTCCTGCAGGAAAGAAAATCAAGGTCAGCTACATCGGCTGTCAGCCACAGACTGTGAGTAAGCTGGATGGAAACGTCAAAATTGTGCTGCAAGAAGATGAGAACACGCTCGATGATGTCGTCGTGGTGGGTTACGGTGCCCTGAAGCAGAAGAACGTGACGGGTGCCGTCGAAGTGATTAACCCCGAGGAGCTGAAAGACCTCGCAGTCACCAACCTCTCTGAGGCGCTGATTGGTCTGTCGCCCTCACTGCACGTATCAATGCCGTCGACGGGTCGTCCCGGTGAGAATGCTACCATCGCCATCCGTTCGGCTCGCGATGCCGTGGCCCTGATTCCCGAAAAGGATATGACGGGAGCAGCAGTGGGTGCCAACATCGACCCGCGCCCCCTCTATGTCATCGACGACTTCGTGTATCAGGATATGGACAAGGGTGAGGAAGAGTTCAACAACCTCGACGTGGACGAGGTGGAGAGCATCACCATCCTGAAGGATGCCGAAGCAGCCGTCTATGGTGCATACGGTGCATACGGTGTCATCCTGGTCAAGACCAAGCGTGGTAAGGCCGGCAAGCCCCGCATCTCGTATCAGACCCAGTTGGGTTGGGTGGATGCCGTGATGCATGCCGACATGCTGGACGGTTACAACTACGGTCGTATCTATAATGCGGCCAAGGTTGCCAATGCTTTGCAGAACCCCGACAAGACCATCGACCGTCGCATCGACCTGTTCCAAGCTGATGAGTTGGAGGCGATGAAAAAGACCAACTACAACCTGCTGGACGACTACTGGAAAAGCTCGCTGTCACAGCGCCACAGCATCAACGTAAACGGCGGCAACGACAAGGCTACCTACTTTGCCGGTGTCACCTATCAGACGCAGGACGGTAACATCGGTAAGCTGGACTACAACCGCTGGAACTACCGTGCGGGTCTCACCGCTAAAATCAATGACTATGTGAAGGCTACCCTCTCCGTCAGCGGCGACGACTCAAAAAAGAACATACACATGACATCTTCAGGCGGTGCCAGTGAAGAGGATTACGTCTATATGCTGAAAAATCCCTCGTATGTGCCCGACAACATCAACGGCTATCCCATCTACCACTCGGGTATGGAGAACGACCCCGCATTCAAGAACTACTATAACTACAAGTCGCTCTACAACTCCATCAACAACCGCGAGCAAATCTCGAACTCAATGTCGATTCAGGGTACCTTGGAAGCCGACTTCGGATTCATCAAACCGCTGAAGGGACTGCGTGCCCGTCTGACCTACTCACGTAATGTGGGTAACAACCACGACAACCGCATTCGAATGGAGAACATCGTCTATCGTGTCAAGAACCGTGGCGGTTCGGGTAATCACCTCTACGTGACCGATCCTACTATGGTGATTGACAACGACCCGTTGGTAGACTACGACGAGACAACACTCGAAGGCTTCCGCTATACCTCGTTCGAGAATCTGGAGAAGCGCGTACTGAACGACGGACAGAACTCGTATATCCAAAACACGATGACCCGCAATACCAGCTATCAGGTGAACTTGATGTTGATGTACGGACGTAAGTTCGGCAAGCACGACGTCAGCGGCACCTTCTCTATTGAGCGTGGTGAAAACGAGTCCTTCAACCAATATACAGAAGCCACCCATCCCCTGCCCTTCACCGACGGTACCAGCAACTCGCTGGCCGACGACACGCAGAAGGAAGCCACATGGGGCAAGACCGACGGTGGTAACCTGGCTTATATCGGACGTCTCAACTATGCCTATGCGGACAAATACCTGTTCCAGTTCCTCGTACGCTCACAGGCCTCTGCCGCCAAGTTTGCCCCTGAGAACTACTGGGGCGCCTTCCCGTCGTTCTCGGCAGGTTGGGTAGTATCAGAAGAGCCTTGGTTCCCCAAAGAAAAGCTGAAGATTGATTTCCTGAAGCTGCGCGCCTCTTGGGGTATCATGGGACGCGACAATGTGGAGGCCTGGCGCTGGCTACAGCTCTATGCCTACAACTCGACACGCAGCCAGATTTTCGGTACCGACATCACTAAGGAGTCGGCACGTGCCTTCCAGTTGCCGGAGAAGAGCGGTACCAACCGCGACTTGCACTGGGACAAGAACACGAAGATGAACTTCGGTATTGACCTGCGTATGCTGGACGGACGCCTTAGCGTATCGTTCGACTATTACTACGACAAGCAGCGCGAGATGTTCGCCACACCAAATGCCAACTTCATGCCTGGTACCGTAGGAACCTATCCTGCACCAGAGAACTACTCGGAAATGGACCTCTGGGGTTACGAGGCCATCGTTGGCTGGCGCCAGCGCATCAATAAAGATATGTACGTGAGCGCGCGATTGGGCTTCTCGTACGACGACAACAAGGTGCTGAAAATGTATTGGGATACTGACCCGAAACTGAACAGCATGGTCTATGGCGAACGCACCGACCGTGGTCTGTGGGGATACTCTTGCCTTGGCATGTTCCGCTCGTACCAGGAAATCGAGGAGTACTTCCTGAAATATAACATCAAGAGCTACCTTGGTCTGTCACAAGACAAGGTACACCCAGGCATGCTCATCTACGAGGATGTGCGTGGACCGAAGGACGAAGACGGCAATTGGACGCCAGCCGACGGTTATGTTGATTCCAACGATATCGTGCAGATCTCGAAGCGCTCCAGCAATCCCTACCGTTCGAACCTGAACCTGAACTTCGTATGGAAGTCGTTCTCGTTGAACACCACCATCCAGGCTGAATGGGGTGCCTACACGATGATGCCTGCCATGTATAAAGAGTCGTTCAGCTCGATGGAGACCACCAATGTGTCGGCCATGTGGAACGATATGTTCATCTACGAGGATGTGTACGATGCCCAAGGACGTGTCATTGCTTACGCCAACCCCAATGGGCGCTGGCCTAACTTTGGCTTCACCTCTGGCAGTGTAAACTCGCAGACCTCTACCTTCTGGCGTATGTCGGCTGCAGAGATCCTGATTCGTAACCTCACGCTGGCCTACACCCTGCCGAAGAACATCTGCAGAACCATCGGTCTGAATGCTGTCCGCTTCAATATGACCATCCAGAACGTTATGAGTCTCTACAATGCATGTCCTGGCGGCTACTGGGACAACTTCGCCGGTACCTATGGCAGCTATCCTGTCACACGCAAGATTACCTTTGGTATGAATGTCACATTCTAAGTGAAAAGTGAAAAGTGAAAAATTTGCTTCCGCAACTAAAAATAAAGATTATGAAAACAAATATATATAAGATTTTCCGCGCAGGTCTTGTTTGCTGCTGTTTTGCCGCAGCGCTTACCGCTTGCTCCGACGACTTCCTGGCTGACAAGCGACCCTACGGTTCGTATGGCGAGAACGACATCTATCGCGACTGGGAGTCGGTGAAGCTGCGCCTGAACTACGTCTATCAGGGATCACTGCCCTATTTCCGTGGTTATAACAGCAACGGTGGCAATCAGGGTGGCAACTCTACATCGACCAACGGGCCCTCAGACCAGTGGCCTGTCGGTCTGCCCGACTTCCTGTCAACCCATTGCGACGAGTTTGCAGGCTATGGCAGCAATGGCTACGGCTACTTGTCGGAGCCCTACAAAGCAACAGCATGGGACAACACCAACATCTTCAAGTTCTTCTGGACAGGTGTCAACGAAAGTCCATGGAAGAAGATGCGCGAGTGTACCGACGTCATCGTCAAGGTTCGTCAGTACGACGGACTGACAGCAGCCCAAAAAGACTGGGCAGAGGGTCAGGCACGCTTCTTCCGCGCCACCCGCTATTTCCGCCTGTTCAAGCGCTTCGGTGGTGTGCCCATCGTACGCGGCTTACAGAGTACCACATTAAGTGATACCATCGACCTGCGTATTGCCCGCCAGTCAACCAAGGACACCTACGACTTCATGATTGAAGACCTGACCACCGCTGCCAACCTGTTGCCAGCCCGCTGGGAAGAGGAGACTAACGACTGGGGGCGCGTCACAGCAGGAACGGCGTTGGCACTGGCTGGCTACATTGCCAACTACTATGCATCGCCCGTCTTCAACCGTGCTGACGAAGCAGACCGCTGGCAGGCTGCATATGAACTGAACAAGCAGGCACTCGACAAGTTGGCAGAGGGACACTTCGGACTCTCGTACGAGGGCGACCCAGGCACCAACGCCTCGAACTGGGCCAAGATATGGTGTAACATCTATGGTGGTGACAACCAGAACTCGGAAGCCGTCTTTATGGCCAACTGTAACAATGCCGGTGGTGATGCCAGCGACCAGCTCTACAACTGCTTAGAGCAGACCCTGCGTCCCTCGAACTGTGGTGGCAGTGGTGGCGTCACACCGTCTGCCGAGATGGTCGATGCCTTCCCCATGGCAGATGGCAAGCGTCCCGAGGAGGCGCATGACGGGTTTGCCTACGACAAAAAGCTGTTCTTCCTGAACCGCGACCCACGCTTCTACCGCACCTTCGCCTTCCCAGGCACTGAGTGGCAGTTCTCGGGCAGCATTGACACAACATCTATAACCAACTGGCCTCTTAAGAAAGAAAGGACGGGTACTGCTTATCGACTGCAACAGTATGCATGGTATTCATCATCCGATGAAGCCCTGGATGAAACACGTAGCGGCTATTTCAGCGACCTGATGGGCAATAGCGGCAAGAGTATCTATGTACGTAAGAAGTCTCAGGACCTCGCATTGGGCGAGTCCCCCATGTATGTCTTCGAAAGCTCTTCAGGTTTTGCCCGTAACGGTCAGCCCCTCATCGCCATGCGCTATACCGAGGTACTGCTGAACTTTGCCGAGGCAGCCTGCGGTGCCAACCATCTGAATGAGGCATGGGATGCACTTGTTAAGATTCGCCAACGTGTAGGCTATACGGGCGACTGCGGTCTCGACCCCGCTATCAAGGGCGACCGTGCCAAGATGTTCGAGGCCATCCTCTACGAGCGCCGCATCGAGCTGGCCTACGAGGGTAAGCGCTTCGACGACTGCCATCGCTGGATGCTTTTCGACGGAGGTTTAGGACAGAGTGAGATTGAGGGAGCACCTTCTTCATGGGAGCCAACCGGATGGGGTGGCAATACCTGCCAGTATCTCGGCGTAACACCGCTCAACGACATCTCGCTCCATCGTATTGAGATGTACATCGACCCAGCAGTCTATATGGGTAGCAAGCAACCCGAGTCTGACCCCTTCAATCTGGCTACGCCTGTACTGACCACGCCTAAAGCACTGACGCTGAACGAGGACTTCACCACTACTACCGACATTGAGACTGGTGAGGCTATCTATGCTGACACCAATGTCAAGGCGTTGGCCGAGTTCTATCTGAACAACCTTATCCGTAAGGACATCGTCACTCAGAGAACTATGAATGCGGAGGAGACTGACTATGCCAAACCACAGTGGGACAAGAAGTGCTACCTGATGGGACTCCAGAGTGCTGACGAGTCGAACAATCCGAACGTGGCACAGACCATAGGCTGGAACAGCACCTTTGGTGGTGCTGGCCGCTTCGACCCACTGAGTCTGACACCTGACAACAGTTCTAACAAGAATGTGAATACAGGAAACTAAATGAAGTGATAAGTGAAAAGTGAAACATTTTGTTTTATAGACTATATAGATTATTGATAGCTATTAGTTAGTAACGGGGAGGGCAGTTCGTGATGAATAGCCCTCTTCCTTGTTTTTACGGCTGACTCTCACCTTCCACGTATTCTTCAAGGAACATGTGTTCACCATCGTAGACGGCGTAGGTGAACTGACTGATCCAGTCGCCCAGAATCATCATGCGGGCCTTGTGTCCGCTAGCCTCTGCGGGGCGGGCCAGATTGATGTCAAGCTCAATATGGCGGTGGCCGAAGATGAAGTAGTCGATATTGGGATGCTCTTGGATATATTGCTTGGCAAAGAGCACCAGGTGTTCCTTGTCCTCGCCCAGATAGACGGGATCGTCTTTCTCCTTATGACTGATATAACTGTGCTTGGCCCACGTGAGTCCGAAGCTGATGCCCCAGCGTGGGTGGAGGGCAGAGAAGAGCCATTGGCACACCTTATTATGGAAAATGGCACGAATGACCTTGAATGACTTATTGGGGTCGCCCATACCATCGCCATGGGCCAAGAAAAACTCATGACCATAAATCTCCGTCGTTTCCGGCTGCTTATGAAGTATGACACCACACTCCTTGGCCAGATACTCGTAGGCCCAGATGTCATGGTTGCCGGTAAAATAATGCACCTCGACACCCATGTCCGTCAGTTCTGACAGCTTACCCAAAAAGCGGGTGAAGCCCTTGGGCACCACATACTTATATTCGTACCAGAAGTCGAACATGTCACCAAGCAGGTAGATGGCTGCTGCCTTCTCCTTGATGCTGTCGAGAAAGCGTACCAGCCTGCGCTCCTGCATGCGCTGGTGTGGAATGGCCAGCGACCCAAGGTGGGCATCGGATAAAAAATAAACATTTTTCATAGATGAGAAATGAGAGATGAGAGGTGAGAGATATGATTACTTGCCAAGCTTACTTTTGAGGGTTTTAATGGATGTGACAAGCATTTTGATAAGCTCGTCGCAATCGTAGGCAATTGATTGGTATTCCTTTTCATTCAGATAACCTCCTTGATATAAATTTTTAATCCAATATGCTGTTTCGTCAGCTTCCTTTAATGCAATATTCTGTTTGTTAAGATAATCGGCCGTACTTTGAGCGTTTTTGCTTTCAGTAAGGTTTGCTCCGATACTTGTTCCACTTCTTAGAACCTGTTTTGAGAGAATCTGTTCTTTTTTCTCTGTACTAAGATAACGATACAACCTTATGATTCTGCCTGCAAAGGCTTGAGACTTATCCAACAAGATATTCGGTTCTCTTTTCATCATACAAGGTAATCATATCTCTCATTTCTCACTTCTCATCTCTAATCTAGTCGAATCCCAATTCAACTCTCGCTTCTTCGCTCATCATCGACTGGTCCCAGGCGGGCTCGAAGACGAGGTTGACGGTGGCACCCTTGATGCCTTCGACCGACTCGACCTTCGTGCGCACATCTTCCAATATAAAATCGGCAGCAGGGCAGTTGGGAGCCGTAAAGGTCATGTCCAGCTCCACACTGCTGTCCTCCTGGACATCAATCTTGTAGATCATGCCCAGGTCGTAGATATTGACAGGAATCTCAGGGTCGTAGACGGTTTTCAGTACGTCGACGATTCTTTCTTCCAATTGTGTCTTTTCTTGTTGTGTCATTTATTCTTATATACTTTAAGAATGGTGTCAACCACGGTTTGCGTCTGTTCCTTGCGTCCCAGAGTAATGCGGAGGCACGACTCCAGACCCTTGTCCGACATAAACTTGATCTTGTAGTCCTGAATCTTCAGGGCCTGCATCAACTGGTCCTTAATCTCAAGCGGATACTTGATGAGGATGAAGTTGGCCACACTCTTGTACACCTTAAAACCAGGCAGGTTGCCCAACTCCTTCTTGTATAACTGGCGTCCCCACTCCATATCGTCAGCCACCTGGCGATAGTGCTCGTCACTGTCAAGAGCTGCCAAAGCCACAGCCTCAGAGAAGCGGTTGTAGCCCAGATACTTGTTGACGTAGCTCAGGAACTGGTCGTGACCCTTGCCAATGAAGCCAAAGCCGCAGCGCAGGCCAGGCAGTCCATAGAACTTACTGAGTGTACGCGATATAATCAGGTTCGAGTACTTGTTGACCAGTGGAGCAATATAGGCGGTATCCGTAGAGATGAAACTGGCATAAGCCTCATCAATCAGCACCATCGTGTCGGAAGGAATGTTCTCCATGATACGGCCTGTCTCTTCTGGTGTCAGGCCGTTTCCCGTCGGGTTATTGGGCGAAGCCAGCAACAGCATACGGGGATGTACGCGGTTGGTGTACTCTATCACTTCGTCCACATCGTAGGCAAAGGTGTCCTCCATCTCGTGCAAGGGATACATCTCGAATGTACCGCCGCACTCAGAGGCAACACGGTTATAATACCACCATGAGAACTCTGGAATCAGGATCTTGGTGTTTGGCTCTTGGCCATTAGCCATTGGCTGTTGGCTGTTGATGGAAAGAAAATAGTGTATGGCATTCTTCAGCATGTCCTCACCACCGTATGTCAGCAGCACCTGCTCCTCAGGCACATTATAGATTTCACTGACGCGCACACTGATCACACTCTTCTTACCCTCATCATAGATACGGGTATAGAAACACAACGTCTTGGGGTCAAAATTCTTGATAGCGTCAACCACTTTCTGGCTGGGCTCAAAGTTAAACTCATTTCTGTCGAGAAAATTCATTTGCTTTTCCATAATTCTATATTTTTTCTTGTTTTAATCTTATTTCAATCGCATCAACAGGATGCCAACGACAATCCAGATAATTTCACGGACGCGGCAGATGATGCTCACGAAGATGCCTAATGCAGCCGACAAGCCCAAGGCTGCAATGGAGAGTACAAAGCCACCCTCCTGAACGCCCAACTGCATGGGCAAAAAGCCTATCAGGTTGGCAAACAGTGTGGTAAAGGCCACTATCAGGATGGAATGCAGGTAGGTTATCGTGATACCATCGAAGCCCCCACCGTTATCAATGCCAAAGAGCAGCAACATAAACAGCACCTCAGAGCTCTGGACCACACGTGAGAGGTATTCCAGCACCAGGCTCTTGTAAAAGGCCTTCTTGTCCTGTCCGTGCAGAGAGACTATCTGCTTGTCGATATTCTCGATGGCCTCAGAGTGGCGTGCCCAAAAGTGTAGCGTCCAACGCTTCAGACCTGGCAGTTTGCTGACCAGTCCCAGCACATATTTCACCAACCCGTTACGATAGCCTTTAGAGAACAAGTAGAATGCCAAGAGACAGAACACGACGATGATGCCCAATACCGTTCCAATGAAAGTGTTGATAGGCAGGTCGCCCACAGCAGCCAAGGCCAGATAGATGAAGATGCTGATGAACCAGAACCAGAAGTGGGCAAAGAAGTGCATCATGGCATAGAGGATGACACTCGACGTGGCATGCTCCTTGTCAATATCCTTTGAAAGTTCCATGATGCGATAAGGTTCACCACCTAAACCTCCTACGGGCGTCGCATAGTTCAGTGCATAGCCTGTAATGGTCAAGCGGTAGATGCGCCAGAAGGAAACAGGTGCCTTACCACCAAGATTGCCTTCTATCGTGGCCTGCCAAGCTAATGCATTCAATCCATATACCAAGAACCACACGCCAATAATCGGTATCAGCCAATAGCCGGCATGGCACAGGTGCTGCCACAGTTCGACGAAACTGACGTCAAACGTAAACAGCATCACCACCACAGCCACTACGCCTATGATGAAGAACAGATTATTGAGTCGTTGCTTAGTCCAAGTCATGCTTTACAAAATGAGAGATGAAGGGCGAGAGATGAGAGATACGATTACTAACCTTAACTTATAGCTTGTCTGCAATATGTTTGCAGAATGATTCGTGACGATGATTGACATAGTATGCCAGCAGTCCCATGCCTACAATCTCCCAGACGAAGTTCATCACGGGCACATCGAGCAGACAGAACAGGAACAGCCAGAAGGAACGGAAGTTGAAGGTCAGCAGACCGTTCCAGAAAATCACTGGCAGTGAGGCATCATGAAATTCCTGGCGTACAGACTCTGGCATGTTGTCAGTACTGCCAAACTTCTCGCGAATCTTCTGCATCAGGCGCTGGAACTGAGGCGTACGGCCTTCCTGCTTCTTCGTATAGTCAATATACGACTTCTGGAAATAGCGCTCAACGGCAGGGGTATTCTCGTCCATCTGGTCGTAAATCTCCTGCTGGCGCTTTGAATTATCCAGTTCAGAGCCTTTCTCACCTTTTAGGAAGAACAGGTGCACCTGAATATAGTAGTCAGCCAGACGCTGCTGGCCAGCCAGTCCTGCAATACCGGAAATCAAACCCAATACATAGACCACGCCTGTCGCTATCAGGGCATTCTCTGGTGTATCTTCAATACCCAGCCACCCGAATTCCAGGTCGTGGTGGATGTAGAAACGGTATACCATCGCATGGTAGATGGGAATAAACCAGGTAAAGCCTGCCACACCATCCAGAATACGGCCCAGACGGCTCTTCTTGCCCGTCATACGGGCCAGCTGTCCGTCGGTACAGTCAAAAATATCAGCCAGACACAGCAAAAGGATAGCGATGATATTCATCACCAGTCCCCATGTTCCTGAATAGTAGAAACTACCACAGCCAAAGAAGATGGCACTGGCAGCACCAATAAACATGGAGAGAATGGTTACCGTATTGGGGTGAATATCAAGTTTGGCAAACAGCAAAGCCCAGTAGTAACAGAAGGGGCGTACCACATGCAAATCGAGCCAGTCTTCTGTCTCAGCCGATTTCAGAGTCTTACTAAAATTCTCGTTCATTTTTCGTATTTATATGCAATTCAAACTGCAAAGGTACTGCAAACCGATTGAAACGCAAAATAAATTAGGATTTATTTTCATTTTCGAGACGTGAAATGACTGAAAAACAGACCGTAAACGACGGCTAGAGTGACACCCGTGCTGTTGGCTGCCAAGTCGAGCCACTCACCACCACGATAAGTGGTGCAGTACTCCTGCAGCAGTTCGATAGCGGCACTCATCAAAATGGGCATGAGCCATGCATAGAAGAAGAGTTTCTTGCCATCCAGCGTGAGGTGTCGACGTACATATTCAGTCCATATCATGCCACACGTACCGCCATACATCACGATATGTGTCCATTTGTCGACAAATGGCACGTCATCCAGGGACTCCATCTCCGGGAACGGCAAAAACGACAGTATCCATATCAGCACGATACAACAAATGCTGAAGGGGTATTTCTTGACAATTTGAAGCGTTTTTTGCAGAATATCTTTCATTTCGGTTGCAAAAGTAAGAATTATTTTATACTTTTGCAAGCGATTATGAAGAATTCTGAGATGGCAAAGCTCGAAAGAGTGAATTTTGGCAGCAAACTGGGTGTCATTCTGGCTACGGCAGGCAGTGCTGTCGGACTGGGCAACGTATGGCGTTTCCCTTATATGGCTGGCGAGAATGGCGGTGCTGTTTTTATTATCATATATGTCGCTTGTGTACTGCTATTGGGTATTCCCTGCATGATCAGCGAATTTATCATCGGACGTCAGGGACGTGCCAATACGGCTCGTGCCTATCGTAAGCTGGCAGGTGGCAGTCCATGGGCACTCATTGGCTATATGGGTGTATTGACGGGGTTCCTGATAACGGGTTACTATGCCGTGGTGGCTGGTTGGTGCTTGCAGTACATCTGGGCATCACTGGTAGGCCACATGACTGGTTCGCCTGAATACTTCCAACAGTATTTCGCCTCGTTGGCATCCGACCCCATAAAGCCTGTTCTTTGGACGGTTATCATTTTGGGCATCACCTACCTGATTATCGAACATGGTGTACGTGACGGCATTGAACGGGCCTCTAAGCTCATGATGCCCACCCTATTCATTCTGCTACTCGTCATCGTTGTCGCATCGTGTATGTTACCGAATGCCGATAAAGGTATCAATTTCCTCTTCAAACCGGACTTCTCAAAGATCAACAGTGACGTCTTCCTGGCTGCCTTGGGGCAGTCGTTCTATTCGCTCAGCATTGCAATGGGCTGTCTGTGTACCTACGCCAGCTATTTCTCCAAGCATACCAACCTGACCAATTCCGCCGTCCAGATTGCCGTCATCGACTGTCTGGTGGCCATCTTGGCTGGTTTGATGATTTTCCCTGCAGCCTTCTCTGTAGGTGTCAATCCTGACTCAGGTCCATCCCTGATATTCATCACGCTACCCAACGTATTCCAGCAAGCCTTTGCTTCCATACCTGTCGTTGGCTACATC
>Ga0265298_10008655_pt1 | contig 12195 bp, 8 predicted proteins | sample AusTroGonzalo_MG_3_FD_193486 | JGI IMG/M metagenome (GOLD analysis project Ga0265298, IMG submission 193486) | Bovine rumen microbial communities from tropical cattle in Woodstock, Queensland, Australia - Gonzalo_01 | ecosystem: Host-associated > Mammals > Digestive system > Stomach > Rumen ...
CAGATAGATGCGGTGACGCTCACGCTCGGCGTGGCTCATGCTTTGGTCAACCGGGGTGGAGCGCATCACGTCCTCTTTGTATTTTTCCCAATCAACGAGGGCATTTTTATCAATTTGCTTCATTTTTTCTTCATTTTCTTTGTGGTTTCAAAATAAATGCTTATCTTTGCACCGAAAACGATGGAGGTTTCACGCGCCCAATGGGCTTAGGACCCGGGTTAACGCATTCCATCGTTTTTATCTTTTTCGTATTTTTCCCATTTCAGGCGGCATTCCTTCAATTAAATCTTCCGGTTTATTCGTCTCTATGGTATAGAGAACTTCGCCATTATAATTCTTGTGCATCTTCACGTTGGCCCAGAGTTGTTTGCCCTCGATTTCTTTAGAATAGTACAAGAAGAATTTGGCTTCAGGATGTTTCTTCTTTTCGGGTTTTTGGGGGTCGAACATAGGATGCTCAGAGTCATAGGGCCTGTTTTCTGCCCATCCCCTATACTGCCACCCCTTAAGGCTCTTCTCCGAGAACTGAAGAATCCACTGCCTGACGCTTTCCTCTTCAATTGCATGTTCATATATGCTTTGGATAGATCCCCTAAGAACTCGAATTTGTCCAGTGAGATAGTTCCCATCAGGAATGACGAGTCCTTCATATTGGTCTATTTGCGCCTTTAACTCTTTGACACGGATAGCTGTATAAGCCTTTGTATTAGCCACTTTTCCGAGTGCTGTGTCAACGTAGGGGCAACTGTTGCAATTACCCTTCTTTCCCTGAGCCTTAAACACTCTGCTGAGTCGTGCTTGAAGTGTGGAATTATAGAACGGACAGCGGTTGCACTCTTTAGGGAAATAGGGGTGGTCATCAGAAAAGACTGCCTGGCTCTTTCCGGGGTTATCCTTCAGGCCGGGCTGCGGGTCGCTCCCGCTGGCAGAACCAGTAGATAGCGGTTATAAGTGTGCCTCATGACTGCCCTATCGACCAATTGGGCTTTTTTCGCCCTATGCACGCTGTGACTTAGAAACAGGAACAGCAGAAAAATGAGAAAAAGTTTGGAAATATCGATAACAATTAGTAAATTTGTCGCAGAAATGTACAAAACATGAAATCCATTAGTGTAATTTGTGTAATTCGTGGTCGAAATAACTTTAAAAAACATAGTATATATAATGATAAAGTTTAGCAAGGTGTTGATGGTGGTTGCGGCGATACTCTTTGTTGGCTGCAGCGAGAGGAAGTCGGAACGGCTGACGTTTGTGGCGGGAAGCTACGAGGCGACGGCACAGGGACATAACGGCGACATGCGGGTACGGGTGACGTTCAACGACTCGTGCTTGGAGCGCATCGAGGTGTTGGAACAGACGGAGACACCCCACGTGGGCGACATCGTGTTCGACAAGCTCATCCCCCGTATGGTGGAGGCCAACGGCACGGGCGTCGATGCCCTGACAGGTGCCACGGTGACAAGCCGTGCGCTGATGAAGGCTGTAAACGATGCCGCCCGGCAGGCGAAGGTGTCGGACCTGAAGCAGTTTCAGGCGAAAGCCCTCGCGACCAAGAACACTGAGATGGTGGAGGGCACATGGGACGTGGTGATCATCGGTGCCGGCGGTGCTGGACTGTCGGCAGCTGCCGAGGCGGCACAGTTAGGCAACACGGTGCTCGTGATAGAGAAGAATGCGGAGATGGGCGGCAACACGCTCCTCTCGGGCGGCATCTATCAAAGTGCGGTGCCTTATCTTGTGTGGGATTCGGCTCACCCCGATGCCAAGACCGGCACGGGCTACGACGGCAAGACCTACGCCAAGGTGAAGTCGGGCACAGGCTGCATCGCCGACCTGGAACTCATCCTGCAGTGGGACGAGCGCCCCTTCGACGAGGCGTACTACAAGAGCCACACCTTCGAGCCGGGCAATTTAGAGGAGCTGTCGAAGCACGGCGTTCACAGCGAGTACCTGCCTACGCTCCAGGCCCTGAAGAAGGAGATTGCGGCCTACATGGCATGGGCGAAGCCTAAGCTGCAGCGCGGCGTGGCCGAGACGGAGCTGACACTCTTCTCGACGCCCAACCTGCACATCTTCCAGTCTTACTACGGCGGCCTGCGCCAGAGTGCCGACGAGGCCGGCGAGACGCCCGCGCTCCCTGTGAGCACATCGTGGGTGTATAGCAGCGAACCGTTGTTGCGGCAGGTGGTGGAGCAGGGACAGGAGCTGAAGCCGTGGCTGATGAAGATGGGCGTGAACTTCCTGGAGCAACAGGTCATCATTGTGGGTATGATGTGGTATCGCGGCAATGTGATGACCGGTGCCGACATCGACACCGACGGCGACGGCACAACGGAGCACTACGACGGCAACTGGGGCGCCTACATCCTGGCTCCCTACACGGCCTTCATTGGTGCCAACAAGGAGAACCGCCTGATGAAAGCCACCACGGCGAAAGACTTGATCGTTGAGAACGGAAGGGTGACGGGCGTGACGGCCCGTATGGCCGACGGCACCAACGTGACGGCACACGCCCGCAAGGGTGTCATCATCTGTACCGGCGGCTATGCGGCGAACATCCGCAAGGTGATAGAGACGAACCGTTACTGGAAGAAGGAGTGGCTCACCAACCGCATGGCCACCACCAACCGCTCGTCGCAACAGGGCGACGGCATCTGGATGGCACAGAAGGTGAACGCCGGCACTACGGGCATGGGATGGACACAGCTGATGCCATTAGGGTTTGTGGATTACGGCAACCTGGCCTTCGGCAGTGTGGTCGATGCTATCTTCGTCAGCGGCAGGAACGGTCGCCGCTTCGTCGACGAGACCCGTGAGCGCGACGTGCTCACCATCAAAGCCTTCGAGAACGGCATCACCATGATGGGCAAGCAGGGCGCCTACCTCTACATTCGCGGGGAGAGCAGCAGCCTGCCCACCGGCGGTGAGGTGAAGGGCGACAACGTGCCGGGAAAGCAGTACATACGTACCCCCGACCAGCTCGGTGCGCTCTTCAAGGAACTGAAGATCAATGTGAAGGCCGACGAGGTCATCAAGACCATCCGCGACTATGACCAGGCTATCATGGCGGGCGTTGAGCCTCAGGACGTAGGCAAGCGCCATGCTGCCTCGACCATCGGCAACGTGAAGCGCCGTGCCGACGGCAGCTACGATGCCTCGACCTATTCGCTCGACTCCACGCGACTCATCATCCGCACACTGGCGCCCTCTACCCATCACACCATGGGCGGACTGGTGGTGGATGAACAGCGCCGTGTGCTCGACGCCAACGGCCAGCCTATCCCGGGCCTCTATGCCGCAGGCGAGGTGACGGGCGGCATCCACGGCGGCAACCGCCTCGGTGGCAATGCCCTTACGGAAATCATGGTCTCCGGCCGCATCGCCGCAGGTGCCTGCGGCAATTAGTAATTAATAATTAATAATTAAGAGTTAAGAGTTATGAAGAGTTTTGAAGTTATCGCTGGCAGGCGGAGGAGCAGCGTTGCCCACGTGGGCAATATAGGCATAGGTGGCGATAACCCTATCCGTATACAGTCGATGGCTACTGCCGATACCAACGACACGGCGGCCTGCGTGGCGCAGGCTAAGCGTATAATCGACGCTGGCGGCGAGCTGGTGCGCTTTACTACGCAGGGCTCGCGAGAGGCTGTGAACATGGGTCGTATCTCGGCGCAGCTGAGGGCCGATGGCTATACGGCGCCGCTGGTAGCCGACGTGCACTTCAACGCGCATGTGGCCGACGTGGCTGCCTTGTACTGCGAGAAGGTGCGCATTAACCCTGGCAACTATGTCGACCCTGCCCGCACGTTCCGAAGATTGGAGTATAGCGACGAGGAGTATGCTGCTGAGCTGCGGAAGATTGACGAGCGCCTGACGCCTTTCATTGCGCTCTGCCGGGCGCATGGTAGGGCTGTGCGCATCGGTGTGAACCATGGCTCGCTCTCCGACCGTATCATGTCGCGCTATGGCGACACGCCCGAGGGCGTTGTGGAGAGCTGTATGGAGTTTCTGCGCATTTTCCGCCGCGAACGGTTCGACGATGTGGTTATCTCAATCAAGGCGTCGAACACGGTGGTGATGGTGCGGTCGGTGCGCCTGTTGGTGAAGGCGATGGAGCGCGAGGATATGCACTTCCCGTTGCACTTGGGCGTGACCGAGGCCGGCGAGGGCGAGGATGGGCGTATTAAGAGTGCCGTGGGCATTGGCGCCTTGCTTACCGAGGGTATCGGCGACACCATCCGTGTGTCGCTCAGCGAGGAGCCTGAGTGTGAGATTCCCGTTGCCCGCAAACTGGTGGACTGTATTGAGGAATGTATGCACTTGCGTGCGGAGGCTGAGGCGACCATTGCCGACGATACGATTACGCTGACGGCCGACGCTCCCGACTGGGAGACGTTTCAGCTGAAAACGGCGATGGCGGTGGGTGCCCTGCTGATCGATGGTAAGGCGAAGCGACTGAAGATTGCGGTGAAGGGCGACGGGATGCTGGCGGCGGCTGTGGCCGGCGATGGCTTGGAGGCTAAGCTTGTAGAGCTGCAGGATGCTATTCTGCAGGCGGCTCGCGTGAAGTTTACCAAGACGGAGTATATCTCTTGTCCGGGCTGCGGACGTACGCTCTATAACCTGCAGGACACTATCCGGCGCATCAAGGCTGCTACCGGCCATTTGGTGGGGCTGAAGATTGGGATTATGGGCTGCATTGTGAATGGTCCGGGCGAGATGGCGGATGCCGACTATGGCTATGTGGGCGCGGGTCGCGGCAGAATCTCCCTTTATAAGGGCAAGGAGTGTGTGGAGAAGAATATTCCTGAGGAGGAGGCGGTGGAGCGGCTGCTGAGGCTGATTAGATTTGACCAGCCTCTACCATGAGTACAACGCGCTCGGTGAGCCTGTCGGTGCCTTCGGCGTCGTAGCCTTTCTTCAGACTGGCGCCGAACATCCAGGCGAAGGCTTGCCATACGCCTGTCTTCACTGGGCCGAGGAAGGCTTGCATGGCTTCGAAGGCGGTGCTGTTGCATTCGCGGTCGACGAGCTTGATGAGGAGCTTGCCTTGCGAGTAGGTGAGCTTCTTCATGCGGGGCTTGTAGGTCTTCACAATGTCGGCCTCTACGCGCTTCATGTGCTCGTCCTTGGCTTTCTTGTTGGGAAGGGTCTCGAGCACTTCGGCTGTCTCGATGAGTATCATGCGCACCTGCTTGGCTATGGGCAGCACGGTTTTTACGTTGCGCACCAGCCGCATGTAGGTGGCGGCCTGCCGTTTGTTCTTGAAGGTGAGCTGGGGATAGACGTAGGCCACCGGCATTTCCATGTATTGTATGCTGTCGCCCTTATATGCTGTCCGCCCTACCTTGAGCATGGGCACAACGGTGAGCTCGTCGGCAGCGGCGGTGACGTCGGCCGACTGTGCGCTGCTGCCGATGGCTATGAGCAGCATGAGGCTGATGGCGGCTATGTGTTTCATTCTCTGCTGCAAAAGTACAAAGATTCTGCTATTTGCCTCTCTAATGCTCCTGATAATTAGGTTAATTTATGATAGTTATCGGAAAATTTGCGGCGGGCAGGATGATTTTTTGCTTTTCTTTGCACGGGATATGAAAAAAAATGATTACCTTTGCGCAGTGTTGAACGATGAGACTATCCGGTTAGAGCAGTTGTCTATAGGCTACCACGTCAAGAAGACTGTGAAAACGGTGGCTGCGGACATTAATGCGTCGGTGTTTCGCAGGCAGCTTACGTGTCTGATAGGTGCCAACGGTGTGGGTAAGTCTACGCTGCTGCGCACGCTGACGGCGTTCCAGCCTAAGCTGTCGGGACGTATCATGATGCGCGACAGCGGCGGCGAGATGCATGAGACGGGCTCGCTCTCTGACAGGGAGCTGGCGCGTATGGTGAGTGTGGTGCTCACGGAGAGGCCTGCCATTGAGAACATGACGGTGTGGGAGCTGGTGAGCATGGGCCGCTCGCCCTACACGAACTTCTGGGGTAAGCTCGGTGCCGACGACAGGCGGATTACCGACGAAGCTATCGCTATGACGGGCATCGAGGTGCTGCGTAACCGCTTGGTGAACACGCTGAGCGACGGGGAGCGGCAGAAGGTGATGATGGCTAAGGCGCTGGCTCAGCAGACGCCTATCATCTGTCTTGACGAGCCGACGGCTTTCCTCGACTTCCCCAGCAAGGTGGAGACAATGCTGATGCTCAGGCGTATCAGCCGCGAGGCGGACAAAACGGTCTTCCTCTCTACTCACGACATGGAGCTGGCTTTGCAGACGGCCGACACGATCTGGCTGATGGACAGGGAGCAGGGACTCTGTATAGGCTCTCCCCAGCAACTGGCGCGCGACGGTGTGCTCAGCCGCTTTATTGACCGGCCGGGCATTTGCTTCGACAATTCAACGATGACAGTAAAAATACAAGCTTTATGATATACGGACACGGAGACGATCTATACAGGTACGGCAATAAAATTAAGATGAATTTCAGTTCGAATGTGTATAATCAGGCTGATCTCACGGCGCTGAAAATCAGTCTGGCTATGAAGCTGGATGCTATTCAGTCGTACCCAGAACCGGAGGCCGTCTCCCTGGAGCGGATGATTGCCGAGGAGCGCGGCATCACCGAGAATCGGGTGCTCGTGACCGCTGGCGTGACTGAGGCTATCTATCTCATTGCGCAGCTCTACCAGGGCTATTCTTCTGTCATTCCGCAGCCTACCTTCGGCGAATATGCGGATGCCTGCAAGATCTTCAACCATGTTATTTCCTACTATAATAATGATGAGATGGAATACCTGCCCGAGGAGCGCGTCTATTGGTTCTGCAATCCGAACAACCCCACGGGCAATGTGATTCTCAAGGAGCTGATGAACAGCGTGATACGCCATCATCAGCAGTATATCTTCGTGCTCGACCAGTCGTATGAAGACTATACGCTGAAGGAGATGATTAACCCGGCTGAGATGTTGGACTGTCATAACCTGATTGTGATGTACTCGCTGTCGAAGAAATACTGCATTCCCGGTCTGCGGTTGGGGTATATCACGGCTTCGCCGATCATCATCGACAGGCTTCGCCAGTTGCGCAAGCCGTGGGCGGTGAATGCCTTGGCTATTGAGGCGGGGAAGTTTCTTATCAGTAACCATGTGAAATGTATTCCTGACCTGAAGGCTTATTTAGACGAGGCGCAGCGGTTGCAGCAGGAGCTGAACAACATCGACGGCATCATGATGATGGACTCTCAGTCGAACTTCATGCTCGGAAATATTGAGTGCAGCACTACGCTCGAACTGAAGAACTGGCTCATCGACCATTATGGCATTCTTATTCGCGATGCCTCGAACTTCTACGGTCTGGATAACCATTGTTTCCGTGTGTCTACGCTGAAGCGGGAGGAAAACAATGTGCTTATCGCCGCCATTAAGGACTTTGTCGGCTTGAAGAAATAGAGCCGCCGGGAAGATGTATGATGGGTGCGTTGCTGTTGGGTAGTAGCTCAACAGATACGGGGCCGTAGAGTGTGTGGATGGTGGTGCGGATGTGGTTGATGTCGCCTACGGGCTGCGGGCTGATGACGAGGTGTCGCATGCCGTGGGTGCCGGGCTGTTGGCGTATGCCGCTAAGGGTGCGGAACAGCCATTCGTCTATTTGTCCGAGCATGAAGTGGTTTTCTGAGGCTCCCTGCCGCGGGTCCCACTGTTCGGTAAGGGTGGTGGCTCCCTGCTGCAACTGGAAGCCGTAGCCAGGGGTGTCGTAGTGGTTAAGCATTCGGAAAAGCAGTTCGTTCTGTCCGTTGTCGGCCAGCACGCGGAACAGGTAGCGGTTGCCCACATCGCCGGTGGTCAGCCGATAGCCGTGGGCAAGGATGTCGTCGATGAGGTTCTTAAGCACTTTTTCTTTCTGGTCGCCGCAGATGCCGAGGAACAGGGGGAGGGCGTTTGAGGTCTGGCTGCCGCTGCCGTAATAACAAGAGTCGGGCTTGTAGAACTGCTGGTTGAAGCGCTCGGTTACCTGTTTGCAGAGCTGGCGGTAGTGTTGCTCGTCGTGGGTGCGGCCAGTCATGCGTGCGGCCTCGGTGATGAGCTGCAGATCGTAGATGTAGTGTGCGGTGGCGACGAGGGGCACGGGGGTGTTTTTCGAGAATCCTGCCCGCCCCGGTCCGTAGTCATACCAGTCGCCCAGTCCGTGGCTGACGATTCCGTTGTCGGCTCTCGTGGTGAGGTAGTCAACGTATCGGCGCATGGGTTCGTAGTAGTCGGCAATGAGTGTGGAGTCGCCATACATATCGTAGTACTGAAAAGGTAGGATGATGAGTGTGGAGCCCCATTCCGGCGAGTCGTCGAAGAGGTTGCCGAACGAAACGTACTGCGGGGCCGTGGTGGGCACCATGCCGTTGGCTTTCTGTGTGTCGGCGATGTCGCGGATGATTTTCGGCACGAGACGCGTGATGTCGTAATTGTAGAACAGCGACGGTCCGCAGAGATGGTCTTGCTCTAACCATCCTAACTTTTCGCGGTGGGGGCAGTCGGTGAGCACGGCCTGCATGTTGCTGCGCTCGGCGCGCTCGATGAGACGGTGGGTGCGGGTGAAGAGGTCGTTGTTGCACCAGAAGGTGGAACCTTCAGGCACACTGTTATAGACGAAGCAGCTCTTCAGGTCGTGGACAACGGGCAGGCTGTCGGGGTTGGGCTGTCCTGCCATGACGGCGCCCTCTACCTGTATGTAGCGGAAGCCGTAGTAGGAGAAGCGGGGCCTCCATTGCTCACGGTTCTCGCTGCTCCCTCCCTTCAGCGTGTATTCGTAGTAGTGTGGGCGGCCGGTTTGGCTTTGGTCGCAGGTGCCCTGTGGGGTGAGCCGCTCCGACATGAGCAGTTTTATCTTCTGCCCTCGCCGGCCGCTGACGGTAATCTCGGGGAAGCCGGCGAGGTTCTGCCCCATATCGGCCACCGATGTTGCGGGATTCCAGGCAGCGATGGCGTAGCGCTCCATCACCTTGACGGGCTGGCAGGTCTCTGGGCGGAGAATGCCTTCGGGGCCTTCGGTGATGACGACGGGCTGCCACTGGGCATTCTCTTCCAGCCGGGCGTCGTACGACTCGCCGCCGTAGATGCTGTTGAAGGTAATGGGACTCAAGGCCCATTCCCAGCTGCCGTTGCTTGTGAGCTGTTCGCTCGAGCCGTCGTCGTAGGTGATGTCCATGCGGAAAAAGAGTTGCGGCGGGCCGAAACTCATCTGGAGTTTGCTGTAGCGACTGCCCCGTTGGACATTAAAGAAGCCATTGCCTAATAGCACCGTGAATGTATTGGTTTGGCTTTGTTGCAGGGATGCCGTGACGTCGTGGATATTATAATAGACCGTCTTGCTGTACTCACTCCAAAGGGGGGCGAACTCGCTGTCGCCAATCTTCCGGCCATTTATGCTCAGCTCGTAATGGCCTAAGCCGCTGATGTAGATAATGGCGTCGGCGACTTTCCGCTGAGGGTGGAAGGTCGTGCGCACAACAATGCTTCTGGCAGAGAGTGAGTCAACGTCGGCCCATTTGGTCTTGAACGAGTCTTTCTTGAAAACGGCGTTGCTCCATCGGCCGTCGGGGATATGCGCGTCTTTTTTGGTGATGGCGCCTATCCAAACGGGAGCCGTCATCTTGGGCATCACGCGGATGATCTGCTCTTTGCTCCAGTCAGAGTAGACGCCGCCGTGTTTGATTCTCACCTTCCACAGGTATCCGAAAGCATTGTGCTGGAGCTGAGGCAGTTCGATGAACTGGCTTTGGTCTGTGGTGACTTGCTGGTCATAGACTGTCCGTCCGCTATGGCGTTCGCTGACGATGATATGATAGGCCTCTTGCATGGCTCTCGACCGCTGGTCGTCGGTGTACTGCCAGCCCACGCGTATCTTGCCGTCGACGATGGCCGTGGGTTCACTCTGGTAGTTGCACAGCGTCTTTGTGATGACCAATTTGGCAGTGGCTGTGTTCAGGCAGGACAGCGCGAAGATGGCGCAGATGAACTTTCTTGTTTTCAACATTTGGCTTTAACTCCTTAACTTCTTAACTCCTTCAGAAAGTTGAGTTAGTAATTATTCCGTTGGTTATACTGGCTTCAATGATGCGACCGTCGCTGGCGTGCAGGCGGAAGCTGCAGTTCCAGTCACGGGGCCAGGCAGGGAAGAGCAACGGCTTGCCGTCGGGTGTCTCCTGCAACAGCATCTCCTGCAGGCCGATCATGGCAGCCCCGCCGCGGTTCAGGTCGGGTGCCCAGTCGAAGCCGGCATCCCAGAAAGCTGGGAAGCGGTAGGGGCCGTCGGCCAGCTTCTCTGCCGTGAGACGGCGGGCCTCGTCGGTCAGTCCGAGGCAGGCCGCCCAGATATTGTCCTGCTTCCAGCCTTTGCTGCTGCGCATGGCGATGGCGTGTGCGTCTTTCAGGAAAGTGTTGCGGGCAATGTCAAGATGTTGGCGGCCCATGCCGTAGATGCGCCAGGGGAAGACGGGATAGAGCTGTGGCGTCTCTGTGTTCTGTATGCGTGCCCAGGCTATGGCGGGCGCGATGCAGGTGTCGCCCTGTGTCGTAGTGGTGAGCGGAATGTCCGGCAGGCGGCTCATCAGGGCTGTGTCGCCCATGGCTGTGGCCACCGTGCGTAGGGCAGCGATGGTGCTCGACGGGTTATAGGCCATCTTGTAGGTCTCACAGCCCGAACCGGGGTAGATGATGAGCTTTCCGTCAGCGTCGAGGGTCTTGCTGCCTCGTTGCTTAGCCAGATGCTGGTAGTGCTCGTCGAAGAAGCGGAGACAGGATGCCGCCAAAGTGTGGACTCCCTTTTTGTCGGCAGAAGACGAGGGAATCATCAACCCCATCATGCAAAACTCCAGCACCGTGTCCCATTCATACTCCAACCACGCATTACGCTCTGTGCCGTAGTCGGAGCCGTCGGGGTGCTTGCCGTATTCGGCGGGGTTGGGCAGTCCGAAGTTCTCCATCTGCTCGCTGAAACAGGCACCCTCGTGCCCCCAGTGGTGGCGCGTCCACGCCTCGGCGTTAGGCAACAGCCGCAGGTAGGTGTTCAGCTGTGCAGCCATCATGTCGTAGTCGCCGCTTTTCAGCATAGGCCAGTAGACAAGCCGCTGGTTCTGTGCAGTCATTGTGCCGCCGCCCCATTTGCGGTAGTCGGGAGTAAACGCGGCGGCGGCGTCAACATAGACAGGGTCGAAGGTAAAGAGGCCGCCGTTGAACTTCGTAGGCCATAGACCGTAGGCGTTACAGCCAAGCAAATAGCGCATCAGCTCATAGTTTCTAACTATCCGTGCGGCCTCGCTGTTCGTCCCGTCGGTCTTTATCCAGCTGCGCTGCCAGTAGGCGTGCCACCAGCTGGCAGAGCGGTTCATGGAGATGAGTGGCGAGAGAGTGGGAGTGGAGGAGGGTGGGGTAGAGCTCTGCGCGTGAAGCGTGATTGCAATGGTAGAATTGCGAAGCTTCTTGTTGCTGAAGTTCCAGCTTTTGTAGTCGGTGGAGGCGTAGGTGCCTAAGCTCGTGCCAGTGAACAGGAATCTCTCCGCCACCATTTCGCCCTGCATCAGCAGTGCGCCGATAGGGTTATAGAGACTGTCCTTTATCTCGGCAATATGTTCGCGCTGGGCGGTGAAGTCGAACACGGTCTGTTCGCGGTTTTTGTGCCAGAACATCAGCCTGCCGACGTGGTCACCCATCCCCGTTACCGTAAAAAACCCCGTAGCATGTTGGTCGCCATCGCTGGGGACTGCTGCAGGAATGCTGATGCTGTCGGCAAAGGTTGTGCAGTCGTTTGGTAGTACCCATTTATACGAGCACTGCTGGCATTCGTCCTTTGTCACAGCCCTGTCTCTGTATCGCCAGCTCTCATAGCTTAGCGTGGCCTGTCTTGTCTGTTGTGTTGACAGCGTAACAAACACTACGGGTTCCTCCACGTCGGCCCATATCCTGACTTCCACGCCGCCGCCCCGGATATAGACGGCGCCCTCGTCGAGGCAAAGGCGCTGCTCGAAGTTCTTGCTATTGAACGGACGCCCGTTGATGTGCAACCGCCATCGTCCCGCCTTTAACAGGGTGTTGTTTTCGTCGAACCACCCGCTCTGTGCTGCGTAGAAGAGCACGTCGCCCTGCTCAACCCACACATTCATGCCGATGTCGTGACCACCGCACGGCATCGACTCACTGCTGTTGCGGCT
>Ga0265298_10008659_pt1 | contig 12193 bp, 8 predicted proteins | sample AusTroGonzalo_MG_3_FD_193486 | JGI IMG/M metagenome (GOLD analysis project Ga0265298, IMG submission 193486) | Bovine rumen microbial communities from tropical cattle in Woodstock, Queensland, Australia - Gonzalo_01 | ecosystem: Host-associated > Mammals > Digestive system > Stomach > Rumen ...
TCTTGATTGTCGGTCCGAAATGTTTCTCCGGAAAAGATTCATCTTTTACATATCCTGCTTCGGACATTTTTTTATCCAGTTCCTGCAGATTCTTTTTTAAAATATTCACATCAACCGCCCGGAGCATTTCCGATGTGATTTTCTCTGTAAAAGGTTCTTCCGTATAATCTGCGTCTTCTGTACATCTCGTTCCGTCAGAATGAAAAAAGATGCGATCATCCGTTCTAATCCCCTTATAGTACTTTCGATATAATGCAACGAGGTGACCGATGGCGGGTTTGCTGCCATAAACACCGTCGAGCTCATAGGTAATACCGTCTTCACCGTAAATGACCGGTGTCCAATTTGAAGTGATTTGAGTCACTAAATCATCTTCTGTCTGTTTTTCAGTATTGTTTGTTGTGTTTTCAGTATTGTTTGTTGTGTTTTCAGTATTATCCGTTACATTTTCTTTTCCATCCTCGGTCTGTTCATCCCCCTGCTCTGTAACCGGTTCCCCGGTTGAATTCTCTTCAGTATTGTCTTTCTTCTCTTCTGTTACAGGTTCATCGGTTGAACCGGTTATTTTCTTCGTTTCCTCAGATTGTTCTGCTTTTTTCTCCCCTTTGTTACGATCATAAGCTTTCTCGGGATCATCGCTTTGTTTTTCCTGATCCTGTTCCTTCATTTTCTGACCTTCATTTTCCCTGTCATCCCATTCTGATTTATTTGGATCCTGTTCTTCACTTTCTTTCTTTGAGGAAGTGGTCGATGCCTCCTCACGAATCTCCTCTGTCACATTCTCCTCCGTTGCCTCAGAATGAGTTTCCGTAGTCTCTTCCTCCGGCCGGTCTACGGAATAATCGGATACAATGAACACGATGGCCACAGCCACCGCAAGTCCGGCAAAAACGGAGACGCAGCGCCATACGATCTTTTTCCCACTTCGATCATTATTTCCCGTTTCACCCGGTTCCGTCCCGGATCTGTCCTGCGTTTTTATTATTTTCTTTCCTCTTTTTGCCTCATACGCATCTCTTGCCTCGAGGACACATTTTGTCATTTCCTTATAATCCTTCATAAAGAAATCCCTCGCTTTCCATTTCCGTTCGTAATGCTTTTTTCGCATTATAGAGAAGATTCTCGATCTGCTTTTTTGACTTTCGCATGATCTTTGCTGCTTCATCATTTCGAAAGCCTTCGAAGTAAGTGAGCCAGAGCACCTGCCGGTATTCCGGCTTTAAACGATCGATGGCTTGATTCAGCTGGATCTTCGCTTCATTTTTCAGATAATCCCGTTCCAGATCCGTTTTCGAACTGATGTCTTTTGCATCGTCCAGACTGATCTCTCCCCTCGACTTCGACTTTCGAAGTGTTGAGATTGCTTTATTTCGTCCGATGGCATATAGCCAGGTCTTAAAGGAACTGTCTCCTCGAAACTTCGGTTTCTTGATCGCAAGCTGTATAAAGGTTTCCTGTACACAGTCCTCAGCAAGACTTACATTTTGAAAATACTTGTCAAGATAAAGGAGCAGTCCGTCTTTATAATCACGGATCAGTTCCTCCATCCCCAGATCATCACCCTCCAGAAAACGGCGGTAGCTACTTGCACCGTTATCCATTGAGAACTCCTTTCCGATGGTATTTATCCCTTAGACGCACTATGGGTTGAAAACACTAAAAAGAATTTCATGTCAAGATGAGCCGGCACTCACCTTGAGCACCGGCTCTGATAAATCTTTATCACATAGTCACTTTACTCCGCAAGATATCCATCTGAGTCAAATGTATACTCTATCCCGTTGATCTTTACCGTCTCCCCCTTCGGATACCAGCCTCTTTCATCCTCGAACCACCAGCCCTTGCTGTTTTTTCTCCACCTGCCCTTCGGCTGATATTTCCATGCCCCGCTCTTCGACAGCCAGTAACCGTCGACCCATTCATTGGATGCCATGGAACCATCTTCATGGAAGTAATACCAGGTACCCTCTATCTTCCGCCAGCCGGTCTGCATTACCCTGCTCTCGGGATCCAGATAATACCATCCGCCCCTCCATCTAAGCCATCCGGAGTGCAGCATATTATAACCATAGCCTTCCGTACTGTCGGCATAAAACCAATGATCTTCTATTCTGTTCCAACCACGAAGCAGCACACAGGCAATCCCGTTTTCATCAGTGATAAATTTTCTGTCGAGCACATCCGGATCGCCATCACCTGTTCCGGAAATGATAAGATATCCAAGTGAGCTAAACCCATATCTTTTTCCGCCAATACGGTACATCCCCGCTTTCGGCGCCAGTCCGTCTTTTTTATAGTAATACCAATAGCCATTGACAAGGACCCATTGCTGAGTATATAACTTCCCTCCCGGCTTCGCACGATATCGATTAAATCCGTATGAAAACCCAAATTCCGTATCATCATACATCTTTCCGTCCCAATCAAAGCCGTAATATCCATTCTTGATCCACAGAACCTTACCCTTCGCAGGAGTACCATTCTCAAGATAGAACCACGCCTCCCCTGCCGCATTCCACCCCTCCGTGAGCAGGAGTGCATGCCCTTCATCGTCTCCGGCATACCATACATCACCGATTTTCAGAATGGTTTCGATCTGCAGTCTTCCTCCATCTGAAAAAAGGAAACTCTCTCCGTCAACTTCAGCAATCCCCTGCACTAACTCCCCGTTGGAATCACAGTAATAGTAATGTGCCCCATACCGATCAATCCAGGTATCCGTATAAAGTTTTCCATCTTCCTTCGCATAGTAATGATGATCCCGACCCTCTTCATCCCTGATCGTAAAATAGCCATCTGAATATACCTTATAATTTTCATCAAAACCATAAAAATCATCTTCGATCTGTTTCACACAGTTACATAACAAATCTCCCTGTTCCATATAATACATATACCCATTAAGGCTTTTCCATCCATCTTCCGTATTCAGTGTTTCTGCAACGCCGTTCTCGTCTGAAACATACCATACTCCATCGATCTTCTCTACATCCTTTTTCCGAATTCTGCCCTTATCTGAGAATAAGTAGGTTATTCCATCTACTTCATAAAGTCCCTTTGCTGCGCTGCCGTCGGAGGTATAATATACCTGCTGCTGATTCCACCAGCGGTCCCTGAGAAGCTTTCCATCCACTAATGCGTGATAATATTCGGTTTCCTCCCCCTGCTTAATGCCAAAGGATGCATTATAGAACTTGAAACCATATTCATTAAAACCATAATAATCATCCCCGACCTGAACGACACAGTTCACCGCCTGAGTGCAGTCATCCAGATAATACCCGTCTTCTCTCCACACTTTAAGATATCCCCACTCATTACGATACAATGTCCCATCCGACTTTGCTTTATAGTGATCAACAGGTTCGCGGGTTATCGTCGAAAACTCCCGATCATCTTCCCAATAGGTATGTCCAGCCTCAAGGCAAAACTCCTCATCTATGTACATCGCCCCTGAAGGACCAAACCCATAGTATTTCCCCTCGATCTCAAGAATCTGATTTACAGCTTTCTCCCCATCAACATAATAGTATGTTTTTTCATCCTCGACGAACCAGCCGTTTTCCGGCGTATCCGCCCTCACGACACCTGTTTCAAGAAACAAAACAATCCCCAGAAAAAGAACGCTGATCAGAATCTTTTTTATTTTTCCCATGTTGCTCCTCCTCCGTTTCATAACTAAGAGCAGTATTGCCCATTCGTTTTTCCGTCATTGATCCCCTTGCCACTGCGCTTAAGGTTACAACCTTAAGAACTCCGGTTTATTTATTCTTTAGACGCATTGTCGGATAAAAAACACTAAATTTTTATTCAGACATCCTCATCTTTTATATTCCAGCTATATTTTTATATTCGTTTATATTATATAGCATCTTTTCCCTATACATCAAGGAGGAGGCTCCGATCCTCCGGGGCGGCTCACTAATCGCGCCTCTCGCTTCGCTCGCGGTTGTGGCATTCGTGCAGGCACGCTGCCCGCCTGGCACCCATATCGCACAAAAAAACACGGCCGGCACCCCAGATTTCGGGTACCGGCCGTAATCATTATATTATAAACCAAGTCTTTTACGCTTCTTTTTCCAGCTCTTTTTTCTTTGCGATCTCTGCGGCAAGTTCCTCTACTTTCTCATCTGTCAGGATAAATTTCTTCTTGAAAATGAGGATTGCGACGATCAGTCCGATGACAGGGATCAGCGTCATGGTCATCCGAAGTCCCAGCTTTGCGCTTTCGGAGGTGTTTTTTGCGAAATCCATCACCTGCTCTGCTTCCGTGGTATTCTCACTGGAAAGAGAGTTGATGGAAAGGCAGATGGAGGCTGCGAAAGCCGCAACACCGGAAGCCAGTTTCACTACAAAGGTCTGCATGGAGAAGATCACGGATTCATCACGACGTCCGTTCTTCAGTTCGCCATAATCCACGGTGTTCGCCAGGAATACGGTGGTCAGCACCTGGAGCACACCGTTTGCCGCAAAGATGAAAAATCCCGGAATAAAGAGGATATACACATTTGACATATTGATAAATGCGATGGCAAAAAGTGCGGCGTATCCGATGATCGCACTGGTCAGTGTGATGTAGAAAATCTTTGTATTTGAAAGTCTTCTTCTGAGCAACGGGTAGAACAACATCATGGAGAAGATCTGCACCGCGCCGCCAAACATGTTGAACAGGGTGTAGCTGTTGTACCAGGTTTCCCCGCCGAAGTCATACTTGAAGAAATAGATTACCAGGTTGGAGGTAATGTAGATCGCTGCGTTGATGAGAACGATAGCGATCACGATGACCATGGCCTGATCATTTTTAATAAGAGCCTTGAACATCTGTCCCACTGTCGGGGATTCCATATTTACCGTGGACTTCTCCTTGATACAGAGGCATGTGATACAGATGAACACGATAAAGATAATGGCTACGATCAGTGCGAACCAGCGGAAGCCGTTTCTCTCGCCCTCACTGCCTTCACCGCCCAACATATGGACGATCATCATGGTGAAAATGGTTACCAGCGCGGAACCCACACCTGCACAGGAACGAGCCAGTGTAGTAAGGCCTTCACGTTCCCTGCCGCCTCTGGTGAAGGCCGGGATCATGGACCAGTAGGGGATATCCATCATGGTATAGGTGATACCCCAGAAGATGTAGGTCACTGCCGCATAAGCGATAAGTCCGCCGCCGTTCAGAGAGGGAGGTGCGGAAAACATCAGGAACAGGATCACCGCATTGGTGAGTGTTCCGATCATCAGCCAGGGGCGGAACTTGCCCCAGCGTGTGTGTGTCTTTGCCACAACGATTCCCATGATGGGATCGTTGAAGGCGTCGAAGATCCGGGCAACCAAAAGGATCACGCCCATCGCCACTGCCGATACTCCCAGTACATCCTGGAAATAATAGAGGATGTAACTGGCGGACAACATATATACCATATCTTTGCCGATGGCTCCCAGACCATAGGCCATTTTCTCTTTAGCTCGTAATCTCATGTCCTTCTCCTTTCAGCCAGGCTGTCATTCTGAGGCCTTCGCCCGGGATGACATCAGCGATTCATCGCCAGCTCAACCGCCTTGTAAGCCCCATCGTATGTCCCCATTGCCTTGTTTCTCTTGATGTTCTCGCACATATCCCGGAGGGTAACCCCGTCTTCCAGGAAGAGCCGTACTGCCTGCAATACACGGGGAATGTACCGAAGTTCCAGGGTTCCGTCCCCGATCTCTGCGGAATGGATCGCGCCCCACTGCTCATGTCCGCCCACCCGCTGGATAAAGAGCTTCGGGACCGGATAGAAGGAGAGTTCACTGGGCTTGGTCACCAGCACATCCGCGCTCCGCATAAGAAGATTCGTTGCATATACTGCTTCAAATATATTCTGATGTGAGAAGGCATGCACGCCGACTACCCGGCCGGTGAGTGCTTTCTCCGCAAACTGCTTTGTTGCTTCCCAATCGTTGAAATGTGTTCTCGATACCCGTGAAAGCCCGCGGATCTCGGAAACCAGTTTATCCCAGACAGCCTGATAATCACCCACATTGACATAGAGGGCAACTTTCTTCGCCCGGATATCCGGCATAAGCGACTGGATAATGCTCTTAAAGATCTCGCCCTGTGCTCCTGCGCCGCCGATGGTGAGAAGGAAACGCATGGGCTGTCCCTCTTCCTTCCTGCGGATCCGCGCGTCACAGTCGGCTTCGATATTCGAAACCAGTTCATGATCCACATAGTGTCCGGTATAGAAAAGGGAATCCTCCGGCATGGGCTGAAGAAGATCGTTCTTCTGCATACCGTTCAGCATTCTGTATCCCTGATAAGCGTAGTGTGTCTGCACGGTATGAATGCTGCCCTCCGCCAGATGCAGTGCCATGGGCCAGTTGTCCGGAATGGCATTGACTACATTTTTCATCCCTGCATGCAGCGCTGCCTGGGCAGGCCATACATGGGTTGCGATAAGGGGCATTTCCTTCGGAATGTCACGGAACACGGGAGCCATCAGCTTCGCATTTTCCTGATCCGATGCGTTATAGGACAGCTGACGGAAACCTTCATAGTTCACCGGTTCCCACACCAGTTTGTTGAAGACTTTACTCTTCTGTGAGATCCGGGAGCCCAGAGAATAAAGGTCGTTCTGGGAAGAGATCACCTTGGTTGCCGTGGTCTCCGGATAGGAATTGAGGTCCATCCAGTAGGGAGTATATCCCATGGAATGTGCCGCGGACGCGATAGCCATGGAGATCCGGTAGTGGCCGAAGCCCATGCGGATATTTCCGACGATGAGGCCTTTTTCAAGGTCGAAGGTTTCCTGCTCTTTGCAGGGGGATTCTTCGCTTCGCTCAGAATGACAGGTGCCCGATTTGGGGGATTCTTCGCTTCGCTCAGAATGACATGTGCCTGATTTGGAGGCTTCTTCACTCAGTTTAGAATGACTGTCCTCCTTTGCTCGGACTACGATATTTTTAACTCCCAGGATATCCCCGATATAGGGATTCTCCTCTATGTATGCACCATACTCGGTATCGCTGTCATCTCCGAATTTCTTCTGGAACTTTGCCCGGGACTTTCTGGCCTTCTTCACCTGGCCTTTACGGATCTCATTTCCGAAGATCACTTCCGAACGCTCGGGCTCCTCAGCCGGTTCTTCTTCAGCTGCTTCTTCTACTGCTGCTACCGCAATTTCTTCCGCTAGATCTGCAGCCGTTTCTTCGCTCTTTACTTCAACTTCCGGTACAGTTACTACTTCTTTCTTATTTCCGGTCTTCTTCCTTGCCATGGTTCCTTCTCCTATTCTTGCTTATGCCTGATCCGGCTCACTCTTTTACTACAATTCCGTCGATCAGGATATCCACTACCTCGGACAGTGCCTTCTGGTAGCTGATCTTATTCTTCTGCAGGATATCTCTCTGGAAGAACTGCTCCAAAGAAGCTTCAAACATCATTTTGAAAATGGGAATGCTGACCTTCCGGATGGAGCCTTCCAGCATACCCTGCTCAAGCAGAGCAATGGTTGCTTCCCAGCCGGTCTCCAGCTTTTCCTCCACGATCGCATAAATCTCGGGGTAGCGGTCCCGGAGATCATAAACCCCCTGGAAATTGATATCCTTATAGGCTTCCGGGAAAACACCCATGAGTTTCCTCAGCTTCTCTACCGTGGTAAGAGACTTATCCCAGAGGACCTTTTCCTCCCCTCTCTTAATGAAGTCGAAGACATGATCCACCATCGCCACCAGGAGTTCATCCTTCCCGGCGAATACCGTGTAGATCGTCTTCTTGCTCATCCCCAGTGTTTCGGCAAGATCATCCATAGTAAACCGGATTCCCTTATCCTTAAAACATGTGATCGCGCCTTCCATGATCCTTTCTTTCAGTTCCATTATTACCCCCTCCTTCTATTCATTTCGGAAACGATTTTATTCAAAATAGTTTCCTTTTGTATCATAATAACAAAAAGAAACTATCCCTGCAAGAAACGAATTCTACAAAGATAGTTTCCAAGTGTTGTGCATTATGCCGATCATTTCACCTTGATCATGGAAATGATATACCATTTCACCAAATCACCCGTTATACTGCACGCACAGCAGTGTCAGGTCATCAAATTGCGGAGCTTCTCCGGTGAAGCTAAAGGCGGCTTCCTCCATAGCCTTGCAGAGTTCCTCCGGCGTGCGGTCCGGCGCAGTATTTAACACCTCCAGCATGCGATCCGTGCCGAAAAGCTCGTTATCGCTGCTTGTGGCTTCCGGTGCGCCGTCCGTATAGACAAAGAGCACTGAACCGGGCGAAAGGGTAAGCTCATACTCCTTATATTTACTGCAGTCCATTCCGCCCAGGACAAATCCGTGCTTATCCTTAAAGAGACTGAACTCTCCTCCGGCTTCCCGGATCAGGGGAAATTCATGTCCCGCGCTTGTGGCGAGGATCTTCCCCGTCCGGCGATCCAGGATCCCGAACCAGGCAGTGACAAACATACCGCTCTCATTCTCCGAGCAAAGGGTTACATTTGTTTTTCTTAGCACCTCTGCGGGTGCGTTCCCCGCCAGGGCATACTGCTTGATCAGCATCTTCGTGATCATCATGAAAAGGGATGCGGGTACACCCTTTCCGGAAACATCGCCGATCACGAGGCCTACATGGGTTTCATCGATGTTGAAGAAATCATAGAAATCTCCGCCCACTTCTTTTGCCGGTTTCATGGAGGCATACAGCCGGTAGTCCTTCTCCTCCGGAAAGACCTTGGGAAGCACACTGTTCTGAATGGTTGCCGCAAGCGACAGCTCCGTCTCGACTCGCTCCCGCTCCCCGATCAGTTGTGTATTCTCCACATTATACCGCTCAAGCTCCTCCACCATGTCCGAAACATCCATTGCGAGATCCCCCAGTTCATTTCGCTGCAGGATCCTTCTCATCTTTTCTATGATGTTTTCGCTGTTCTTATCCTTCCGATAATCCCGAACCGCGTACTGGATCTTCTTTACCGGCCGGACGGCAGCCCGGTAAACAAAGTGAAGAAGGATTGCGCCTGCACTGACCAGGATAGCCACGCTGATCACCACCAGCAGGACCAGATTCTGCATCACCGTAGAATGATATTCACTCCAGTCATGGACAACGCTGATCACATAGATGATCTCTCCGTTTTTCACTACAGGATAGAAACCGACATAGTGATATACCCCTTCTTTCCTGGATTCAATTCTCTCAAACAGAACTTCATGAGATTTCCCCATAGAGTAGGCAACCAGTGCCCTGGGAATCTCTTCTCCCTCTCCATAAAGACGTTTTCCTAATACCGGATTCATGTCATCCTGCTCGATATCCTCCGCGATCTCATACAACAGACCGAAGGTTTTTTCATGCACATCAAAAACATAAATCTGTTCGTTGTTCAGTTGCCACTGGGACAGGCTCAGATATAAACAGAAAGATCTGTATGCCGCAACAGCCAGCTTCATCTTCCGGTCTTCCGGAAGGGCATCCAGTTCTACCGGGGTAACTGATTCCGAATTGATCATTTCTTCATCTTCTAAATAGTCATCGACAGAGTCACTGAATTTGACCACCTTCTCCTTTATTTCATCCCGATGTTCCATCCAGTAGGGCGCATACCACTCGATGTTCCGCATATATTTCTCCACCTGGTACTCGGCATTTTTCATAATCGGGGTAAGATATTCCTTTTTTGCCTCCAGATAGGTTCGGGTATTTCCCACCACCTGGATTACAACGAAAGCAGGAATGACAAAAAGAAAAATGATGGCGAAAAGAATACCGAGCTGCACCAGCAGACTTCCTCTTTTCTCCCGTTTTTCCTTGATCTGGTTTTCCGGTTTCTTACTTTTCATGATATGGCTTTTCAGTCCTTTATTGTGGTTTAGGGGTGTCCGATGCACTATCCGTGCTCCCGTGAAGACTCTCGCTTACTTCTCTCAGAGACTTTCCGGTCTCTCTTGCGATACGGGCGATGTCCTCGTATTCCCATTTTGCTCTCGTTACATCATACCCTACAGAGACCTTTTGTGCAACCGGTCCGTAAGGAGTATCTACATGGACGATCTTCCGGGCGAGAGTATACCGGTCGACCGCCTGTTCTCTCACGCCGATGGTGGTGGTATGCTTGAAAAGCAGTTTCAGCAGTTTCTCCTTATCTTCTGCGGCACAGATCATGGTGAGGAGTATGCCCGGTCTCGACTTCTTCATATTTACAGGGGTTGTGAAGACTTCCTTTGCCCCGCCGCGGAAGAGTTCTTCTACGGCAAAGCCGATCTCTTCTCCGGTCATGTCATCAATGTTGCAGGAAAGCATAAGGACCTCATCCCGTTCGTCTTCCGTCTCCCCGAGGATCGCCCTCACACAGTTTGCCGCAGGGAAGTCCTTTTTCCCCATGCCGTAGCCGCAAACTTCGGGACGAAGTACGGGCATCGGTGCAAACCTCGTGGCAAAATGCCGGAGCAGCGCCGCCCCTGTAGGTGTACAGAGTTCGCCCCGGATCTCTCCTCCGTAAATGGGGATATCCCTGAGCAGATACGCCGTGGCCGGTGCGGGAACGGGAAGAATCCCGTGGGCACATTTCACCTGCCCGCTTCCCACATGGATCGGGGATACCAGGATCTCATCCGGGGAAAGGGTATGAAGCAGCAGGGAAACTGCCGCAACATCCGCTACAGCATCCCAGGTACCCACTTCATGGAAATGTATACCTTCCACCGGTTTCCCATGCACATGTCCCTCTGCCTCCGCAATGGAGGTGTAGACACTGAGGATGTCTTCCTTTACGCAGGCTTCCGCAGCAAGGTTCTCCACCACCTCCCGGATCTCCCGAAGGGTACGGTGGGAGTGGTGATGGTGTTCGCCGTGATGGTGGTGATGATGGTGATGATCGTCATCGTGACCATGGTGGTGATGATCGTCGTCATCATGGTCATGGTGGTGATGATGGTGATGATGGTGGTGATGATCGTCATCGTCGTGGTGATGATGGTGGTGATGATCGTCATGGTGATCATGGTGATTCTCGCACTCCCCGGTATCCTCCTCCTCGCCATGCACCAGCACCCGCATATGAGATCCCGTGATCCCACATTTTACTGAAGATTCCAGATGATACTCCACATCCGGGATTCCGAGAGAATTCAGTTTCTCCACCATGTCTTCCCTTGTGATGCGGTGCCCTTTCTCTTCCTCTTTTCGCGGAAAAAGCTCCAGCAGCGCCGCCGTCAGCATATCCCCTGCGGCCCCCATGCCGCAGTCCAAATAAAGCGTTTTCATCGTAACCTCCGTTCCAACCCCAAAACCGTATTTCCATCCCTCTGCGAAGGGATTCTTCGTCGCCGGTGCGAGGCACCGTAGCTCCTCGGAATGACATTTTCACATCACCCCTGAGCCGTTACCTTCTCGGGTGATTGATCATGCTTGCCGTATATGCTGCGCCGAATCCGTTATCGATATTCACAACGGTTACTCCGCTGGCGCAGGAATTCAGCATGGAAAGCAATGCGGAAAGCCCCTCAAAGGAAGCCCCGTATCCTACACTTGTAGGTACCGCGATGACCGGACAGTCCGAAAGCCCGCCGATCACACTGGCAAGTGCCCCTTCCATCCCGGCGATAGCGATGATCACGGAAGCCTGCATAATTTCTTCCGTATGACTGAGCAGCCGGTGCAGTCCGGCAACCCCCACATCGTAAAGCCTGGTCACTTCATTTCCGAGGTAGGCCGCGGTAAGTGCCGCCTCTTCCGCAACGGGGATATCACTGGTCCCTCCGGTCGCTATGACGATCTTTCCCATCCCGTCCGGTTCCGGCAGCTCGCCCTGTATCCCGATCTTCGCCTCTTTATAGTAGGTGATGGGATGTTCCCCGGAAATCTCTGTCGCAACATCCTCCGAAAGCCTTGTAATGAGTACCCGGCCTTCACCGTTTTCCGTCATCACTTTTAGGATCCCCTTGATCTGCGATGCCGTTTTTCCCGCACCATAGATCACCTCGGGAACCCCCTGCCGGGTTCTCCGGTGCAGATCCACCTTGGCATAGCCGATATCGTAAAAAGGCTTCTGTTTCAAAAGAAGAAGGGCTTCCTCCGTAGAAAGGGAACCCTTCTTCACATTTTCAAGTATGGTCATAGTATCGAGATTCATGAATTCTCCTTACGGGCGCGGTTCCGGTAAAATGATCTTCTTACCTTTCCCTTCGGATCACGGATCAAAAGCAC
>Ga0265298_10008660_pt1 | contig 12193 bp, 11 predicted proteins | sample AusTroGonzalo_MG_3_FD_193486 | JGI IMG/M metagenome (GOLD analysis project Ga0265298, IMG submission 193486) | Bovine rumen microbial communities from tropical cattle in Woodstock, Queensland, Australia - Gonzalo_01 | ecosystem: Host-associated > Mammals > Digestive system > Stomach > Rumen ...
GGCCTCGAAGTAGTTGCCGGCTTTCTCATAGAGGTGTCCCAGCATAATGCTGGCCTGGTCATAGCGCTCCTGGTCCGGGATGGAGAGCGCCAGTGCCTGCGCATTTTTCAAATAGACCTGTGTGGAGTCGAAACTGAAGGCGAAATAGTCGCTTGCGGCTAAAATCTCCAGTTCATAGCGGCTCACCGGGTCCTGCGTGGCGTTAATCAGGCGCCGATAAGCGTCCAGCTGATCCTGTTTCTTGGCAATGTACAGTCCGCGGGCGGCCAGGTAGCCGTCCAGCTCGTCCATCAGTTTCTGGGTCTTGCGGTCGGTGCGCGTAGGAGCCATGCAGGCAGTCACCAGAAAGGTGACGGCCGCCGCGAGTATCATGTTCTTATTCAAGCACATGATGCAAAGATAGCAAAATTTCCTCTTCCCTTCCTTCCGGAATCACCGGGGACAGGAAGGAAAGCATCTGCAGGGTCTTGGCTTCCTTTTCCGGAATGCCGCGGGAGCGCATGTAGAAGAGTTCGTCCTCATTGAGCTGGCCGACGGTGGCCCCGTGGGAGCATTTCACGTCGTCGGCATAAATCTCCAGCTGGGGCTTGGTTTCCACCCTGGCTTCCGGCGTAAGGACAATGTTGTGGTTTTCCTGATAGGCCTCGGTCTGCTGGGCGTCCGGAGCCACCACGATGGTGCCGCCAAAGTTTACCTGGGAATTCCCGCCGGCAATGCCGTTGAACAGCTGCGTGCTTTTGCAGCCGGGGGCCCGGTGATGCATCACGATGCGGAAGTTCACCTTTTCATCGGCCTTGCACAGATACAGGCCTTTCAAATGGGCTTCGGCGCCGGGGCCGACGAGGTCGATGCTCACATCGATGTCCTTCGACTCCCCCGGAAGCACCACAAACTCCAGGTTCAGCACCTCCCCGGCCTGTACCTGATACTGCCCCACAGGGGGCGCTATGTACTTTCCGTGGCCCATATCAGAACTGGTCAAATCCCTTGGATTCAATGGCTTCGATGAGCTCCCGGCCACCGGTTTTTACGATGCGGCCGGCTTTGAGCACGTGTACATAATCCGGCTGCACATACTCCAGCAACTTGTGGTAATGGGTAACGATGATGGCGCTCTTTTCCGGGCTGCGGAGGGCGTTTACACCATCGGCCACTATCTTGAGGGCATCCACGTCCAGGCCGGAATCGGTCTCGTCCAGGATGGACAGCACCGGGTCCAAAAGGGCCATCTGGAATATCTCGTTGCGTTTTTTCTCTCCCCCGCTGAACCCCACGTTCACCTCCCGCTTGGCGAATTCCGGTTTCATCTGCACAAAGGCCATCTTTTCCTTCATAAGCTTGAGGAAGTCTGCGGTTTTCATTTCCGGCAGGCCGTGGGCCTTGCGCTTGGCGTTCACCGCCGCCTTCATGAAGGCCGTAATGGTGACGCCGGGAATCTCAATGGGATACTGGAAGCTGAGGAAAAGTCCCGCCCAGGCGCGCTCTTCGGGCGCCATGGCCAGCAAGTCCTCTCCATTATATAATACGGAACCCTCCGTCACCTCATAGCCGGGACGACCCGTAAGAACGGCGCCCAGCGTACTTTTACCGGCACCGTTGGGCCCCATGATGGCATGCACTTCCCCCTTGCCGATGGTAAGGTCAATCCCCTTGAGAATCTCTTTGTCGCCAACCGTGGCGTGCAGATTACGTATTTCCAGTAACATTCATTTCTGTTTTAACTTTCAAAGATACGAATAATTGGGGAATAGTTGTATCTTTGCAAACCATGTCCGAAGATAAGCGCATCATACAGGAGTTCACATCGGCCGAATACAAAGAAGGCTTTGTGACCGACGTAGAGCAGGAGTTCATCCCCAAAGGGTTGAACGAGGACATCGTGCGCATGATATCGGCCCGTAAGGAGGAGCCGGAATGGCTGCTGGAATTCCGCCTGGACGCGCTTCGTAAATGGCAGGCCATGCCGCAGCCGGACTGGGCGCACCTGGATATGCCAGAGATTGATTTTCAGGATATTATCTACTTTGCGGCGCCCAAGAAGGACAAAGATCGACCCAAAGAGATTGACCCCAAACTGGCCGAAACTTTTGACAAGCTGGGCATTCCCCTCAAGGAACGGGACGTGCTGGCGGGCGTGGTGGCCGTGGATGCCGTTTTCGACTCTGTTTCCGTCACCACCACCTTCCGCAAGACGCTGGCAGAGAAGGGTATCATCTTCTGCAGCTTTTCCGAGGCCGTGAAGGAGCATCCGGACCTGGTACGCAAGTACTTGGCCTCCGTGGTGCCGGCCAGCGACAACTACTTTGCCGCCCTCAACAGCGCCGTATTCTCCGACGGCTCCTTCTGCTACATCCCCAAGGGCGTCCGCTGCCCCATGGAGCTTAGCAGTTATTTCCGCATCAACGCGCGCGGCACCGGCCAGTTCGAGCGCACGCTCATCGTGGCCGACGAAGGCTCCTACGTGAGTTACATGGAAGGCTGCACCGCCCCCATGCGGGACGAGCAGCAGCTGCACGCCGCCGTTGTTGAGATTATTGTAGAGAAGGATGCCGATGTCAAGTACTCCACCGTACAGAACTGGTATCCCGGAGACGCCGACGGAAAGGGAGGTATCCTGAACCTGGTGACCAAGCGCGGCATTTGCAAAGGAGACGGCAGCCATCTTAGCTGGACGCAGGTGGAAACCGGCAGCGCCATCACGTGGAAATACCCTTCCACCATATTGAAAGGAGATTACAGCAGCAGCGAGTTCTACTCCGTGGCCGTTACCAACAACCACCAGCAGGCCGATACCGGCACCAAGATGATCCATCTGGGCCGGGGCACCAAGAGCCGGATTGTGAGTAAGGGTATATCGGCCGGGGTGAGCCAGAACAGCTACCGCGGTCTGGTGCGCATGGGAAAGAATGCCCTGAATGCGCGCAATTACTCGCAGTGCGACAGCCTGCTCATCGGTTCCAAGTGCGGGGCACACACGTTCCCGGTGATTCAAAGCCAGAACCCCACGGCTACTGTAGAGCACGAAGCTACCACCTCCAAGATCAGCGAGGACCAGCTCTTCTACTGCAACCAGCGCGGAATTGGCCCCGAAGACGCCGTGGGCCTCATCGTGAACGGTTACGCCCGTGAGGTGCTCTCCCGCCTTCCCATGGAGTTTGCCGTTGAGGCGCAGAAACTGTTACAGGTGTCCCTTGAAGGTTCCGTAGGATGATAGATACCGTCATATTTGAATTGGCCGGCCGCCCGGTGCTCCTGATAGATTTGATCTCCAGTCTGTTGGGTCTTACCTGTGTGTTCCTGGCCGGACGCAATTCCAAATACAACTTCTGGGTGGGCTACCTGTACACGGCTGCGCTGTTTTTCCTGTTCTGGAACAAAAACCTCTATGCCAACCTGCTGCTGCAGCCGGTGTCTCTGGCCATCAACGTCCTGGGACATTACCGCTGGACGCACCCCAAGGCCGATGAACAGAGTTCGCAGGATGCATCGGCCCTCAAGGTGAGCATGATGGGCTGGCCGGAGCGCCTGGTGTGCATCGGCGGCGTTTTGCTGGTGGCTTTTTTGTGGGGCTTCACGCTGGATAAGTTGTTCCCGTCCGATCCGCATCCCTATCTGGACTGTATCGTCACATCCCTCATTCTGCTGGCGCAGCTGCTTAGTTCCCTCAAGAAATGGGAATGCTGGATTGTGTGGCTGCTGGTGAATGTGACCCAAATTATCCTGCACCTTTCCGTGGGCAATGTCTTTATGCCCATCGTGTGCGGACTCTATCTGGTGAACGGCCTGTGGTCTTTGGCCACCTGGCTCAAACTCTACCGCAATAAGGCGTAAGCGCCTTCCCAGGACGTGAACTGGGGCAAAAGGGCGCTAAAGTGCCAAATCGGCAAGGACGATGGCGGCCATGGCCTCCACGATGACGGGGGTGCGCAGGGCGAAGCAGACGTCGTGACGGCCGGGAATGCCGGCCTTGGCGATGCTGGCGGTGGGCTTGAACGCCACGCGGAACACCACGGGGTTGCCGTTGGTGATGCCGCCGTTCACGCCGCCGGCATGGTTGCTCACGGGCGGCTGCGGATGCTTGTGACGGCCGCAACAATGGTGTTCCTCACCTTCCGCATGGCAACACTCATGATCCGGTTCATCGTGGTGGCAATGATGTTCCTCTCCCTCTCCGTGACAGCACTGGTGATTAGGGTCATCGTGATGACACTTGTGCTCCGGGAAGGGATCGTTGTGCTCGCTGCCTTTCATGCGGGAAGCGGCAAAACCGTCTCCGAATTCAATGCCGCGTACACCGGGAATGGCAAAGACAGCATGGGAAATCTGGCTTTCCACGCTATTCCAGAAGGGTTCTCCCAGGCCGATGGGCAGCCCCTCCACAGTGCATTCCACCACGCCGCCCAGGGAGTCACCTTCGGCAGCGGCGGCCTTCAGGGCTTCGGGCCAGGCAGAGGCATCGGCCAGACCGCCCACCTCCGTAAGCTGTGCGTGGAACTTGGCAAAGTACAGCATCTTTTTGGCGATGACACCCGCCGCCACCACGCCCAGGGTGAGGCGTCCGCTGAAATGCCCGCCGCCGCGAGGGTCGTTGTAGCCGCCGAACTTCAGGTTGGCGGTAAAGTCGGCATGGCCGGGGCGGGGATGCTCCCGGAAGCCCTCGTAGTCCTCGCTGCGCGTGTTTTCATTGCGGAACAGGATGGTGAGCGGGGCGCCGGTAGTGTATCCTTCGTACACGCCGGAGACTATCTGGGGGAAGTCGTCCTCTACCCGGGGCGTCGTGCCCAGGGCACCGGCCTTGCGACGGGCCAGATCGGCCGCAAAATCCTCTTCCGTCAGGGAAATCCCGGGCAGCACGCCGTCAATGGTGACGCCGATACGCGGCCCGTGGGACTCACCGAAAATACTGACTCTGAACCTGTTACCAAATGTATTCATAGCTTTTCAAATAATTCGTTGAAACCGGGGAAGGACTTGGCCACGCAATCCACGTCGTCTATGACAACGGGGCTGCCGGCGCCCAGAGAAGCCACTTTGAGGGCCATCACCATGCGGTGATCGGCGTGAGAGACATAGTTGCCACCCTTCAGGAGCCGGCCGGTGGCCAGGCGCTGGGTAAGGCCCATGCCCGTAATGGTCATTTCGTCGTCGTCAATCGTCACCGGGACGCCCATCTGCGTGAGCATTTCCTCGATGGCGGCGGCGCGGTCGGTCTCTTTGTGCCGAAGCCGCTGCACGCCCGTCAGATGACTATCCCCGGGGCAGAAAGCCGCCAGCACGGCCACCATGGGGAAGAGGTCCGGGCAATTGTTCAAATCGGCATGGAAAGCGCTCAGGGGAGCCCGTTTGACATGGATGCTACCGGTGGGTTCCTCCAGCTGGGACATGCTTGCGCCGGCCTGCATCAGGATATCCAGGATGGAAATATCGGCCTGCAGGCTGGTGGTGTCCAGGCCCGTCACTTCCACGTCTCCGAAGATGGCGCCGGCGGTAAGGAAGGGTGCGGCGCCAGACCAGTCGGCCTCGATGGCGAAATCAGCCGCATGGTAGCGCTGACCGCCTTTGATATGGAAATTAAGGCCGGTGCAGAGGCTCCAGTCCTGGGTTTCCAGGAATTCGTCGTCCCCCTCCATCTCACTACCGATGCGGAGGCCGAATTTCTTGAGCACGTCCACGGTGATGAACAGGTACGGAATGCTGCGGGGCTCATGGACATAGACGGTGGACTTGCCCTCCATCAAGGGCAGTGCGGCCAGGAGGCCGGAGATGAGCTGGGAACCGCCTTTGCCGGAGACATCGGCCCTTCCCGGGATGAGGGGGCCGGCCACTTTCAAGGGAAGGTAACAGTCCGTCTTTCCGTTATTTCCCTCCGGGTACAGCCGCACGCCAAAGGCCGCCATGATATCGTGGGCATTGGACAGGGGGCGGTTCAGGAGGGTTTTTTCTCCGGTTACGCGTACCGGATTGGCCGACAGGGCCGATACAAGCGGCACCATCAGACGGGTGAGGAAACCGGATTCCCCGGTATGGATTTCTTCCAGCTGCAGGCAGCCCGGTGCAGCCCCGATGCCCTTGATACTGATGCGGTTGTTGCCCACATAAACTTCGGCCCCCAGGGCCTTGGCCACCGCCAGGGCGCTCTCATTATCTCCGCAGGGGGAATAGCCGTCCAAGTGGGAGATGCCGTCGGCCAGGGCGGCCGCGATGATGGCCCGCTGAGCAAAGCTCTTGGAGGAGGGCATGGGCAGATTCTGCGCCTGCACAAAGCGGAAACCGCCGTAAACGGCCCGGTGCATGGCTTCGGTGGTCCACTGGCCGGGGGCCGTGGCCTCTTCTTCGCTCAGGCAGGCATAGGTGAAAGGGGCGCCTTGTTTCAGGGCTTCCAGCCGGGATTCCCGGCCGATTTCTCCCATGCAGAAGGCCACCAGCGTGCCGGGAGCGGCCTGTCGGTAAAGGGACATCACGGTGTCGATATCGGCCTTGCAGGTGGCTGTGGTGACGATTTTCACCACTTCTCCGCCGAAGCTGCGGGCGCGCTCCAGGATAGACTGTAACACCTCCCGGGGCGGCGTACACTCATAATTGTGATAGGAACGGATGAGCACCGTGCCGCAGGAACGGCAGGCTTCCCGGATGCGGCGTCCCACCGCGGCAGGCGCCTCCATTTCCAGGTCGGCATACTTGGCGCCGGCCTGGATGGCGCGCTCCAGGATGTCGGCTGCCTGGGATTCCTCTTCCATGCGGCAGGTGGCGATGAGGGGAACGTCGCTCTCGTTGAACAGGACGTCGATATCCTCATCCTCCAGGGCGCAGCGGTCCAGGCGGATTTCGGCCATCTCCAGATTTTGCAGAAGCTCTTGAATTTCAGACAGTTCCTTATTTTGTATCGAAGTGCAGATCATAGGGATTCATTTCATGGAAAACCACTTCTCCGGGTTTCACGGGCAGCACGAACTTCACTTTACCGCCGCCCAGTGCTTTCTTGTCTTTGGCCATAGCTTCCTGCAGAATTTCCGTGGGATAAGGACATTCCACCGGAAGGCCGATGCCCTGGAAATCCTTCTTCAGGCGGGCTGTCAGGCCTTTTTGGCCGATGCCCAGGCTTTCGCTGAGCCGGGCGGCCAGGATGATGCCCATGGCCACGGCTTCCCCGTGGGAGATGTCATCGGCCCGCTGCCGGGCTTCGTGTTCGATGGCATGGCCGAAGGTATGGCCCAGGTTCAACTTGGCGCGCTCCCCTTGCTCGAACGGGTCCCGCGACACCACGGCCTCCTTGATCCGGCCCGCCTTCAGGATAAGCTCCTGCGATATTCCGGAAAGGGCTTGCCGATAGGCTTCTCCATCGGCCAGGAGGAAGGTTTTGAGCATTTCGGCCAGGCCGGCTTTCAGGATGCGGTCCGGCAGGGTGCGGAGGACATCGGCACAGATAAAGGTGAACTCCGGCATATGGAAGGCACCCAGCATGTTCTTGTAGCCATCCATGTTGACGCCGGTTTTTCCGCCGATGGCCGCGTCTACCTGCGCCAGGAGCGTGGTGGGCAGGTTGGCATAGCGGATGCCGCGCTTGTAGATGGCCGCCGCGAAGCCCGCCAGGTCGGTGGTGATGCCGCCGCCGATGGCCAATAGGAACGCATGGCGGGAGGCGCCGCACTCCAGGAGCCATCGGCAGATATCCTGTACTGTCTCCAGGGTTTTGCCGTCTTCCGACGTATCGAGGGACAGGGCGGGCCAGGACAGGTCCTTCACCACCCACTCCACGTTGCGGTCATAGACAACGAAAACCTCCGTCTCTTGGGCCAAATGGGAAGAAATATCGGCAATATGGGTCAGTTCCATTATCATAGATTACAAAGATAACGGATTTTTCCTTATTTTTGTTTTTGGAAAAATAGAATTGACATGCTTCAAGTCGTTGTCCTGGCGGTGCTGCCCGCCTTCATTTTGGTTTACCTTACTTATCAGCAGGATAAACTGCAGCGGGAACCCGTGAAGAACCTGGTTAAGGCTTTCTTCTTCGGGTGCGCCTCCGTTTTCGCCTCCCTGTTCATTTCCATACCCAGCATGCGTATAGGGCTGTTTCCGCCGGAGATTAAAAGCGTTGGAGACGCTTTCCGCACGGCATTTTTCGGGGCTGCCATTCCGGAAGAAACGGCCAAGCTTTTCCTGCTGTGGCTGTTCCTCCGCAAATGCAAGGACTTTGACGAGCGCATGGACGGCATCGTGTACGCCGTCTGTGTGGGCATGGGCTTCGCCGCCTTCGAGAACATCGAGTACCTGTTCGCCGCCGGAAGCGGCTGGGTAACCACCGGTATCGGCCGTTCCCTCACCGCCATTCCCGGCCATTTTGCCTTTGCCGTGATCATGGGCTATTATTATTCCCTCAACCACTTTGACAGGTACCGCGCACCTTATGCCGGCCTCAAGATGTGGCTGTATCCCGTTCTGGCCCACGGCATTTATGACACCATCGCCATGATGGCTGCCGTTACTCCGGAGATGAGCGGCGCCATTTCCCTGGTTATCCTGCTGGGATGCTTCTGGGCCCTGAAGAAGGCGCAAAAGCGTATGAGCAAACACCTCATCGCCGACTCCTACGACATTCACCACGGCATTGACGAGCAATAATTTTTGCAGTTTCGGGGAAATGCGCTAAATTTGCAGTCCCATCTAGCGGCCTTTACGGCCCATCCCTGCCCGGATGGCGGAATTGGTAGACGCGCTGGACTCAAAATCCTGTGGTAGCAATACCGTGCGGGTTCGATTCCCGCTCTGGGCACAAAGATAATCCCCAATTTGCTAATAATTAGCGAGTTGGGGATTTCTCTTTTTATTATTGGCGTGATATTGGCGTGATAGCCATTTTTATATAAGAAAACCACCCCAAAAGCGGGCGGCTGTAGCGGGGTGGTTTGGTGCGTTAATTATACCTTTCGGCATTACAAAGGTAGCAATAATAATTGATTGTGCAATCCTGCTGCGCCCCTGGGGCCTCAACGGCAGCGGCCCATTTGGCTGTAGAGAGAGGATAACCGTTGAGGTGGGCATGGCTTCCACCCGGGGGCGGCGCGCCCTCTGCTGGCGCGATTGTGGCTGCTGGCGGCGGCTTGCCGTTCCACCCTGGGCCATGTGTCCAGATCATGCCGGCGTGCCTGCGCCCTGGGGCCTCAACGGCGGCTCTTCGCGGTTATATGCCTATAATAGTACTGTCGAAATGCCTCATAAGACGGAAACACAGTTCCACCGTATTCCATTTCCATTTCATCTTCCATTTCATAATAGATTAGGCGGCGGCGCGTTCCAGGTCTTTTTGCAAGCCGCTTTTGCAAAACCTCAATAAAACCTTGCCGGGAAACCATGCGAATTATATCTTCCATTTAACAAAGTTATTAACAATTAGCCGATTCCCAAATGCACGCCTGGGCGGCTGGCGTTCCTTGGGGCCTCAACGGCGGCGGCTCATTTGGCCGTAGAGAGAGGATAACCGTTGAGGTGGGCACGGCTTCCACCCGGGGGGCGGCGCGCCCTCTGCCAGCGCGATTGTGGCTGCTGGCGGCGGCTTGCCGTTCCACCCTGGGCCATGTGTCCAGATCATGCCGGTATGGCTGCGCCCTGGGGCCTCAACGGCGGTACGATTCCCCCTGCGCGAAATAGAGGGTTTCGCACATTTCCCGCAATCTATCTGCAATGCGTTCCCCATATATGTCTGCAATACGGTTTAATCCCAAATTAGAGGTTATAATGGTGGGCAGCATAGCGGCATATCTATGTAGTATTATTTCTATGATTGGGAAAAATTCATTGCCATATAGTTTAACGGAAACCGGCTCTGTGCCCATATCATCAATTATCAAAAATTTGCTTTGTTTGGCGGCCTCAAATGCCCCTTTGTTGGATTCAACTAAATTGGCCAGATCCCCGGCCGTGTAAAATGCCGGGACTATAACTGCAGCTTCGCACATTTCATACAATGTTTTTTCCTCATCTTCCAGCGGCTTATATTCCCCGCCGGCCTCAATGCACCTCTGCCGGAAAACCGTTTGTGGATTGAACGAATTTTTTAACCCCTTGGCCATTCTCGCAATTGCGGCGGCTGTTGTGGTTTTGCCGGTCCCGGGAAGAGAGCCATATAACAAGAGAGAGGGTTTGCATTCTCGATTAGTGAGCCAATTTGCAATTGAATGAAGCCGGCCTGCTGTTTCGCTATCAGCAAGGTATATTCTCGCCCTTGCCTCAACAGCATTTTTATACTCGCTGATAAGCAAGCTGGCGGCGGTGCTGGAATCTATGGGGAAACAAAACCTTTTCCGGGTGGCCATTGTCCCGGCTGCGCTCTTGCTATAACTATCTACGGCGCGGCCAATGATTTCTTTTATATCTTTCATAGTGTTAAATTGTGCTTGTGGATTCTTCCGGGAGTGTTTTTTCTATATTGATTCGCGGGTGGGTGTTTACTAATCTGGGCGGGTTAGCGCTTTGCTTTATTGGATAGATATTTGCGTAATTGGCGGCCATTGCTTCGCACACTATCTGCCGGGCCGTTTCCGGGTTTCCGCTGGAAAGGTCCTTAAGACGGTTGCAAAACTGTGCTATTCCTTTGCTGCCCTTATATGCCTGTCCCTTTTCTTTTTTGTATGAAAGCCAATCTTCCAGAATCGGCAAAAACCGGCTATCTTCCCCAAAAATATCTTTGTAGGTTTCTTTGTTTTCTCTCACTATTTCTTTAGGTGTGGCGGCTTTGTGGGCGGTTTGCTGTGCGCTGGCGGGGGGTGTTGGTGTGCGCTTGGGTGTGCGCCCCCCATTACTATTTCCATTATAACTATCGTAATTACATATAGTTACAATCGTGCAGGGGTGTGCGCTGTCCTGTGCGCTTATTCCCTTTACAGGGTGGGCGGCTTTGTGTGCATATCCCTGTGCGCATAGTTTATCAATAGCGGTGCGAGCTTGGCGGGGTGTTATTCCGCATATCTCTGCGAGGCTTCGATAAGAGGTTACGGCGGCCCCTCTTGGAATCATGCGCCCATGCCATTCCCTTTGCTCATAATTGGCTACAATAAGCAAGTGGACAAATACTGTTAGGGTGGCGGGGTTCCTTGCCCATTCCGCATTTAATAGGGATCTGGGCAGCTTTACAAAACCGGTGTCCATGATTATGCCCCCGCCTGCGCTTTGTCCTTTGCCTCAATGATTCGCCTGCAATCACTACTTTTGTATTTCAATAATCCCCCCACAGGGACCGGCGTTATTATGCCGGCCTTGCGCCAGCGGGTTATGGTTTTGGTACATACGCCAAAGGTCTTTGCGACCTCTTTAGCTGTCAATAGTTTTTCTTGGCGCTCTTCGGCTTCCCTTGCCGCAAAATCTTCGCGATACCTTTTCATGGTCCCCTCAATTAGCGCGTTTCCAAACTTTTCCAAATCCCCGGCTTGGATTGTTATTGATACGCCAGGATAGGTTTTGGCAAGTTCCATAATAGAATTGTCCATAATACTGTTTTTTTGATTTTGCCCCGGGTGGCAATCTACAGGCATTGCCGGCCGTTTGGCATCTGGCGGGGATTGCTTCGCCTGTAGTCCGAAGAATGCCCGCCAGGGGCAAAGATAGACAAGGAAAACCCATGAAAACAATATGTGAAAAATAGCAAAAAATAACAATGAAATGCCCTGTATGGCCAATTCCACATATCCCCGCCAATTGATAAATAAAATTTTCAATCTTCCGCTTTAGTCTTATTGTTTCCACAATCGGCGGCGGCTCATTTGGCCGTAGAGAGAGGATAACCGTTGAGGTGGGCATGGCTTCCACCCGGGGGCCGGCGCGCCCTCTGCCGGCGCGATTGAATTTGCTGGCGGCTTGTCGGTCCCATGCTTGCATTTTGCAGGGTATTATTTCCCAAAATGGCACACTTTCCCCCCTGGAATTGCCCATTTTTTAAGGTGGTGTTTGTCCCGCGCGCGTGCGCATAATGCGAGGCCCGGTCCCCAAAAACCGGCCAATTTCGACAGCGCGCATGCGAGAGCGGGAGAGTGGTCTTGGCGAGATGGTGGCTTTGTTCAAGACCCTCCCCATGGGCCTGGGCCGGCATCATTACGGCGCGGTGGCGGCGGCTCATTTGGCCATAGAGAGAGGATAACCGTTGAGGTGGGCATGGCTTCCACCCGGGGGCGGCGCGCCCTCTGCTGGCGCGATTGTGGCT
>Ga0265298_10008661_pt1 | contig 12193 bp, 11 predicted proteins | sample AusTroGonzalo_MG_3_FD_193486 | JGI IMG/M metagenome (GOLD analysis project Ga0265298, IMG submission 193486) | Bovine rumen microbial communities from tropical cattle in Woodstock, Queensland, Australia - Gonzalo_01 | ecosystem: Host-associated > Mammals > Digestive system > Stomach > Rumen ...
TTCGATTGTTTAGAAAAAGTTTTGTATCAGAATCTTTGGGGCATTGAAATAGTTTTATCAATATACAAGAAGAGAAAGAATCATTTCAAAAGGGAGCAATGGCTTATCATTATAAAACAACTAGAGAAATTTCTTAACGAAAAATGCCAAAAAATTGTATTGGCGAAAGGCTTGGGTGCTATCGCTAATATATTCTCGTATAAAAATGCATCCTTTTTTTCAAAAATGGATTTAAATCATAATGATATATTTAAAAATCTGTTTTTAATTGCGAAGTATTATATTGATGATTTTGAAAATTTAAATGATGGTTACAATTTGATGACGAAACTCGAAAAAGATGGTTATAAAAAAGCTTGTGATTATTTAAACATTCAAAGGACTAACGAGTATAAGATTAGCAGATCGTTTGCAGAAAAATATTTGCAATGGGAAAAAAAGGAATGGGAAAAAAAACCTTATGGTGATGAATTCTTTGTGATTGATGAAAAACTACAGGCTATGGCAAAGACCCTACACGAAAAATGGGTTTTGAATACTCAATCCTTCATCCACAAAATTGCTTCTATTAAAGGAGGGGCTGGTTGGGAACGCCTTGAGCGATTCGTTGATTTAATGAGAGAACTGGACGGAAAGAGACCCAACATTCCTCTTGGATATGCACTCGATTGTTCAGAGGATAGTTTTTTTAACATATTTACCAGTAGAGATTATAACAGAGACAGTAAACAAAGGTTATATCAAGTTGCAAAACTAAAGAGTAAATCATATTTGGAATTACAATTTCTATACGCACTTTTAGGATTGTTTTATGGATCTGGAAGGAAAGAAGCTAGTGTGGAAATCCTTAATTCTTTAGAGCCATATTACATTCCTGCTAAAGAAATAGTAAAGAAAAAAAATATTCCTGTATCCACCTCTATCGATTTCAATAAGTTAATGGATGGTACAATTAATGAATATGTATTTCGCGACATATTAAAGGACTATTGCAAGAATTTGGTTAATTTTGTCAAAGATTAAATCTGTTATATTTATGTATAGAGAGAAAATAATTTCCGACTTACAAAAGATGATAGACACAAACATTCCTATCATCTATATTAATGACTTTGACACGGTGAGGATTGATAGTGTTATCTATGACTCGCTTCCAAATACAACTATCGAAGAATGGAATCCTGGTCTTGGAAACACAATATTTGGATCCTTAATGACTGAGACAGATACCCGAGTTGAAGAAAAAGAAGATGAATTATACCGTAAACTACTAGAAATTGTTCAGTATGACGAACTGGGTGAATATTACTTGATACTACGTGAGATTCAGGATTTTATAGAACTCGCCCCTATCAAGTCTTTATTATCAACTATTGCCCAAAGAAAAATATATGATAGAGATTTTGATGCTACTATAATTCTTGTTTCTTCAATAGTTAAAGTGCCTGACGAATTACAGCCCTATGTCTCGTTCCTTGATTTTGGGCTCCCTGATGATGCTGAGATTGATAGACTCATTTTTAAACATATAGAAGTTAATAAGTATACTCCTGAAACAGATTTTGAGAAAAACGAACTTCCCAAATTACGTTTGGCACTAAAAGGTATGACGCCATTCGTTGTTGATAGAATGCTAGATGTAGCCATGAATCAAAATGGCACATTGAATGCTCAGGATCATGCTTTGATAATGTCACAAAAGAAACAATTAGTCAAGAAGTCTGGAGTATTAGAATATATTGAACAAAAGAACAAATTACGTGACATAGGTGGATTAAATCATTTGAAAAACTATTTGTCAGACAAAGCGCTTGTTAGAAAGTATATGGCAGATGCTATTAGATGTGGCATTTCTGTTCCGAAAGGTATTTTTTTAGTTGGTATGCCGGGTTGTGGTAAATCCCTTTGCGCAGAAGCCACATCGGCATGTTTTGGTGAGCCACTATTAAAAATGGATATGGGGAACCTTATGGACAAATATGTTGGTAATAGTGAAGAAAAACTTCGAAAAGCGATCAAAACGGCAGAAGCTGTTGCTCCATGTGTTTTATGGATTGACGAGATTGAGAAGGGGTTCTCTGGTATAGGCGGACAAAGCGATGTTGTTACAAGAATGTTTGGGACATTCCTTACGTGGATGCAAAATAAAGAGAGTGCGGTATATGTAGTTGCCACAGCAAACAATATCAATGGGCTTCCCCCGGAACTGAAGCGAAAGGGACGGTTTGATGAGATTTTTTTCGTAGATCTTCCTAACGACAGCGAAAGAAAAGACATTTTTAATGTTCATTTAGAAAAGAAGAGACAGGCATTAAGAATAAATCAGGACTGTAAAGATATAATTGAGTCCACAGATGGTTTCAACGGTGCAGATATAGAATATGTGGTTAATAAATCGATTGAGGAACTATTCGTAGAGGGAGCAAAGAGAATAGATAAAGATAAAGTTGAGACAATAAAAAATAAGAAAGAGCATAAAATAATCGAAACGTCTGAAATCACTATAACAAAGAAAGATATTTTAAAAGTTGCAAACAATACAATTTGCATAGCTAAATCTTGTAAAGATGATTTAAAAAAAATGCTTGGCTATCTTAAAGGAAGTAGCTATATTAATGCAACAAGCGGAGTTCAATTAACGGATGAAATAATAGATAAAAAAATAAAAGAACTATGACAGAACAAAAAGACGCTTTAAAACGGAATGTAAATCCTGTTGAAGAAATAGCAAGATTCTTCAAAAACATTGATTATGACAGACTCATAAACAATGCTGGGCTGGGCTTAGAGTATATAAAGAAACAGGCCGTGAAAGGAAGTAAAGAGACGACTCGAATGATGTTGGAACTTTACTTCGTAATGATGAGTGACAAGACTAGTAAATTCAATAAACTGATAATTGGTTCTGCGCTGGCTTACCAATTGTTGCCTAACGACTTCCTTCCTAAAGAGGATTATGGTGTCCTTGGTTATCTTGACAATGCCACTGCGTTGTATCTAGCCTACAAGCGTGTTAAGAAGAATGTTACCCCTGAGATTATGCAGAAGGTGGATGAAACTTTAGCAAATTGGGCAAAATCAGCAGAAGAATTTACAATAATGAAACCAGAAGAGGAAAGAGTATGAGTTTTAGTGGAAAATTTGAATTATATCCTCAAAAACGGTTGGCTGGTACAATGCTATACTCATTTGTGTTAAAAAACACAAGTTGGTTCGGTAGTGAAACTGTGGACTGTATGATTAGCGATGAATTTGGTCGCCAACCTTTTTATTTTCGTGGAGTGAAGTTCAAGGCTGGAAGGTCTTATCGTTTTGACTTTGATACGGAGAACTGGACTTGGTGCCAACACGATTACTTTGCCATCCTAGGGAAAAACGATAAAATCGTTAAGAAATGGCAATTGAACCTTAAGGAATATGGTCCAGGAGAATGCCCGGATTGTCATGGTACTAAAAAATGCAAAAAATGTAACGGTCAAGGTTTTATTTATCCTTTAGGCCATCCAGAGCAATTCAAGACGTGCCAAGCATGTGGTGGTACAGGTACTTGTCAAAGATGCGAGATTCCCTACAGGCAGTACCCTAGTGGTGGAGGGCCTACGGGTATAGGCAACGGATTTAAATAGGATATAGGATTATGAGTTTTAGAGGTTCTTTTGATTGGTATACATCTCTACATCAGGGAGGGAAGAAGGCTATTTCTTTCACCTTGACTTGCAAGAACATGCTAATGCCAGAGACTTTTGATTGTGCTATTATTGATAGTACCGGACAGCAACCGACACAGATTCGTAGAAGGCTAAAGTTAAAACCCAATGAGTCGTTAACTTTTAATTATGATACTTGTGGTTGGAATTGGTGTCAGGGTGATGCATTCGCCATACTTGGAAAGAACGATAAAATTCAGAAACGTTGGGACCTGAATCTTAAAGTTTATGGTCGCGGAGAATGCCCGGAGTGTCATGGTAGTCATAGGTGTGTGAAATGCAATGGTACCGGAACGATTAGAAATAATCATAATCACACCATATCTTCCTGTCCTACTTGTAACGGAATGGGCATTTGTCAGAAATGCTATGTACCGATGAGAGCTGGTACCAATTTGGCCAGCGAAGTATATGGCGGAATTCAAATGCCAAACCCGGAATTGAACAGGCAACAGAGGATTTCTGCCCTTCAAAGAACCATAAGTGATTTGCAATCTAAAATAGAAAAGTCAGAATGGGATGCAAGAATGATGGAACGCAAGGGTATGGATGTTTCTTCACATATAACATATAGTTCACAGTTGGAACTTAAGCACCAATATGAGCGTCAATTAATACAAGCCCAATATGAGTTACAACAATTAGAAAATCAATAAGCCATGGATATTAATACAGAATTCCTCCGTAGATATATTCCGCATAGTATGGAATACTTCTTGTACCTTTCGCGTCTTCACCAATTGCAGTCTCTTTCTAAAGAACAAATACTTGAGGCGATAAAGACGGCTTGTGATTTTTTTAATATGCCTTTCCCCAATGTGGCAGATACAACAGGCCATCCAGATTATGGCACAATGTTCGCAAGTTCAAATCAGATGTCGTATGATGATGACTATATTTGTTATGATCTTCAAGAATTGGCTTATCTACATGTAACTACCTACAATGCACTTACATTAGTCCTTACACATGAAGCGACCCATAGACGCACACAAATGTATAATTTTCCTGGTCCTAACAAGGGTAGCTGGGCAAATGAATGCATTAGCGACTGGTATATGGGAGTTAGAGCTGGTATGTGTATGATGAAAGATATTTCAAATTTGATGGAAGGTTTGGGCACATCAAATGGAAGTGATTCACATCCGGCAGGCTTTATCAGAAAAGCCTTTATTCAGAATGGATTTCAAACAGGCTACTTAAATAGAAGTGAGCATGGAGCCAATTTCGAGTATTTTATTAAAGATTTTAAGGCTTTCTACAATCAGATGTTCCCCACCCTTGAAAAAGAATATCCAAAGTACTTCGACATTATTGGACGGAATTTTCACAAGAAAACTTTTAATTTAAATAATAATTTGTAATATGGATAAGCTTTTAAATTATGGGCACTTTAATTCATAAAAGACAAAACAGGCATTGATATTGAGAAGAAGATGGTTGAGAATCAGAAAGAGATGAAAAAGACTCTGCTTTTTATTTAACAAAGATAGATGTTGTGAAGATTATTATTAACAGAATAAGGATTTATTAGGTATGGATATAGATATTATAGGGTTTCTGATTACGATTCTCGTAACGCTGATATCGTTCTGTAAAGGACTATTGAAGATTTTTGAGGCAAACGCTAAGCGTAAGAAAGACAGAGATGAAGAGATTGCCAAAGTGTTCTTTGGTAACATAGATGAGCTGGTCAATTCGATTCCGACTATGGGGCAGACAGAAGGCCCACATAACTCTGAAGAGATTCTTATAGCAAAAGAGAGATTCTCCTTAGTTGATAATATTTTGTCTGACATATTTTCCACTAAAAAACATCATGAAAAAAAAGATATGCAATTTTAGGTGGCTCTGGTATGGGTAAGTCCATCTTCTCTGCCTCATTGATATATCATTTTTATAATCATAATAAATTTAGAAAGTCAAAATTATCTATCCATGCACTTTATCTTGGGTATCCTAAGATTATTGACGAAATTAAGCTTCTAAACATAAAAGCGACTAATAGTTCCATCATTCTTTTAGATGCTTTTGATGAAAACTATGATGCGACAAAGGATTGCAAACATTTTCTAAAGGAAATCGAACAAGAAACAAGAAATTTCGGGTATGTAATAATAACAAGTCGTACACAGATATTCCCTACTGAAAAAGATGAACCAGAACTCTTGAGTACATATATGCCATCTACAACTAAAGGTGACATGAAATACAAGAGAATTTACATATCACCTTTTAAACGGGATGAAGCTGAGAGGTATTTAAAGAAAAAATTTAGAGGAAATCCTGAAAAACAAGAAAAGGTAGAAAAACTTATGGATTGCTGCCCAGATCTTGTTTGTAGGCCAATGATAATGTCATTCATCGAAAATTTGATTGAAATTGATAATCCTCGGAACAAATTGTCTTCACATATCTATTACCATATCATAGAAAAATGGATAGAAAGAGAACTTAAAATACAGAAATATGGTGAAGACTTTGGAATATCTAAAAAAGATATGTTTGTGTTCTCGAAAGAAATAGCCTTACGCATATATGAAAAATGGACACAAAAATCAGAGTCTTATCTAACACTTGAGGAATATAGAGATTTTTATGCGGCAAAAGGATATAGGAATAGTCCATATTCTTTTGGGAAGCGTTCTTTAGTTAACCGAAAAAGTGATGGTGCAATAAAATTTTCTCATAAAAGTATTTGGGAATTCTTCATTGCCGTTGTGTCAATAGAGAGTCCTTGGAAATCTTTCAAGCCAGAAGGACTTGACACCGCTGTCAGTTTTGCTAGAGAACTTCATAAGGATAGGCTTTCTGGCAAAAAGGATTCCTTTGAAATGATTTCTTTCCCCAATCCCCCCAATTTCTATATTGACGAACATCTTTGCGATTTTCCTGCTATAATAGAAAGAGAAATTGCAAATGCTAAATATATCTACTCACCATTTGTTTACAATTTAGCAGAAAAAATAAAAAGACAAGTTAATTTTCAAGAGCACGAAGCATCTAAAATTGAGAATACCGTCTTTGACGATATATATATATTATGGGATTTCTCGTTAAAAAGGTTACCATATAACCTTAAAATGATACGGGAATTAAAATCTGTAGTAGATTCAAATTATTCAAAAAAAGACGAAATTGACAAACTTGTCGAAAATATTTATGCCCTGTCTCCGCAATTTAAACAGTGTTTTTCAAGTTCAACATGGCATAACTTCATTGATAATTTGAATTCTATCATTGATTTCTTTGATTTTGATAATGCGACCCAGTATTTGCAAATTCACCCAAATATATATCAAGAGAAAATTATTTACCCACATAAAGAATCTATCCTTTTTCCTTATTTTAACGAATATGATTATATCTTCGATAAGACTGTATTAGCGAACGAGTTGTTTATAGGACAGGGTATTGCGAAGGAAGATAGTGTTATTGACATTATTAACAAAGTAGTTAAAATGAAGAAAGATATTGAAACTATTTGTTTATTGAGGGGAGAGGCTGATGTAGATGACCATGTGTCTTATATCAATAAACTTGCATCGAGTATTACATACAGACCTCCTATTCTGATTTTTATTATTCAATACAAGGATAAAATGATTTATTATACTATAAACAAATCAGAAAAAATTGAGGAAAATCAAGTAAGGGATTTCTTTTACGGTATTTTAAACAAATTATTTTTGAATGATTTTAATGGAAACCAACGACACCCAAAAGAATACTTCACGCATAAGAATGTCAAGTAAAACGTAGAAAAAGTAAAAGATACTAAAAACATATGAGGCAGAAATGGCTTTCAATCCCAGATTATAGGGAAAGTTCGTTCGTAGGCATATGGCGAACATCTTTGACGTACAATTTTTGGATAAAGAGGTAATAACAGATAACGACATGTTAGAGACAGTATGGCATGTAACAGACTTCTATGAACTGCCCCAACCTATCGTCAAAGAAAAGACTGAGGTGTTGGCAGAGTTGATGACCTCGGAGAATGCTTAAGAAACGGAGTTGTATTACAATGCGAAGCTGATGTATAAGGCAGATATTAACACCCTCGAAACGCTACGGCTGGCATTTGCTCATGAGACAGCGCACCAGGTCCTGTTTGAAACAAAATTTTTGCTCTTTGAGAATGAGCTTTGGATTCAGGAACTTGCGGCCAACATGATGGTGGGGCATTCTCGGCAATAGGAGACGATGTGGCGACGGGGAAATATAAGTATGTGTTGCGACAACTGCCTGCAAGTTTGACTCATCTAGACGGGAAACTTAGGGTGAATCGGACATAACATATAACGCCATGTATAGGGGGCTGATAATGTATTCTCCGCATTTTTGCGAAGAATATATAGTTTTTTTGCCGCAAATGCTTGCGAGTTCGAATATTTATTTGTAAATTTGCCGCAAAAAAGCAAGGTTATGTATATTTGGCAACGAGAAGATTGGCCTCAGTTCAGATGGAATAGGGACTATGTGAACGTCCGTTTGTCATCAGTCCGCTATGCACAAGGGAGACTGGTAGGTAAACTGGGTGCATTGGGATTTCATGTCAGCAATAATGCAACGCTGAATGCGATGGAGGATGATGTGGTGGCTTCGTCTGAGATTGAGGGTGTGATTCTTAATAGAGAGGAAGTACGTTCTTCTGTGGCACGCCATTTGGGTCTTGAGACGGAGGGATTGCCTGTAGCAAGCCATTATATAGAGGGTATCGTGGAAGTGATGATGGATGCTGTGAGAAATGCTGTAGAGCCATTGACAGCAGAACGGCTTTTCGGCTGGCATGCAGCCCTGTTTCCTACCGGCAGAAGTGGGGCATGGAAGATTGTAGTGGCGGACTGGAGACAATCAACAGAGGCCATGCAGGTGGTTTCCGGGCCAATGGGTAAGGAAAGAGTTCATTTCCAGGCCCCAGACTCTAAAGATGTGCCTCGGCTGATGGACGATTTCCTGAAATGGGTAAATGCGGACCAACTATTTGACCCTGTCATCAAAGCTGCCATAGCACACCTATGGTTTGTAACTATTCATCCGTTTGAGGATGGCAATGGGCGAATTACGCGAACGATAACAGACATGCTGATGACAAGAGCCGACCAAATGCCTCACCGTTTCTATAGCGTTTCTGCTGAGATTCTTCAACGGCGGAATCAGTACTATGACATATTGGAATCGACACAAAACGGCAACATGGACATCACAGATTGGCTGATGTGGTTTCTGGACACGGTTGAGCGCGCCATAGAAAATGCTGACGGAAAAGTCTCGGCCATCATGGACAAGACACGTTTCTGGGATGCAAATGAGCAAGTGGAGATAAATGACCGTCAACGGAAACTTATCAACCGCCTGTTGGACGGCTTTGAAGGAAAACTGACTTCCAGCAAGTGGGCCAAAATAGCCAAATGTTCACCAGATACGGCTCTTCGCGATATTCAGGACTTGATACAAAAGGGTGTTCTAAGAAAAAATGATGCAGGCGGAAGGAGCACCAGTTATGAATTAATAACAGAACCGATGAAAGATACGCCATAGTTTCCCCAACCTTGTTGTTATGAATAATAAGTATGTGAGTTCCGAACCTCGATATGAAGATATGCAGGAGTGGCTTGCCTATCTTCGAAAGCATCATGCCAACATCTTTGATGTCTATTTCAAGGATTTGGAAAACATTACAGACGAGGATTTCGTTATTGTGATTGGGGAGATAGCAACATTTTGGGGGATTCCCACACCTGTATTACGTGACAAGTGTTCAGCCATTCTGGAAATAGCGACTGCTGAAGATGCAGTAGAATGTGAGTTGTTTTATAACTTGCAGCTGATGAAGAAGTCTGGCATCAATAATCTGGACACATTACGGTTATCTCTTGTCCATGAGATCTCACATCAACTATTATTTTGTATCCGTTTCATGCTCTTTGAGAATGAACTGTGGATTCAGGAGTTAGCAGCAGATATGATGGTTGGGGCATTCTCAATAATAAGCGGTGATGTGGCTACAGGGAAATATAAATATGTGTTGAGACAGTTGCCAGCAAGCATGACCCATCCTGACGGTACACTTAGAGCGGCTATCGTAGAGTATGGACGTGAATATATAGCCCAATTACGAAAACAGAAGAAGGTTAGTGACATTCAAGAAGTATTAAAGGGACTTCCGGCTTTTGTATATGAGCATTATCAGAAACTGCATGAATCATGGGTCAATGTTCAATGGGACGATGAGAAGGAAGACACTCACGGAGAAACATCTCCTATAAATTACGAGTCATTACCTGATACGAACTTGCTTAAGCAATATTATTTGAAACATAAGGAGAGGAAGGAGGACGAAACATGAACATCATGGATAAAAGCCCTATAGATGCCCCAGCAATTGGCAGGGTAGTTGCTGAGTCATACGAAGTGGAGCAGTTAGCAGACTGTCACCTGTATGTGTTGCCATCGAATGCTAAAGCAATTGGTGACAAGGCAGGCGAGGTGTTTGAAATGCTGATGGAAAAGATGGGAGCCGAAACGTTGATGAATGACTATAAACTGGAGATCATCAGTCAGGCATTGACATTTGACAATCATCCTGTGCTCAGAACTGCCATTGATGAGGATAAGGCCAACTTTGTTATGCCGCTTTATACTCCTGATAAATCAGAGAAACAATACTTGATAGTCCATTCTGAAGAGAAAGACCTATTCGCTCATATACCATTGATGATTTACACATCGGAGCGGATGAGTAAATTCAGCATCATGGAGCAGATGAAGTGGTACGGTCAGGATAACCCGGAAGAAATGCGCGACTTCATCAAAGAGGAAGTTGACACAGATGCTTTTTGGAAAAGGTATGCTGCCGCCTCGACCTCAAACATGATGCATCCAACCTTTGGTATGGCCGTATCAAAGGCAGCACTGAAAGACAAGTTGGGTATAAAAGGCAAGATAACTCATCTTGACAAACTAAAGATGATGGATAGGATGGAGGAAAACTTTGTCAAATCCCGTCGTGATGAGTTGGCAGATGCAGAGTTGATGGTCATACTGAGCAGTATGGACGTTCATTCACTCAAAAAGTTTGCCAGTATGCTGAATAAGAATCAAAGGAGTAAATTGGCAGAAATGGCAAACGTGAAGAAGGTAGCAGAAAATGCCAGTGCCTGGCTTGAAGTGAGATATGTCGGAAAGATAGAGTCTGGTCATAGGACAATGGGGAGATACAGACTCTATATTACTGATGGAAAGAATGAAGAGTTGGTGGAATTTGATTCCAGTGACTCCTTCCTTGTATATTCGCTTTATATGATTGATAAAGTCTTGAATGACGAGGTGGACACACTGAACTTTGATAAATATAAGGATCTCTTTGTGAAACTTTCATGGGAGGTGTACCGCTTTTGTGATGGAGAAGAGCGCTTCAAGAAAATCACGAAAGGACGGGATGACAAAGGCAACGCTAAAGAAAAGCGTCTGAGTGACTGTTTGGGCGACATAAAAATATCTATTAGCAATGCTTGTAATAAAATGGGGGCTTTGCCCTCTCCTTATATTATAGAAGATGTGGATGAACATCTCTATGTGGAAAAGAAAGACATCATGCTTCCAAAGGAGTTGATGGATGTAATAAACAAGTGGAGAACAACCATATAAAAAAACGTGTTAATAAATGCAAACGCAAATTGATATATTTCTGATTTTCAGCAAGATGAAAGTTTAACTATACCGTCTATACAAGTTTAGGTCATTAGACTGGAAAATGCCGAACTTTGCACCAAGAAATTGATGTAAAATCGGCATTTTATCATGCCTCTAAACTTGTATGGATATGGACGAGAAGAATTACAACAGCTTTGACCCTGAGAGACTCGAGAACTTCGAGTACGAAGCAGAGTACATCATCAAGAAACTGAAGACGGATGCCAAGTTCCGTCAGCGTTTCATCTATGGTACTGATCCCAAGAAGTGCAATATGGCACGTCTGCGCTCTAAAATTATCAAGGACATTAAGGACAACTATCACGTCATTATCTCTGATGACACTTTCAATGAAATCGTGTACTTGGTGCTGTGGGCTGATGGCACCTGGAAGACCTTGGACACCTATAGCAAGCAGTGTACCTTCTTTGCCTGGTTGAGAAGAGTCGCCAAGAACGCTGTGATGGAGCGTTTGGAGGATGAGCACTGGATTACCGATGGCAAGGGTCGTACAGTGGGCAACACACGCCTGACGATGTTGTCACAGTCGGAAGGTGAGTGCAAGTTGGTGATTGACGAGTTGATGATAGGTACGAAGTACTACGACCTGTTGACTGCCATCTATGTTGATCGCCTTGCTCAGAAGGATATAATGTCTATCTTCGATATGGATGAGAATGAATACGATGCTGCCAAGAAGAAGGCAGAGTATAAGCTGAAGGATGCCCTGCTCCGTTCAGACTATCACTTTGAGTCTGATGTGCTGCACGACAAGTCGAGCCGTATTG
>Ga0265298_10008662_pt1 | contig 12192 bp, 12 predicted proteins | sample AusTroGonzalo_MG_3_FD_193486 | JGI IMG/M metagenome (GOLD analysis project Ga0265298, IMG submission 193486) | Bovine rumen microbial communities from tropical cattle in Woodstock, Queensland, Australia - Gonzalo_01 | ecosystem: Host-associated > Mammals > Digestive system > Stomach > Rumen ...
CGAAGCATTCTATGTCGGCGTTCAGTTCCATCCGGAATTCAAGAGCAGGCCCAACAAGCCGCATCCGTTGTTTCTGGGATTTATTGCCGCGGCAGGGGGACGGTGAGACCAGTTGCGGATCATGCTATAAGGACGAAAAAAAGCCATTCAGCAATGCAGGATGAAAAAAATCCTTGACAAGTTAGTCTGTGTTAACTATACTTCTTAGCGGTTAGTTTATACTAACACGCTTCTTTTTTTGATGTGACAATATGGGGAAGGGGAAGACATCATGGCCATTGTTGAATTCAAGGATGTTTCGAGAGTCTACCGGAACGGGGATCATGAACAGCGCGCACTGGATCATGTCAATCTCAGCCTGGAGGAAGGAAAATTCATAGTGGTCCTTGGACCAAGCGGCGCAGGGAAGAGTACGCTGCTGAATATGCTTGGCGGCCTGGACAATCCGACGGAAGGGACGATCGTTGTAAACGGAAAGGATATCTCCACCCTGACACCAAACGAGCTGGCTGAATACCGTGCTGCTTCCGTAGGTTTTGTATTCCAGAGCTACAATCTGATTCCGACGCTGACGGTGATCGAAAACGTAGCGCTCGTAAAAGAGATTGCGCCCGATCCCCTTTCCAGCCACGATATGCTGAGAGCCGTCGGCCTCGAGGATCATATTCATCAGTTCCCGTCGGAACTCTCCGGCGGAGAGCAGCAGCGCGTATCCATTGCCCGGGCGCTGGCAAAGAATCCGCATATTCTGCTGTGCGACGAACCGACCGGCGCGCTGGATTCCGAAACAGGGGTCATGGTACTGAAACTGCTGCTTTCCATGGCGCGGGATATGGGAAAGACGATCATTATTGTTACGCACAACCAGAATATCGCGAAGATGGCGGATGTTGTGATCCGGGTGAAGAACGGGAAGATTAAATCCTGTGAGGAGCAGGAGAATCCTTTGTCTGTGGAAGAAGTGGACTGGTAACCAAAGGGCTTTCCGGGTGAGTTGAACCCCTGGAATCCTTCGGGTCAGATGAAAAAGAGGGTTGGATATGCTGTTAAGGAAACTGTTTCGGACGCTGTGGCAGTACAAAGCCCAGTTCATCTCCATGGTGATTATGGTCGCACTGGGCGTAGGTGTCTTTCTGGGCTTCAATGTGGAATGGTATTCCCTGGAAGTAAATACCAAAGAGATTTACGATGCGACCGGGTTTGCCGATTATCGGATCTATTCCGACAAGGGCTTCAGCCCGGAGGATCTGGATGCTGTGAAAGCAATAGAGGGTGTTGAAGATGCGACCCGGTTCCTCTCCCTGAATGTTTCGGTGAAGGATGATACGGATACGCTGGCGCTGACGGTCAGCGGAAACATGAATGTTTCCGGTGTGCTGGTTATGCAGGGAGAACCGTACAGCGCGGAAGATCCCGACGGGTTCTGGCTTTCGGATTCCTATGCGGCTGCAAACGGGATCTCCGTCGGTGATCCGCTGACGCTGAGCTATCAGACGATTACGGTTTCGGGGACTGTTAAAGGGTTGGTTAAATCCAGTGAATACCTGATCTGCCTGCCGGATTCGACCCAGATGATGCCGGATTATTCTTCTTACGGTTTCGTATATATTTCCCCGGCTATGCTGGACCGTTCCATTCCTGTGCTGTACAAAGCCATGATCGGTTCCCTGTATCATCAGATCAATGTCAAATCTTCCCTGGATAAAGCGGCTTTTGTGGAAGCGGCGGACAAAGCGCTGGGGAGCACGAGGCTGATCCTGTCCAAGGATGAAACAGTTTCCTGGGCGGAGGCGCAGGGAGAAGTGAACGAAGGGAAGACTATGGCGTCCATCCTGCCGGTGCTGTTCCTGGCGATCGCGATTCTGACAATGGTGACCACCATGCACCGGATTTGTGCCAGTGAGAAGACCCAGATCGGTACTTTCAAGGCACTGGGATTCAAGGACAGGCGGATTCTGGTTCATTACTCGGCCTATGCGCTGATCATCGGGCTGCTCGGAACCATCCTGGGGATCGGGATCGGATATGGTCTGGGCTGGTTTATCATGAATCCGGACGGCGCGATGGCCACCTATATCGATATGCCGTCCTGGACGCTGCGTGCACCGGGCTTTACGTGGCTTGTGCTTATCGGGATTAACGCGTTCCTGATGTTCATCGGGTTTCTGTCCGTACGAAAGATGCTGCAGGGTACTGCGGCAGACGCGCTGCGGCCGTATTCCCCGAAGAGGATGAAACACCTTCGATTTGAGGAGACAAAACGGTTCAAGCGGCTGGGCTTCGGCACGAAGTGGAATCTACGGGACTGCGTGCGGCATAAGGCCCGGAGCCTGATGACGCTCTTCGGGATCGTCGGATGTATGGTGCTGCTGGTCGGCGGCCTGGGAATGAAGGATACCATGGACGCCTTCCTGGATGTTTTCTATGAAAAGGCGATCAACTATACGACCCGGGTCAATCTGGACACTGATAACATGACGCCGGAGGAAGGAAAGAAGCTGGCGGAATCCCTGGACGGAGACTGGGCCGCTTCGCGAGCGATCCAGATCGGCGACAGGGGATATTCGCTGGAGATCTATTCGATTACCCGTGACAAGGTCCGTTTTGCCGATGAGGATATGAAGATGATTCCGCTGACGGATGATGGAGTCTATATCTGTTCAAGGATTGCACGGGAGTATCACCTGAAGAAGGGGGACGAACTGTCCTTCTCGCCCTATGACAGCAGCGAACATTATACCGTGCCTGTTGCCGGCGTGCTGGATTCCATGACGGAAGGCATTGTTATGACGGATACCTTTGCGGACAAGACGGGGATTGACTATACGGTCGGATCTGTGTTTACGGATGCCGCAGAGATCCCGGAGGATGCCCGGATCCTGAACCGGCAGAGCAAGCAGTCGATCATGGATTCCTTCGACGTTTTCATGGATCTGATGAACAAGATGATCTGGCTGCTGGTGATCGCAGCGGTGATCCTGGGCATCGTGGTGCTGTATAACCTGGGCGTGATGAGCTACACCGAACGCTACCGGGAAATGGCGACGCTGAAGGTGGTCGGATTTAAAGATTCCAAGATCGGCCGGCTGCTGATCAGCCAGAACCTGTGGCTGACGGTACTGGGGATTCTGATCGGTATTCCGGTCGGTGTCGGCGTACTGCAGTACCTGCTGACGGCACTGGCTTCCGAATATGAGCTGAAACTGGTGCTGGGCCTGCCGACCTGGCTGGTCAGTATCCTGCTGACCTTCGGCGTCTCGCTGGCTGTCGGCCTGATGGTTGCCCGGAAGAACAGGCATATTGACATGGTCGCGGCGTTGAAGACAGCTGAATGACATCTGCTGCAAATCTGTTCATCGGCATTCTTTTAACCGGTTCTGCAATGAGCCGGTTTTCTTTCTGTCTGTTTCGCAGTATAATGACCTCTGTGAAGGATGTACAGAAGGGGAGAAGAATGCAAATGAAGCGTGAATTGGGAATTGCCAGATGCGGACTGGCCTGCTGCCTGTGCTCTGAGAATGTAAATTGTAAAGGCTGTAAGCAGGACGGTTTCCTGGATCTGTCCTGGTGCAAGGACGCGGAATGGTGCGAAAACAGGAAATGCTGCATTGCCAAAGGAATCGATGCCTGCTGGGTTTGCCAGGATACCGAATGCAGGAAGGGCCTGTTCGGCAACAAGATCAAAGCGTTGGCTTTTACGGAATATGCACGCAGGTACGGGACGGAGGCATTGCTGGATCGCCTGGAAATCAATGAAAAAGCAGGTATCGTCTATCATCGAGAGGGGATCATGGGAGATTATGATGAATTCGATGATCTTGAAACATTGATTGATTTTATCCGGACAGGAGAGCGGAGAGCTTAACCCGTGATTCGGGATAAGCCGGCATTTGTATGCAGGAGGAAGTCTGAACTGTGATGAATCATTTGATAATCCGTCCTGAAAGGCCGGAAGATTATAAGGCAACGGAACTCATGACCATGCGCAGTTTCTGGAACAAATACTGGCCAGGGTGCACAGAGCATTTTCTGATCCGCATTATCAGGGAGTCAGACGATTACCTTCCGGAAATCAGCCGGATCGCCGAATTGGATGGCAGGATCGTGGGGGCTGTATATTATACACGGGCCTGGCTGGTTGACGGTGATGTCCGGCAGGAAATTGCCACCTTCGGCCCTTTGGCAGTGGAACCTACGCTCGAGGGGAATGATATAGGCGGCGCCCTGATGCGGGAAACCATCAAGCTTGCAAAAGAAGCAGGTGTTGCTGCTATCGCATTGATGGGCGAACCGAATTACTATCCGAGATTCGGATTTAGGCGCGGCGCTGAAATCGGCATTACAGACGCCGAAGGGAACACCTTTGACGCACTGATGTGCCTGCCGCTTTGCGATGATGTATCGGTTATCAAAGGCAGGCTGATCGAAAGCGCGGATTTTGACAAGCTGGAAGATCGGGACAGGCTCGAGGAGGTCAATAAGGAATTCCCTGCTTACCGTAAGGTCAAGGTTCAGGAAGGATTCATGCAGATCTTTGAGCAGCATCTGGGCGTTGTTGAATCGATTGATGGTGATATCTATTATGTCAGGTATTGGGAACTTCTGATTCCGGCAAAGCTTTCAGAGAGCCTGATTGAAAAACCTTCTGTCGGCAGCGATGTGCAGTTCAGATGGAACCATAAAGGGGAATCAACAATTACGAAGGTAATCAGGAATCTCCTTGAAAGCTGAACGGGAATGTTTGATGGAAAAAGGATGATACTAGCAGGGGGAACGGTATGGAATATACGGTAAGACTGGTAACCATCGATGATTATGATGCCATGTATGAATTGTGGAACAGCACGGAGCAAAGCCGTCGGGCCCTGAACCCTGTCGATGATTCCCGCGACGGCATCGGGAGATATCTGAAACGGAACCCGAATACCTGCTTTGCTGCGGTAAAAGACGATAAGGTGATCGGGGTAATTCTGACAGGACATGACGGCCGCCGGGCCATCATCCATCATATGTGCGTTCATCCGGATTACCGTCGGATGGGGATTGCCGGCCATCTGGTTGCTTTGGCTGAAGAAGCGCTGAAAAAAGAGGGCATTGAGAAAATCTTCGGCCTGGTTTTCAAGGATAATGAGGCAGCCAATGCTTTCTGGGAACGGCAGGGTTATTCTCTGAGAACGAACCTGAACTACCGCAACAAGAGCCTGAACGAAGCAATTCCGACAGGAAAGTAGCAAGATAAAAGACAAGAGTCAGAACAGAAATACCGGGGAAACAATGAAGAAGATACTGGACGAAGCGCTGATTTATGAGATCCTTTCTGTGGTGGAGGAAATACCGCAGGGATGTGTCGCATCATATGGTCAGATCGCCAGGCTGATCGGAAGAGATCGAAACGCACGGCTTGTGGGCAAGGTGTTGAGTATGGCCTGGTTCTATGGCAGTTATCCCTGCCACCGGGTAGTTAATCATGCAGGCAGACTCGCGCCGCATTTTCCGGAGCAACGGGAGCGATTGTTGCAGGAGGGTATAACATTTCTGGAAAACGGCTGTGTCAACATGAAGATCCATCAATGGGATTGCTGAAAAAGAATGAAATGATAATAATGGGATGTAAAGAGACTGCCTGCACGGCAGTTTTTTTAGGGGTTGACAGCTAATTTAAATTAGCCTATAATGAGGCTAATCACGGTTAGCTTATTTGGAACGGGAGGGTATATGGGAACAAAACAAAGGATTCTGGACGAAGCATTGACGTTGTTTTCGGAAAAGGGTTATGCAAATGTCTTTGTCGGTGAGATTGCGCAGCGGGTTGGGATCAAGGCGCCCTCTTTGTATAAACATTACAAGAGTAAACAAGCGATTTTTGATGCGATTGTTGAGGAGATGCACCTTCGGTTTCTTGAACAGGCTAAACAGCTCCACATTCAGGGAAATGATCCGGCAAAAGACGCGGAGATTTACAGAAGCCTGTCAGAAGACAGACTGGTCAAACTGGGCCTTGATCTGTTCGGGTATGAACTCCATGATGATTATACCCGAAGGTTTCGAAAAATGCTTACGATTGAGCAGTTTCACAATCGGGAACTGGCAGAGGCCTATATGAATCGTTATGTGGATGATCCGCTTCGTTATCACGGGGCACTGCTTGGGCTGATGGCAGCGCAGGGGATTTTGCAGACAGATGATGTGGAAACCATGACGCTCCAGTTCTACGCACCGTTCTATATGATGATGACGGTTTGCGATCGGGATCCTGACAGGGAACCGGATGCCATCAGGATGCTTGAGAACCATATCCGGCAATTCAACAGACTTTACGGGAGGTCAGTATGAATCAGTTATTGGCAAAAATCGGCGCGGCGATCGTTACGGTTACGGTATTTCTTTTTGCGGTATTTATACTCTGCAGTTTTAACTTCGGTTCCTATCTGGTCTGCATGTTCCTGCCCATCGGCTATATCATGATGTCCGCGGGATTCCACCATGAGAGCAGCGAGCAGACAAGAGTGGCGGCGACGATCGGATTGGTCCTGTCGGCAGTTTATGCCGTGCTGATCCTGCTGGTTTATTATGCGCAGACGACCAGCATCCGCCTGGAAGAAATGAACGATCAGGCAGCGCGGGTGCTGGATTATCAAAAGGGCGGACTGCTGTTCAATTATGATTTGCTGGGCTATGGCATGATGGCGCTTTCCACTTTTTTCATCGGCCTGTCTATCCGGGCGGAGAGCAAGCCGGACCGGTGGCTGAAATGGCTGATGATCATCCACGGGGTCTTTTTCCTCAGCTGCTTCTTCATGCCGATGACCGGGATGTTCACTAAGATGGCGGAGGGAAACTCCGGGCACGGAGGCGGTATCGCGCTGCTGTTCTGGTGCATCTATTTCATTCCGATCGGGATCCTGGCATACAGGCATTTCGGGAAGATCCCGGTGTCTGAAAACCATTGAGAACGGTCACAATGACGGACGGAAAAGCGAAGGGCGGGATCAGCGATCCCGCCTTCTCTCTCTCAGCTCGCCTGATGCGTGTCTGGCTTGCTTGTCTTTATACATCGCGGTGTCGATGGCGTCCAGGAAGCTGTCCTCATCTTTCTGATCAAAGAGCGCATGCCCCATGGAAAGGCTGATATTATACGGACGATCCGAAGCCCGGTTAAATTCCTCCACGGCTTTTTTCAGTTTTTCCTCGACTTTCTGAATGAGAATCTCCTGCCTGGCTGTGAGCAGAAGGATGAATTCATCTCCCGCGAAACGGATGACAATGCTGTTCTCCGGACAGATCTCCAGCAGAATACCGGCGGTATCCCTCAGGGCCTGATCGCCGACGGAGTGACCGAATTTGTCGTTGATCTCTTTGAAGTAGTCCATGTCAATCATGATGCCGCTGTGCCCGTTCCATGAATTCAGGACATAGGAAAGATACTGACGATTGTACAGCCCTGTCAGCGAATCCCGGTAGGCCAGTTCGTTCTGCATGCTCATATAGAGGGCGGCCAGACCAATCGAAGTGCAGCACCAGCCCAGGGAGATGCCGTAGATCAGGGACTGAATAATCATTCCGATGAAGACCGGCGCCAGAAAGGCCCAGATCGGGAAAAAGATGGCGGTCCGATGGCAGCGCCGGTATCTGATGACCTCGACAATACTGGACCCGAGCATGAAGGCGGTTACAAAATAGATGGAATAGGATGCCGGCCGTCTTGCATAGATATTCTGTGCATCAATGGTGAACAGGTACTGTCCGAAGAGATTCCCAAGGATAACGATTATACTGGCGGCGAGCAGGATCAGATGCAGCCGGTAGGTTGTTGTCAGCCGCTTCGCTTTCCTGTGAAGATGATAATCCGTATACAGGAGCCACAGCGTGGATACCACCGGGTTTGCGATATAAATCCAGGTGTTTGATATCCAGGATACAACGATGCAGAACGTGGTTGCATGTCCGTCCACAAGGAAGGAAATCATTTCCATCAGACAGCAGCTGCAGGAACTGATCAGCAGCGCGGTCAGCAAGCGGGAATCCAGGTCTCTCCCTTTGCGGACCATATGGCTGCTGTACATCACAATCAGGGACAGAAAGATCCCGATGCAGTTTGTGATCACAATCGACTGAAGATTCAAAACAGTTCAGCTCCTTCAGGATGAACCCGGCTGTCAGTTGTACAGTGACATGCTATTATATCACATAAAAGGAAAAAGGTCATCTCTGCCATTGTGAAAGCATTTCCCGCATCCATTCATAGACATTCATGCCATAGACCTGCTGAAGATTGTCAGGTGTCATGACGTCGCTGATGATCCCCTGGGATATACTTTTTCCATGATCCATCAGGATAGCATGTGTGCCGTATTTCCGCGCCAGGCTCAGATCATGGACAACGGACAGGACAGCCCGGCCGGGTTCTTTCAGCCATTCCCGGATCAGTGAAAAGATCTGCTGTTGATAATTCAGATCCAGATGATTGGCCGGTTCGTCAAGGACCAGCACCTGCGGGTTCTGAGCGAGAACCTGAGCCAGAAAAACCCGCTGTGTTTCACCGCCGGAAAGCGTAAGCATACTGGCATGGCGCAGACCGGTCAGGCCGGTTATTTCCAGCGCGCTTTCGACCAGCGATCTGCCATGATCATCAGCACTTGAAAAGAAACCGGACCGATAAGCATATCTGCCAAGCCCTACGACTTCTTCAACGGTATAGGCATAGCCGACGTTGTTTTTCTGGGATAATACGCCGATTTTCTGCGCAAGCTGCGCCGGTTTCAGCGAGCAAAGATCCAGACCTTCCCATTGAATGTTGCCGGTATAGGGCACTCCCTGCGCGATGGCTTCGATCAGGGTGCTTTTTCCGGCTCCGTTCGGCCCGGCCAGCATCAGCCACTGCCCTTCTTTCAGATGAAAGGACAGATTATCGACAACGGTATGGCTGCCGTAACGGACTGTGATTTGGTTTCCGTGCAGAATGGCTGTCACCTTCTTTTTCTTGTCCTGTAGAAAATAATCACGAATGCGACGGCACCGACAAGCGAAGTGACGACACCGATTGAGAGCTCGATCGGGCTGAGAATGGTCCGGGCGGTCAGATCGGCGAGCAGCAGGAAAATGGCTCCGGAGAACAGGGAAGCCGGCAGCAGCCGCTTATGATTCGGCCCGACAAGCATCCTGGCGATATGCGGCATAACCAGCCCGACAAAACTGATGGTGCCGGAAATCGAAACACATATGCCGATAAGAACGGATACTGTAATGAGCACGATCAGTTTCACCTGTTTTACATTCACGCCGATATGGCGGGCATTGTCCTCACCGATGGCAAAAGCATTCAGTTCGGAAGAAAAACGGATCAGAATCCCGCCGCAGATGACCAGTGCAATGAACAGCAACTTTGCCTGATCATAATTCACGCCGGAGAAAGAGCCTAAAGTCCAAAAACTGAGGGAGCGGGTATGATCACTGGCAAAAGTAATGATCAGCGAGATAATGCTGGAAATGAACATCGTAAAGATAACGCCGATCAGGATAATACTGTTTGTGCTCAGGGAATGATCCAGTGAATAGGCCAGGGAGAGAATCAGAATCAGTGAACCGAAAGCAAAGGCCATGGCTGTGACCATAATACCGCCGTAGCTGAATCCCGGAAGGGTAAAACCGGCAGCCATCGCGATGACGGCGCCCAAAGCGGCGCCGGAGGATACGCCCATGGTGGATCCGTCCGCCAAAGGATTGCGGAGCAAGCCTTGCATAGCCGCCCCGCATAAAGATAAAGCCGCCCCGGCCAGAGTTACACATAAAACACGGGGCAGACGAACATTCAGAATGATATTTCCGGTAATGCTTCCGGAAGCCGGTACCCCCCGGATTGCATTCCAGACAGCAGTAATAGTATCGGAAAAGGAAATGCTGACGCTGCCCACACAGATGCACAGGATCATGGTGAACAGAAGCGCCACAGTCAGAAACAGATAAGTCAGCGGTGTGAACCGCTCGCGTTTCAGTTGCCTTGAATCATGCATAGTGACCTCATACGGGGGCTTTTCAGAAGAATATCAGGGACAGTCTTTCCGCAGGACTGTCCCTGATGATTCGCGGATCTTACGCGGCCGGGACTTCCTCGGCCTTGATGTTGTTGATGAAGTTATACAGCTCAATGGCGGCGTCCTTCAGGCGGGGGCCGGGACGGGAGATCGCGTTGGATTCGGCGTTCAGGATGTCTCCGTTTTTGACAGCTTTCAGATCGCCCCAGCCTTCACGGCTCATGATTTCTTCCACAGGGGTGGGACCTTCACCGTAATACATGGTGATGGTTACGATGAAATCGGGATCCCGGGCAAGCACCTGCTCTTCGCTGATGGAGGCCCAGTCGTTCAGATCGGCGAAAGCATTGGTCAGACCGCAGATTTCCGCCAGTTCATCCATAAAGGTGCCCTTGCCGGCAGTCCACAGTCCCCATTGCAGCGGGGAAACCTCAAAATAGACAGTTTTGCCTTCGTTTTTGCTGTTTGCCTTGATTTCGTCAAAGGTTGCCTGCATGTCGGCGATTACAGCTTCGGCGTTTTCTTCTTTGCCCATCAGTTTTCCGATCATGCGGATGGCGTAATATACGCCTTCGATGTCGGTTGCGGAGCTGACAACGACTTTCACGCCGTTTTCTTCCAGCTGCTTGACCTGTTCCTCACTCTGGGCCATATCGTTCATCAGGACAACTTGGGGATTCAGTGCCAGGATTTCCTCGACGTTGGTTTCGGCGCCGGACTGCACGACCGGGACTTCCAAAACGGAGGTCGGATAATCGACATACTGTCCGCGGCCGACGATTGTATCTTCGCAACCGATGGCGCAGAGAATCTCGCAGTCCGAGGGCTGCATGACAACAATACGGGTGGCCGGCTCAGCCAGCGTGATCTCACGGTCATGCATATCGGTCACCGTGACGGCGGAGGCTTCAGCCAGAGAGGAAGCGATGCTGAAAACCATCAGTACAGCAAGAAACAGGGAAACCAGTTTTTTGGACATTTTTGTCCCTCCTCATTGAATATGATCAAATGAATCAGCGAGAGGGAAACTTTATAAAGAAAGCGTCCCTCCCCGAGGCACGCCAACAAAACCTGTGGATTCATTCCACATGCTTCATAGCATATCCCACCCCCCAGGGGAATGATTGAGTACGGTGTAAACAAGTCTCCCGGCTTTGCCTCATCCTACTTGCATACCTTCCCGCTTTCGCAGTGGCTTCTTTACGTGCGTTCGTCCGCTTCACGGTTACTGGGATAGCTCGGAACTTTCATCCGTATTCCTGTGACGCGGCTCTTTCGGAACCGCGCCGCGCATCGCTGCGCAGATACACCGGCTATTCATTTGTCATGAGTATTATATTGCCTGGCGAATTGAACGTCAATTCATTCCTTGTGCCAAGGCCTCTCTCCGGTGCCGGGAAAACATTAAACAAACCGAGCTAGATATGATTTCTTCTGCTGTTCATTTTTCTTCTTGATATCACTGAACAAATCACGGATAATAGTAGCAGAACTGGATTCCGTGAAACTGTAATGAAGTACAGGGAGGACAGAATGCTTGATCTTCTGAACGATAAGAAAGTAATCTTTTTTGATGTGGGATATACACTGGATAAGCCTGCTTCCGGCGACTGGATGTTTACCAATCAATTTCTGGAACTGGCCAGTGAAAAAATGAAGCAGAGGACCGAAACAGAAATTCAGCGGGCAAGAGACGCAGGGCTGCGCTTTCTGGCCCGGGATCATCTTGTCCGGACTGTTGAAGCAGAGATCCAGAACTTCCTTGATTATTACTCCATTATTTCGGATCAGCTGAACCTCGGCCTGTCCGAAAAGGAAAGGGAACAGATTGCCCGGGACCGTGCCTGCAACATGAAAAACTATATTCCATATCCCGGGATCAAAGAAGTACTGAGTACGCTCAGCAAAACGCATAAGCTGGGGATTATTTCCGACACCTGGCCGAGTATCGAGCCGCAGCTGGAATATATCGGCGTTTCACAGTATCTGTCGTTCTGTACGTTCAGCTGTTATGTCGGCGTCTTCAAACCCGATCAACGCATATACCTTGATGCACTGAATAAGTGCGGTGTTCCTGCTGAGGAAACCGTATTTATCGATGACGTTGTGCGCAATCTGGACGGCGCGGCGGCTCTGGGCATTATACCAATTCTGATCGCAG
>Ga0265298_10008664_pt1 | contig 12191 bp, 10 predicted proteins | sample AusTroGonzalo_MG_3_FD_193486 | JGI IMG/M metagenome (GOLD analysis project Ga0265298, IMG submission 193486) | Bovine rumen microbial communities from tropical cattle in Woodstock, Queensland, Australia - Gonzalo_01 | ecosystem: Host-associated > Mammals > Digestive system > Stomach > Rumen ...
TACGTGATTTCCTGGCGTTCCCACCGTGGGAATAGTCAGTTTTCCTAAGGAAAAGTTGAACTTTTCTACGTGATTTCCTGACCAAAACAAGTTGTTTTGGTTCACTTTTCCTAAGGAAAACTAGTGAAAAAGTACTGGATTTCTGCAACTTATCCTAAGGAAAACTGGTGGAAAAGTACTGGGTTTCTGAGAAATGATATGAATCGTAGGCATGAAATGTCAGTTATTTTGGTATAAATGAGTGCTTTTTGAGTAATGTTTGATGTGCAGAAATTTGGCAAAAGTAGTATTTTTGTAACATTTTTTCTTTGCGAAATTTGCGGACAAACAGCAATTTTATGTAGGTAAATGTAGATAAATGTAGGTTACCTACATAAATTAAACCTCACATAACCAGATAGTTACACGCTTTATGTAGGTATGTAGGTTATTTTCGCAAAAAATTCTTTTGAGAAATATCGTCTGCAAAACGGCATGAAAACGAGTCTAAAGTCCAGTCATAAACAGTCTGGATTTTGATTGAAAGATACGAAAAATAATCATTAAACGCATTATTTTGCTATTTTCAAACCTTTCAAACGCATTATTTTACCAATTTCGCATATTTCAAACGCACTATTTGTGTCATGATTATAGTAGACATGTGACGGTTTTTGACCTGACGTGTACTGAAGGAAGATAGGTCATCGTTACAGGCGTTCTATCTGCTTGACGCCCTTGACGGTGCGGAGCTTGCGGATGAGGCCTTCAAGGCGGGCGGTGTCGTCAATCATGATGGTCAGGTTGCCGCTGAAGAGGCCGTCGTGGGAGTCGATGCTGATGCTGCGCAGTATGAGCTTCTCGTCCCTTGAGATGATGTTGGTCAGGTTGTTCACGATGCCGATGTCGTCGTTGCCGATGATGTGCAGCGTGATGGCATACTGCGACGAACCCTTGCCGCTCCATTTGGCCTTCACCACGCGATAGCCGAAGCGCTTCTTCAGCTCTGGTGCGTTGGGACAGTCCTCGCGGTGGATCTTGATGCCGCCGTTGATGGTGACGAAGCCGAAGACTTTGTCGCCGTAGATGGGCTGACAGCAGCGCGCCAGCTGGTAGTCGACACCTTTCAGGTTGCGGTCGATGACGAGTACGTCGTCAATGTTTGAACTTTGGTCTTTGAACTTTGAACTCTCTTCCAGCACGAAGTTGGCGGCACTCTCGGCCATGTTGTTGCCGGTCTGCGTCTGTTCGCCCTGCTGCAGTTCCACATAGCGGTCGATGACGTCGCCGGCGTCCAGTTCGCCGGAGGCTATCTGGCGGTAGAAGTCGCTGACCTCCTTGAACCCCAGCTTCTTGATGAGCTGTTGCATCAGGCTGTCCTCCAGCTCCACTTTGCGATTCTTGAACTTACGCTCCAGCATCTCCTTGGCGAAGAGTCCCTCCTTGACCTGCGTCTCCTTGAGCGCCAGACGAATCTTCGACTTGGCACGCGAGGTCTTGACGATGTTCAGCCAGTCCTGCTTGGGTTTTTGGTTCGACGAGGTCATGATCTCCACCTGGTCGCCACTCTGCAACTGGTAGCGCAGGTTGACCTGTCGGCCGTTGATGCGGGCGCCGGTACACGTGCTGCCGACCTTGGAATGGATGTGGTAGGCGAAGTCGAGCACCGTGGCACCTTTGGGAAACTTGAACAGGTCGCCCTTGGGGGTGAACACGAAGACTTCGTCCTCGTAGAGGTCCATCTTGAACTGGTCCATGGCGTCCAGACCGTCGGCCGTCTCCAGCATAGAGCGGATGTTGGTGAGCCATTCGTCCATCGTGGCGTCGCCCTTGACACCCTTGTAGCGCCAGTGGGCTGCCACGCCTCGCTCGGCAATCATGTCCATGCGCTCCGTGCGGATCTGTACCTCGACCCACTTCTGCTCAGGACCTAACACGGTGATGTGCAGACTCTCGTAACCGTTAGACTTCGGCACGCTAAGCCAGTCGCGCAGACGCTTCGGATTAGGCTGGTACATGGAGGTGATGATGGCGAAGGCCTGCCAGCATTGCGATCGCTCATGACTCACCCCCAACCCCTCCCTGTGAGGGAGGGGAGTAGTATGTTCCTGCCCTTGAGAGTAATCACTCCCCTCCCTCACAGGGAGGGGTTGGGGGAGAGTCTCCAATATGATGCGGATGGCGAAGAGGTCATAGACGCCCTCAAAGGGGCATTGCTGCTTCTTCATCTTCTGCCAGATGCTGTGGATGGACTTCGTGCGACCCTTGATGTGGAACTTCAGTCCGGCCTCCTTGAGGCGCTGTTCCACGGGCTGGATGAAGCGTGCTATATAGGCGTCGCGGCTCTGCTTCGTCTCGCTCAGCTTGTCCTTGATATGGTAGTAGGCGTCGTGCTCCAGATACTTCAGCGACAGGTCCTCCAGCTCGCTCTTCAGCTTATAGAGACCCAGCTTGTGGGCCAGTGGCGCATAGAGGTAGGCCGCCTCCTGACTGACTTCGCGCTGGGCGTCCTTTTGCTTGGTGTCGCGAATCTGGCGCATCAGGTTCACGCGGTCAGCAATCATGATGAGGATGACGCGCATGTCCTCGGCAAACGACAGCAGCAGGTTGCGGAAGTTCTCCGTCTCAACGACGGGGTTCTTCTGGTACAGCTGCTGAATCTTCTGCAGGCCGCGCAGGATGCGTGCCACGCTCTCGCCGAATTCGGCCTGTACGTCGTCGACGGTCAGGTAGCCCTCCTCTACGCTGGGTCGCAGCAGGATGGCGATAACGGCGTCGCGCTTCAGACCGATCTCATCGACCACGAGCTTTGCCGTCTGGAATCCTGACAGTACAGGGTTCAGCCCGAACACGTCACGGTGCATCTGCTGCTCCTCGATGGCCCGCATCAAGTGGTGGCGCATGTGCTGTTCGTCGCCCTCCACGAGCGAGTCCTTTACGAGTTCCTGCACACGATGATACAGCGTCATCGTCAGTTCCTTCTCCTCCGGTGTGAATGCTAATTTCTCCATATCAAGGCCCAAAGGTACGAAAAAACGAGAGCAGAACAAAATAAATTCATTTATTTTTTATGCCGAGTGTAGTAACTTTGCGGTTTTGTCGATGTTTCTTTGTACCTTTGCGGCATGAAGACAGCAGTTATAGGTGGAGGGGCAGCAGGATTTTTCCTTGCCGTGAACCTGAAGGAGATGATGCCGGAGATGGACGTTACCATCTTCGAGCGCAGTCAGCGTGTACTGGCCAAGGTGGAGGTGAGCGGTGGCGGACGGTGCAACTGCACCAATTCTTTTCGTGAGGTGCGTGACCTGTCGCAGGTCTATCCAAGAGGTCATCGGCTGATGAAGCGGCTGTTCAATGTCTTCGACCAGCGCGACGCCTACCAGTGGTTCGAGCGTCATGGTGTGCCCTTGGTGACACAGGACGACGAGTGCGTGTTTCCCCAGGCTCAGGACTCGCATGCCATCATCGACTGCTTCCTCTCGCTGGCCCGCCGACACCTTATTAATATATATAGGGGACGGAAGATTCAGTCACTCGATGAACTGAAGGACTTCGACTTTGTTGCCATCACTACTGGCGGCTCGCCTAAAGGAGAGGGCCTGCGCTGGCTGGCCGATATAGGTCACGAGATAGAGCCTCCCGTGCCGTCGTTGTTCTCATTATCCATCGACGACGCGCGTCTGCATGCCTTGCAAGGACTGGTGGTACAAGGGGCTGCCGTCCACATTCCTGGTACGAAGCTGAAGGCCGAAGGTCCGTTGCTGCTGACCCACTGGGGACTGAGTGGCCCAGCCATTCTCAAGCTCTCCAGCTATGGTGCCCGCCACCTGGCCGACAATGGTTACCAAGGGACTCTTACCGTCAATTGGGTGGGGCAGAACGAGGCCGAAGTGCAGGCCATGCTCTACGAACAAGCCGTGCGTCAGCCGCAGAAACAGCTGACCACCTTTTGTCCCTTTGCCCTGCAACAACGGCTGTGGGCCTATCTTTTGGAGAAAGCCTTGGATAGCCATAGCCAATCGTCGGAGAAAGCAGGCAGTCGCAGCCAGATTCGCTGGGCAGAGATGAACAAAAAGGACGTCAACCGTTTGGTCAACGTCCTGACGAATGATACGTTTCAGATTTCTGGGCGAGCACCGTTCAAGGATGAGTTTGTCACTTGTGGCGGCGTGTCGCTGAAGGCCATCAACCCTTCTACCCTTGAGAGCCGCCACGTGCCCCGTTTGTATTTTGCCGGCGAGGTGCTCGACATCGATGGCATCACGGGAGGCTTTAACTTCCAGGCTGCCTGGACTACTGCCTACACCGTCGCCCGCAGCATCACCTCGAATCTTTAATTCTTTATTCTTCCGGAATCTTGTTCTGCCTCAGGTTCTCGACTAACTTGCTGATTTTCTGCAGTTCGCGCGGAATCTTGATGCTCTGCGGACAATGCGGTTCGCACTGGCCACAGCCTATGCAGTGGTCGGCCTGACGCATGCGAGGCACGGCACGGTCGAGACCAATCAGGTATTTACGGCGCAGCTTGAAGTACTCGTCGTCCATCTTCTGGCGTGGCAGCGTGCCGTCGTTCTTACATTTGTTGTAATGTACGAAGATGGCGGGGATATCGATGCCATAGGGACAAGGCATGCAGTACTTGCAGTCGTTGCAGGGAATGTTCTCCAATCCCACGATGCGCTCGGCAACGTCGTGGTCGAGAAAGCGCTGCTCGGTCTCGGAGAGCGGCTCTAAAGGGCAGTAGGTCAGCAGGTTGTCCTTCAGATGCTCCATATAAGTCATGCCCGAAAGCACCGTCAGCACACCCTCCGGCGTACCTGCATAGCGGAAAGCCCACGAGGCGACGCTGCGCTCAGGGTCTTGCTGTTTCAGTTCGGTGGCTAAATACTGCGGCAGGTTGTTAAGACGTCCGCCTAACAGCGGCTCCATGATGACGGCGGGGATGCCCTTCTTCTGCAGTTCATCGTAAAGGTAGCTGGCATCGACGTTGTTGTTGCTGATCTCGTTGGCAAAGTTCCAGTCCAGGTAGTTCAGCTCAATCTGCACGAAGTCCCAGTGGTATTTGTCATCGAGCGCCAGCACTTCGTCGAACACCTCCTGCTTACCGTGGAACGAGAATCCGAGGTTGCGGATCCGCCCAGCCTCGCGCTCCTTCATGAGGAAGTCCATCATGCCGTTGTCCACATAGCGCTTGTTGAACTCTGCCATGCTGCCGCCGACGGCATGCAACAGGTAATAGTCGATGTAGTCCACCTGCAACTCCTTCATCGAGTTTTGGTACATCTGCACACTGGCCTCGTGGCTCTGCAGGGCAGGGTTGAAGTTCGACAGCTTGGTGGCTACGAAATACTCCTCGCGCTTATGGCGGCTCAGGGCAATGCCCGTGCAGGCTTCCGACTTGCCCTGACAATAGACAGGGCTTGTGTCGAAGTAGTTCATGCCGTGCTCGATGGCATAGTCCACCTGTTTGTTAATCATCTCCTGGTCGAAGTCGGCCTCGTTCTCGGTCTTCGACGGCAGGCGCATCATGCCATAGCCAAGGATGGACACCTTGTCGCCGTTCTTCGGATTGGTGCGATAGGTCATCTTGCCCACGGGCGGCTCCACCTGTTTCTGATATTCCTTGACGGCCTTGCTCTCCGTTTTCGACTTACATCCCACCATCACGGCAGCAGTGGCCACAGCCCCACCACCCATAATCTTGAGGAAATTGCGGCGTGATATGTTTTTTTCCATAATTCGTTCGATTCGTGAAATTCGTGTTGGTTTATAATTCTTTATGCACTTCGTGTCCTTCGACATAGATGGCTGAATGAGGACGCGCCGGACATAAGTATTCGCAGGCGCCACAGCCGATGCAGCGAGCCTCGTTGACAGCGGGAACGTAAGGTGACTCGTCGTTGTCAGGATCAGAGGGCACCATCTCGATGGCACCTACTGGGCAGTGGCGGGCACAGTTGCCACACTCCACTTCGTCGGTCAGCACCACGCAGTTCTTCTTAATCCATACGGCATGGCCCATCTGCGTTGAGGCTTTGTCCTCAGCCTTGATAGGCAGGATGGCTCCTGCCGGGCACACCTCGGAGCAACGGTTACACTCGGGGCGGCAGTAGCCAAGCTCGTACGACATGGTAGGCAACATGAAATGCAACAGGTCGCTGGAGGGTCGCAGCACATTGTTAGGACACTCCGAGATGCAGAGCTGGCAGCCGGTACAATGCTGGGCAAAGTTGCTCATCGACTTCGAACCCGGTGGCGTCAAGGGCGTCTGGCGCTCTGGTGCAACCTTGTCGGCAATTTCGGCCAGTCCGCCATCCATAATCTTGTCCTTCTTCTGTGCCAGAGCGGCAGTAGTCAGTAGGGCAGAAGAAAGCAGGAAGGAGCGGCGGGACGGACCCACCCCCTGCCCCTCCCTGTGAGGGAGGGGAGTAGTATGTCCCTGCTCTTGAGAGTAATCACTCCCCTCCCTCACAGGGAGGGGTTGGGGGTGGGTCTGCTGGTGTCCCCACTTTAGTGCGCCGAACTTACAGCTCTCGATGCAGTCGCCGCAGACCACGCAACGGCTGTAGTCAACGGTATGCGTCTTGAAGTCGATACACGAGGCCTTGCAGTTCTTGGTGCAGAGCGAGCAGTTCTTACATTTCTCTACGTCGAAGTGAATCTTCAGCCACGAGAAACGGCTGAGGAAGCTAAGCACGGTGCCCACAGGACAGATGGTGTTGCAATAGGTTCGTCCGTAATTCCATGCGAGTCCAGCCACTATAGCCCAAGACAAAACGGCAATGATGGTAACCAAATAGTATTTGGGAATCTCCTTGCTGACGTGATAGAACGCATAGCTGTCGAAGTGTTCCGCAATACTTGCCAACACATTGTTGCCTGCCACCCAGAGGGGTTGCAACAGGTAAGTGACAATGCGTCCGTAGGCGGAGTAGGGGGCTAACAGCTGGAACAGCATGCCAATGCCCGCCACAAGGGCGATGATGAACAGCACGAGCACGGGGTAGCGCAGCCACTTCACCTCTTTGGAGTAGGTGTAACGGTTCTTCTTCTGCTTCTTGCCTAACCACCCGAAGATGTCTTGCATGATGCCTAACGGACAGATGACAGAGCAGTAGATGCGTCCGAAGACCAGCGTCAGCAGCACGAGGGCGACAATGACCACAATGTTGAGTGCCAGTACGGCCTCCAACAGCTGGATTTTTGGCATCCAGCCAACTAAGTGGTACATGGTTCCTGTAAAGTCGAGGAACAGCAGCGTGATGCCGATAAACATCACAGCGGCCAATACAATTCTAATCTTTCTTAACATAAAGTATCTGTTTAGTTTTTAGTATTATTACTTTTTTATCTTTTTACTTTTTTATCTTTTTACTTTTTTACCTTTACTCTTTTACCTTTTTCTCGTGCAGCGCACGATTTGTATGCTGATTTCATAAAGTAAGTAGATAGGCAGTGCCACCACGAAGAGGGTAAAGACATCCGTCGTCGGTGTGATGATGGCTGCCACGATGAGTATCGCTACGATGGCGTGTCGACGATACTGACTCATCATGCCGGCATTAATCAGTCCCATGCGCCCCATCAGTCCGCAGACCACAGGCAGTTCGAACACGACGCCCATCACTAAGCTCATTCCCAACAGCGTATCGACGTACGACTGAAGCGTCAGCATGTTTGCCACGTCGGGGCTGACCTGATAGGTGCCTAAGAAGCGCACCGTCAGCGGGAATACCACGAAGTAGTTTGCCAGCGTGCCGACAAGGAACATCACGTAAGCAGCCCCTACTATCCAGACGGCATAGCGCCGCTCGTTCTCATAGAGTCCCGGCGAGATGAATCGGAACAGCTCATATAATATATAAGGTGACGCTGTGAGCAGTCCGGCATAGAGAGCCGTACGCATGTGAATCATGAACTGCTCGGTCAACCCCGTATTCATCAAGTGCAGCGAGAAGGCATCAGTGCCCAACAGCTGGTAAGTCACGAAGTCGCTGCTACGAGGAGCCAGAACGACGGCAAAGAGTTCTTCCTTCAGCATGAATGCTATCACGCCAAACAGCACCACAACACATGCCATGCGAATCAGTGCCGACCGCAGCACGTCCAAGTGGTCCCAGAAGGTTAGAGCCTCCCCCGATCCTTCCAAAGGGAGGGAGGACTTTTCCTCACTCATCTTCTCCCCTCCCTTTGGAGGGGTTGGGGGAGGCCTCCTCATCTTTCAAGCCATCCTTAAAGCTCTTGACACCCTTGCCCAGACCGTTCATCAGCTCGGGAATCTTCTTGCCTCCAAACAGCAAGAGCACAATCAGTGCAATGATAAGCACCTCTTGCATTCCTAATCCAAAAAGGAGTAATTTCATACGTCTTTAGTTGTTTCAAGTTATAACTTCTGCAAAATTAAAAAATTATCTCAAATCTCAATTCTCAATTCTCAATTATTTCGTATCTTTGCACGCAAATAAACAACATTTAACTATGGAGTACGAATTTATTCTACGGATATTCATTGCGGCAGTCCTTGGAGCACTCATCGGACTGGAACGTGAATACAGGGCTAAGGAGGCTGGTTTCCGCACCCATTTCCTCGTGGCAATGGGTTCAGCATTGTTTATGATAGTCTCTGCTTACGGCTTCAGCGATGTCGTGATGAACGACATGACCCATCGCTGGGACGTCTCGCGCATAGCAGCACAGGTGGTTAGCGGCATCGGTTTCATTGGTGCCGGAACCATCATCTTCCGTAAGGCAGAGAATATGGTCAGCGGTCTGACTACGGCTGCCGGTCTTTGGGTGGCAGCAGCCATTGGCCTGGCCTGTGGAGGTGGCATGTATGTCCTGGCAGCAGCCAGTACGGTCATGGTGTTGGTAGGCTTGGAAGCGTTCAATTTCCTGCTTCACAAGATCGACAAACACCGTAAGTAATCTATTGTTTGTAGTTCAGGGCAGCGCCAATGGCTGTGCAGAATTCTGCGTACTTTGGTATGTGGAAGTGGACGCCGTAGAGTCTCTCCAGCATGGGATAGATGTCCTTGCACTGAGGGAGTAGGGTGAGGTTGCCGATGAGCACGAAGTCCTTGATGCCTGAGTTCAACGACGAGAGGATGGCTGCCGAGCCGATGGTCTGAAGCACCATGACGATAATGCCTAAGGCAACGTCTTCCTTCGGTGCGTCATATTGTGCCTTGGAGAACAGCGAGGCGGTGGCATCCATAGGCAAACCGGGCAGCGGATGGGTGGAGATGTCGCCGATGAGCAGGTTGATGTTACGGATGTTTCCCTGCATAGCCAGACTCTGTATCTGCTTCGGGTCGCGGGTGTTCAGCATGACGCGGCTGAGACCTTGCAGCGTACCGCCGCCAATGCCCAAACCGCCGATGTGGCGAATATCGTCGCCGTCACACTGGACGAAACTCGTTCCTGTGCCCATCGATACGACGATGGCTTTCGACAGGCCGCTCTCGAAGCGGGCTCCCAGACCGTCGGCAATGAACTCATCAACCTTCTGGGTGGGAATGCCATAGACGGGCTCGTCGATGTAAGCTGCACCAACGCCTGTCAGCATGACCTGATCGACATCGGAGAGCGATATCTTATTGTCATGCAGATACTTGCCGAAAGCACCATAGAGCGAAGTTACCTGGTCGGCAGCCGTAATGCGGATGGGCGAAACAACCCGTCCTGCGCGAAGTCCTACAATCTTAGTGGTCGAAATGCCCACGTCTATTCCTATTACTATTCCCATAATTATATTGCTTTATGCCTAATATTTCTCTTAATTCATAGAAAAACCCCTGGTTAGAGAATTCTCTAAGACAGGGGTTCATAATGAAAGGAGGAAAGTGGTACCTCCAGGAATCGAACCGGGGACACACGGATTTTCAGTCCGATGCTCTACCAACTGAGCTAAGGCACCTTCATCAAATTTTCTAGGCAATCCTCTTGATTGCGGGTGCAAAGGTACGAAGAAAAAAACAATTGACCAAATAAATGGCCAATTATTTTGCAGTTTTTAAGATTTTAACGGATTCCATCCTTGAGCCTTGAGTTCGAACTCCTGGTTATCGCGTGTAACGAGGATATGACCGAGTTCCTGACGGGTGATGTGACCGATGAGGTGGACGTCGTCTAACTGCTGAATCTTCTCGTGGTCGCCAATGGGAACGGTGAACAGCAGTTCGTAGTCTTCGCCACCGTTCAGGGCACATGTCGTCACGTTCATGTTCAGCTCTTCAGCCATCACTGCCGTCTGGTAATCGATAGGCAGTTGCTTTTCGAAGATGCGACAGCCTACGCCCGACTGTTTGCAGATGTGCATCAGTTCGGAGGAGAGTCCGTCGCTGATGTCCATCATAGCGGTAGGACGGATGCCAGCCTCGCGTACCTTATTTATAATATCTCCGCGAGCCTCGGTCTTCAGCTGGCGCTGCAACAGATACTCCTTGCCGGCAAAGTCAGGTTGAAAGTCCTGTAACCTTGCACTTTGCTCTTTGAACTTTGCACTTTGTGATTCGTACGTGCCGTTTTGCTTGGCTTCAGCTATCTTCTTGTTCAGCTCTTCAATTTGCGAATAGTACACCGTCTTCTCACGCTCCAGGAGTTGCAGACCCATATAGGCTGCACCCAGGTCGCCGCTGACGCAGATGAGGTCGGTTTCGCGGGCACCGTTACGATAGACGATGTCTTCTTTGCAGGCCTCACCTATACAGGTGATGCTGATGGCCAGGCCAGTATATGACGACGTAGTGTCGCCGCCCACGATGTCGACGCCCCACTTGTCGCAGGCTGCACGCAGTCCGCTGTAGAACAGTTCGAGGTCCTCGACGGTGAAGCGTTTGCTGATGGCTAACGAGACAGTAATCTGTCGCGGTGTGCCGTTCATGGCAAAGATGTCGCTGATGTTCACCATGGCCGACTTATAGCCTAAGTGGCGTAAGTCGGTGTATGTCAGGTCGAAGTGGACGCCTTCCATCAGCATGTCGGTGGTGACGAGCACCTCGGTGTCCGGGTAGTGAAGTACGGCGCAGTCATCGCCTACGCCGTACTTCGTTGATGGGTTCTGCGGCTTGATGTCCTGTGTCAGGCGGTCTATCAGGCCGAATTCTCCTAATGATGCTATTTCCATTCTTTTCGTTGTTTTAGTTGTCGCTGTGGCACAGCGACATACTGGACTTAGGCAGTACGCTTAATCATTTTGGACTTAGGCCGTACGCTTAATCATTTCGCGCATGATCTCGGTCATCAGCGGCTGAGCCTTGTCGGCAGCCTCCTGAACCTCTTCGTGGCTGACCTCAACGGGATTGTCGAAGCCGCCCAAGTCAGTGACTACGCTGATGCCGAAGGTCTTGATGCCGCAGTGGTGCGCCACGATGACCTCAGGAACGGTGGACATGCCGACGGTGTCGCCACCCAATGTGCGATACATGCGGTACTCTGCTGGCGTCTCGAAGGTTGGACCGGTGGTGCCAAGGTAAACGCCATAGACCAGACGGATGCCCTTCTCCTTGGCAATCTGTGTAGCCAGGTTGATGAGTTCGTGGTCATAGGTTTCGTGCATATCCGGGAAGCGTGGACCGGTGGGGAAGTTCTTGCCGCGCAGCGGGTGCTCCGGGAAGAAGTTGATGTGGTCGGTAATAACCATGAGGTCGCCAATCTTGAAGGCAGGGTTCATGCCGCCGGCAGCGTTGGAGACGAAGAGGGTCTTGATGCCCAGCTCGTACATCACTCTGACGGGGAAGGTCACCTCCTTCATGTTATAGCCCTCGTAATAATGGAAGCGTCCCTGCATAGCCAGAATGTCCACGCCTCCGAGTTTGCCGAAGATGAGTTTGCCACTGTGGCCTTCGACGGTAGAGACGGGGAAGTTGGGAATGTCGCCGTAGGGGAATTCCAGTTTGTCAGTTATTTCGGAAGCTAATTGTCCGAGGCCTGTCCCCAGAATGATTGCTGTTTTCGGGTTTGTTGTCATCCTTTCCTTTAGCCAGGATGCTGTTTCTTGAATTTTTTCGTACATAGCCAATAATTTGAAGGTTAAAAGATTCTTGTTGGTCCTGCATAAATGCTATGCGGACAGGTAATACATAGAGGTTTGCCCTGACTTCGTCGCTGAGACCTTCTGCTGTCAGCAGTCGGGCGGCATCCTTCTCGGTGGTGACGATGACTTTGGGCGAGGGGAGTGCTGCAAAGCGGTCGTTGATGAGCTGGATGTCCTT
>Ga0265298_10008666_pt1 | contig 12191 bp, 8 predicted proteins | sample AusTroGonzalo_MG_3_FD_193486 | JGI IMG/M metagenome (GOLD analysis project Ga0265298, IMG submission 193486) | Bovine rumen microbial communities from tropical cattle in Woodstock, Queensland, Australia - Gonzalo_01 | ecosystem: Host-associated > Mammals > Digestive system > Stomach > Rumen ...
GGTGCCCGAAATTGCCGAGCGTGCCGCCGTTGAGTTCCTTCAGGTTCCGCGCGTGGACCGCATTCAGTTCCGCGCAGGACTGATAGGGCATGTAGCCGCCGAGATTGGTGATCGTGACCGAACCGCCGAAAGCCATCGCGGCCGCTTTGATGCAGCGGTCCACCACTCCGCAGGCACGGACTACCGCCGTCGGCGTCTTGGCGCGGACCTGGAGTTCGAGTTCGGCGCGGGCAGGCACCACGTTGACCGCCGTGCCTCCGTCGGAAATGATCCCGTGGATCCGAACGCTGTCCTTGTCGTCGAAGGTGTCGCGCTGGGCGTCGATCATGTTCAGCGCCTGACGCGCCATCGAGGCCGCATTGATGCCGTCCCATGGTCGCAGTCCGCCGTGTGCGGCTTTCCCCTGGAATATGATCTGTTTCATGCAGAAGCCGTTGAAACTTTCCGGCGTAAAGGTGTCGTGACCGGCATGGATCAGCAGCACGGCGTCGATGTCGTCCATCACGCCCAGCCGGATGAATTCCGGCTTGCCGCCGCAGTACCGGATCTTCTTTTCCGCGATCAGTTTGCGGCAGTATTCCAGGGATTGGAACTCTTCGGCGGGAACGGCGATGAAGGCGAGCGAACCGGAAAGTTCCTTTATGATCGGGACCAGTGCCGCGGCCGCGCCCAGCATCATCGTGAGCTGGGCATGATGTCCGCAGGCATGCGCAGCGCCGGTGGCGGGATCGGCAAAGGGATGCGTCGGTACCGGCAGGGCATCCAGTTCGCCCATGACGGCGATCTTCGGACCTGGCCGCCCGCTGTCGATATCGGCGCGGACACCGGTCACGGCCAGACCCGTCTGCGGCTTCAGTCCGAGTTTGACCAGTTCGTTTCTGACCAGTTCGGCGGTCTTGAATTCCTTATAGCCGGTTTCGGGATTGTGGAGCAGGGTGTCGGCGAGCTGCAGGATCTCTGCCCGCCGGGAATCGATCTGCTCGATGACCGCTTTTTTCAGTTCGGCAGCGCTTTTCATGCGGAATATTCCTCCTGCTTGTATTTCGCCAGCACGGCGGGATTGGGCTCGACATCCAGCCCGGGCTTGTCGCGCAGGGTGTAGGTGCCGGGCCGGTCGGTGAGCAGGACCGGCTGTCCGAGATTTTCCGCGTAGAATTTATCCGCCGGGGAGATGTCCGAGGGATAATTGACATAGGGCAGGGTGCAGAGGTTGGCGACGACGGTGGTGCCGAGCGAGGATTCGCCCATGCCGCCGAGCCAGCAGCCGGTTCCGGTTTCGCCGCAGAGCTTATGGATCGCCAGCGAGTTGGTGATGCCGCCGACGCGCGCGTATTTGATGTTGATGTATTTGCAGGCACCGATCTCGATCGCCTGCCGCGCATCCTGCAGCGAGCAGATCGTTTCATCCAGGCAGACCGGGGTGGCGATCTGTTTCTGCAGCTTGGCGTGATCGATCATGTCGTCATGCATCAGCGGCTGTTCGATCATGGCCAGTTCATATTTGTCCAGCGACCGCAGCATCGGCAGGTCGTCGAGCGTGTAGGCGCTGTTGCAGTCGATATGGATGGTCAGTTTCGGATAGACGCTGCGGACCGCCTGGAGCATGTCACATTCCCAACCGGGACAGAATTTCAGTTTCACGCGGGGATATCCGGCCTTGGTCACACGATCGATCCCGGCGATCAGTTCGTCAAAATTGGCGAGCACGCCGAAACAGTAGCCGACCTCGGCCCTGGGCCTGGTTCCGCCGATCGCTTTTTTCAGCGGAATGTTCTGCCTGCGGCAGAGCAGATCCCAGAACGCGACGTCGAACGCCGCCTTGGCGAATTCATGTCCCCGGATCGGTGCCAGGATCTCCTGCAGCTCTTCCGGCGAGGCGATCTCGCGGTTAAGCAGCTGCGGAATGATGAACTCACGCGCGATCAGAAAACTGGTCTGATCCGTCTGATACGAGAAAAACGGTCCGCCGCCCGGTGCGGATTCGCCCCAGCCGGACAGTCCTTCCGATTCCAGCCTGACCAGGATCGAGTTGAAAGCCTTCTGCGTGCCGAACGCCGTGGTGTACGGACGCTTGATCGGGTTGCATACCCGATACATCGTAATTTTTTCGATCTTCATGCCGCCTCCTTGGTTTTTATATGAAATATAAACAGCAATTTGATTTTTACAATATCTTGATGTATATTGATTGAGTTATTATAAATATCGATCGGACGAAAGGGAAATCAATGGAACTGACTTCACTGCACTACTTCGTGACGGTAGGCAAGGAACTGCATTTTCATCGGGCGGCGGCGAAGCTGAACATGACGCAGGCGCCGCTGAGCGCCGCGATCCGCAAACTGGAAGAGGAACTGGAAACGAAACTTTTCGAGCGGACCAGCCGGTCGGTGAAGCTGACTGCGGCGGGTGAACTCTTCCTGAAGGAAGCCGAAGCGGTCCTGCGGCGCGCGGAACTGGCGCGGCAGCGGCTGGATAACCTGAAATCCGGCCGGGGCGGACGGCTTTCGATCGGCTGCAATGAACTGGCGCTGAATACTTTTCTGCCGAAACTGCTGGCCCAGTGCCGGACGCGTCACGGCAAGCTTCAGCTGTCCCTGCGCGAACTCGAGACCGCCGAGCAGATCGAGGCGCTGCGCGAGGAGATGCTGGATATCGGGTTCATGCGGCCGTTCGGTTTCGATTTGACCGGACTGCAGACCCAGCTGGTCATCCGGGAAAATTACCGTCTGGTCATGCAGGAGACCCATCCGCTGGCGAAGTCGGAGCGGATCACCGCGCGGCAGCTGTCCGGCCGGAGCGTCATCCTGTTCGCCAGGGACGTCAATCCCGCGATCTACGACCGGCTGACTGCGGCTTTGACAACCGATTCCGCCCCGCCGCCGGAATTCCGCCAGGATGCCCGGAACAAGAGTTCGATGTTGGCGATGGTCAAGGCCGGTTTCGGCGCCGCCCTGCTGCCGGAATCCATCTGCCGGGGGCATCTGCCCGGTCTGACGGTCCGCGATCTGGATATCGCCTTGCCCAAGGTGGATATCCTGGCGGTGTGGAATCCGGCGCGGCTGTCGGCTGTGCTGAAGCAGTTTCTGGCGCTGCTCCCGCCGGAACCTGCCGCCGCCGATTCGCCAAAGTCACCCAACCCGTAAATTTCTGAAAAAAAGGCAAATTTTTACTTGAAATTTCGCAAACTTGTTCGTATATTATCCGAAAAAATGAAACAAAACAAATATTTTTTGTTTGTTGAAATGCGTGAAACATGTCGTTTCGGAGCGGCTTCGATGGAGAGATCGAAGCAGTTTTCCGGCGGACACAGCAAGAAAGAGGAGATATGTGGCCATGCAGGAACGAAGGGTTGTGATCACAGGCATCGGCGGGGTGTGCTGCCTGGGTAAAAACGTGGAGACGATCTGGTCGGATCTGATAGCAGGGAAATGCGGGATCGGACCGATCACCCTGTTCGATGCTTCCCAAAACAAAACCCGGATCGGCGGCGAAGTCCCTGGATTCGATCCCACCTGCTACATGCCGGCGAAGGAAGCACGCCACATGGACCGTTTCGTGCAGCTCGCTATTGCTGCGTCGGATGAAGCCATGACCCGTTCGGGCCTGAAGGATCAGCTCGAGAGCGGCAAAGCGGATCCGTCACGGATCGGCAGCACGGTCTCCTCGGGGACCGGCGGACTGAGCGCCGCCACGGAAGCCTGCAGGGTCATCGGGGAAAGCGGTCCTGCGCGGCTGTCGCCGTTTCTGATTTCGCGCATGATCGGCAATATGGCTTCGGGATATCTCGCGATCCGTTACGGTTTTTCCGGACCCGTTTTCGGCGTGGTTTCGGCGTGCACCACGGGATGTCATTCGGTCGGCGAAGCGTATCATATCATCAGACGCGACGATGCGGACGTGATGCTGGCGGGCGGCGCGGAAGCTTCCGTGCAGGAACTCAGCATCGGCGGGTTCAATGCGCTGCGGGCGCTGAGCACGCGCAACGACGATCCGCAGCATGCCAGCCGTCCCTTCGACCGCGACCGGGATGGTTTCGTGGCCTCGGAAGGGGCAGGGGTCCTGATCCTGGAGGAACTGGAACACGCGAAACAGCGCGGGGCGCAGATCCTCTGCGAAGTCGTCGGCTACGGCGCCACCTGCGACGGCTATCATATCACCAGTCCCGACCCCGAAGGAAAAGCGGTGGCCGATGCCTACCGGATCGCCATGAAGCGCGCGGGTATTGCTCCTGCCGACATCAATTACATCAATGCGCACGGCACCAGCACGGTCCTGAATGACAAATACGAAACGATCGCGCTGAAGCGGGCGCTGGGCGATGCGGTCCGGCGGATCCCGATCAGCAGCACCAAAGGCGCCATGGGCCATGCGCTCGGAGCCGCCGGCGCGCTGGAAAGCATCTTCTGCGTGCAGACCGTCCGCACCGGGATCATTCCTCCCACCATCAATTACCAGACGCCCGATCCGGAATGCGATTTGGACTATACTCCGAATGAAGCGCGTTCCTGCAACGTGAGGATCGCCGCCAATGACAATCTCGGTTTCGGCGGTCACAACGCGGTCGTCCTGTTCAAAAAATATGAATGAGGACCGCAGAAGGGGAAGGGAAACAGAATGTCAACCAGAATTTACCGGGTATCGGGAGATACCAAGAAACATCTGCTGGAAGCCGCGGGAGAACTTTTCGCCAGCCGCGGTACCGAGGCTGTGACCGTTCGGGATATCACCGGAAAGGCCGGGACCAAACCCAATGCCATCAGTTATCATTTCGGCGGCAAAGACGGTCTCATCGAGGCTGTCTGGCAGTACGTCCTCCGCCGCTGGAACCAGAACCGCCTGGAACAATACTGCGAGGAGAACGATCAGCTTTTTGCCACCCGCGACGGACGGCGCCAGATCGTCACCGACACGATCAATATCATTTATGAAATGCTCTTTGCCGAAGGACAGGAACCCTGGGTCAACATGTTCCTGCTGCGGGCCGCGATCGGCGTCCAGGGGCTCGAACATGTGGAAAAAGTCATCGGCCGCCAGGTGATCGATGTCATGTGCGGCATCTTCCGGCGCATCACCGGGAACGAGGACCGCGACACCGGTTTGTGCTGGGCGCTGAACATCATGGCACCCGGCGCCATCCTGACCGCCAGTTCCACGGATATCTCCAGTTTCGCCCCCACGCGGAAGATCGATTATTCGTTTTACCGCCGTCTGCAGTCCATCGTGACCCAGAATGCCCTCCTCGCGGCCGGGATTTGAGGAGACAGGTCCCATGTATGAAATGAAAACCGAGATCCCGTTCACCCGCACGGGCCCCGATCAGAAACTGAAACTGCATGAAGCGGTCGGCATGATGATGGACTGCAGCCAGTTCCAGGAGTATCAGGAGAAGAATTTCTGGAATTATCTGCGTTCCAATCAGATCGCCATTTTTCTCTTTTCGATCCAGATCGATATTTTCCGCCGTCCGGAGTTCCGCGAAAAGGTCACGACCGCGGTCAAGATTTACGGCTGCAAATCCATCTACGGACTGCGCCGGCTCACCATCCGGGACGAAGCCGGCGGATTGTGCATGATCTCCAACGCCACGGGCGCGTTTTTCGACCTGCGCGCCAACAAAGCGCTCAAGCTGGATCCGGCGAATTTCGGTGTGGCTTACGACGAAGCTGAACCGATGGAATGTCTGCCCCGCAAGATCCCCGTCCCGGCCGAAGGCGGCATCTCCGGCGGACCGTTCACGGTGACGCGTTCGACGCTCGACCCGAACGGACATCTGACCAGTGCGATGTATTTTGCCATTGCCGAAGATGCCCTGCCGGACGAATACCGTTTCAACCGCGTACGGATGGAATACAAGAAACAGGTCAAGCCCGGCGAGCAGGTGATTCCGGTCCGTTACGACCTGCCGGACGGCAAAACGGTGATTGACCTGCGTTCCGGCGAAAGCTCCTGCGCCGCCGCCGAATTTTCCACCGCCGAGCTCCGGAAAACCTTTTGATCTTCTGAAGGAACCACGGATCACACGGATTACACGGAAGGAACGCAGAGCGGAAGACCTGTTCCGGTGAACTGCCGATGCCGGTAAGCCAATTTCTGCGCCTGGACGTGACTTCCGCGGTGTCCGACAAAAGTCCGTGAAAAAACCCCCTTTGCCGGTTGTCGGCATCGGGGGTGAATTCAAAAAATTCTCTTTATAACGGAGAATCTCTTATCTTTTCTTCCTGGACGGAATATGGGCGGATTCGCCGTGGACCGCATGGGCGGCTTCCATCATGGCTTCGCCGAGGGTCGGGTGAGCGTGGATCGCTTTGCCGAGTTCGCGGGCCGTGATCTCCAGATGCATTGCCGGGCAGGCTTCCGCGACCAGGTCGGTCGCATGGGGTCCGACCACGTGAATGCCGAGGACCTGGTCGGTCTTGGCATCGGCGATGATCTTGCAGAAACCGTTGGTATCGTTGATGGCCATGGCTTTCCCGAGGGCGGCGAAGGGGAACTTGCCGACGCGGGTCTCAATGCCTTCCTTGTCGCACTGTTCCTGGGTCTTGCCCAGCGAACCGATCTCCGGCGTGGTGAAAATGCATCCGGGGACCAGCGCGCTGCTGTAGGAATTCTTCTTGCCGCAGGCCACGTCGGCGGCGACGGTGCCCTGGGCGCTGGCCGCATGCGCCAGCTGAATGCCGCCGGTGCAGTCGCCGATGGCAAAAATGCCGGCGACGTTGGTGCGGCAGCAGGAATCCACGGGGATCCAGCCGCGTTCGGTGGTCTTGACGCCGGTGACGGCCAGGTTCAGGCCGTCCAGCACGTTCTTGCGTCCGATCGAAACCAGCAGATAATCTGCGGAAACGGTTTCATCGCCGATCTTGCCGGTGACGCCCTTGGCGGTCGCCTTGATGTCGGAAAGCGGCTTGCCGGTCTTGATGACGATACCGGCCTTTTCCATCTGGGCGGCCACGGTTTTGGAACATTCGCGGTCGACCGGCGGCATGATGGAATCCATCATTTCGGCGATGGTGACCTTGGTGCCGAGTTCGGCGAAGAGACAGGCGAATTCGCAGCCGATGACGCCGCCGCCGAGGATCAGCAGGGATTTGGGCACTTGCGGAATGGAAAGCAGTTCGGTCGAGGTGATCACGCGTTCATGGCGCGGGATGAAGCCCGGGACCAGGGATTCGGATCCGGTGGCGATGATGATCTTCGGAGCGGTCAGCTCGTCGATCGTTTCCGTGCCGTTGATGACCTTGACCGATTTCTTGCCGGTGAAGGTGGCCTGTCCTCTGAAGACGGTGGCGCCGGCGGCCTTGAGCAGAGCGGCAACGCCGCCGTTCAGGGTCTTGATCACTTTGTTCTTGCGTTCCATCATCGCGGTCCAGTCGGGAGTGATGGCGCCTTCGATCTTCACGCCGAATTCGGCGGCGTGTTTCGCCTGGTGGTACACTTCCGTGCCGGCGATCAGGGTCTTGGTGGGGATACAGCCGATATTCAGACAGGTTCCCCCGAGTTCCATCCGTTCGATCAGAGCTGTTTTCGCACCGTTTTTGGCAGCCCGGATGGCCGCCACGTAACCGCCGGGACCTCCGCCGATCACAATCACATCAAATTCCTGCATCGCATACCTCCTTAGTGTTATGGTGTCAGGTTTGTTGGGTTGGTTATGAGTTCAGGACCTTGCGGAGCATCGAATTGATCTTGTTCCGCAGGGCCAATACTGCTTTTTCCCCTTTCGGGTAATTGTCGATTTTCATTTTTCCGCCGGGAGCGAGCTTGTTGAGTTCCTTCAGGACGGCATCCCGGTCGACCAGCGACCCGAGTTTCTCCAGCACCCGCTGATCCTGCAGAGCCTCGTAGAAGACTTCATACCGGATGGAGTCCTCGGGCACGCCGTCTTTGCCGGGATAGACCATGAACGCATCGCCGGCGGGGAAGAAATATCCGGAGTCATTGCATCTGTAGGGATCGATCGGATAACGGGAGAGTCCGGAATAGTAGAAATTGAATCCCCAGTGCAGGAAGCCTTCGATGTCATAGACATAGAGCAGGGCGCCGAAGATACGGTTGCGCGAGGACGGCATGTGGATGAACCGGTTGCTGAATACGGTGGTCGGGCCGCAGCAGTAGTAGGTCCAGCGTTCCTTCATGCCGGCGGCGAGGAATTTTTCCAGCACCACTTCACTCGGGACTGGCGTGGTCACGATGCCCTGTTCGTAATATTCCACATGGGACAAGGCGTCCATGATCGGGAATCCTTTCAGATGCCGGACCATGATCTCCTTGTTCGCCTTGTACTGTTCCAGGTGAGCTTCGTAGGGTTCGTCGGAACAGTGGAAATAAACGCGTTTCTGCAGTCCTTTTTTCCTGAGGAAAGCGGCGATCCGGGGCAGGAACGCATCGAGGAATCCGACATATTCCTTCGATCCGGCCTTGACATCCCAGCCGAAGATCCGTTTTTCCTTGCCGTCGACTTTGGCGATGATCTTCGGGGTGCAGACCGCGCCCCACTGGGTGAAGAGATGGGAGATCTCGAAATACTTGATCCCGGATTTCTTCGCCAGACCGATCCAGCGGTCCAGCTTGCTGAAATCGAAGGAATATTTGCCTTTGGTGCGGGTGACGCCGACCAGCTGGACGGTCGGGCGTTCGCAGCCGATATTGGTGTCCAGCGGCGGCGTGAAGACCGGAGTCAGGATCATATTGATGCCGTGCGCGGCGGCGCTCTTCATGAAATTGCCGATGATCTTCCAGTGTTCCTCGCTGAAGACCGGCACGTTGTAATAAGTTGCCAGACAGTCGCAGTGGAACCAGTTGGTGTGTTTGAGCTTCTGTTCCGGGATGACGGCATCGAGCACTTCCAGCTTGAAGGTTTTGGAACAGCAGTCGGCATAAACCGGATCGGGCAGCCGGGGCCAGCCGGTTTGCAGGGCGACTTTGATCTCATAAATGCCGGGCTTGCAGTTTTTCGGAACGTCGACCGTAAACCACAGCGCGCGCCAGGTCGGCAGTGCGGGGATATCGCCGGAATCCGCATCGGTCAGCAGATCGGGATACATGCCGGGGTCTTTGGAGATGATATCATCGTCAAAAGCCACGCCGGTATATTCCACGGGGACCAGTCCGACTTTGCGGACCCGGAGCGCTTTGCCGAACGGCGATTCGGTTTTGACTTTCAGCATCTGGCGGTCCGGATCCAGAGATTTATAGGCCAGTTGGAAGGAAAAACGTTCACCGCGCAAAGCGCATCCCTGCCGGATCTCAATCTCAGGATCGGCAGCCGGCATGATTTTCGCCAGCGAACTGCAGAACATTGCCTTCAATTTCATTTCTGTGCGACTCCTTTGTATTGAACCATCAGAACTGTCAGGTCATCCGATTGCCGGGCATCGCCGACATGTTCTTTCACGATATTCAGCATCGAATCCATGGTCTTTTTGAGCGGGCCTTTCCCGGGCGCGGCGGCACTGAGCGCCAGCTGCAGCCGGCCGGAACCGAACTGTTCGTGGTCCGCGTTCATGGCTTCGGTGATGCCGTCGGTGTAAAGCACCAGGGCATCGCCGGGTTTCAGCTGCAGACGTTCTTCCGTATAAAACTCGGGGGTGTCCTGATGGAACGGACCCAGCGGGAAACCCGCCGGCAGTTTCAGCAGCGAACTGTTGCCGTCCGCATGGAGATAGACGGGCAGATTATGGCCGGCGTTGCAGCAGACCACTTCCCCGGTCACGCAGTCGAGCAGGCCGCAGCAGACCGTGATGAACATGCAGTTGTCGTTTTCCTCTTCCAGATAGTTGTTGGTCTGCTGGAGGATCTCGGCGGGGGAGAGCGCGTTTCTGGCGAATCCGCGCATCAGCGTCTTGGCGGTGGCCATGAACAGCGCGGCGGGGATCCCTTTGCCGGAAACATCGCCGATGACGAAAAACAGATGGGTCGGATCGATGAAGACGTAATCGTAAAGGTCGCCGCCGACTTCGCGTGCCGGTTTCATCACCGCGCAGATGTCGATATCCGACCGGCCGGTGATCTCTTTCGGCAGCATGTCCGCCTGAATGGCCGCCGCGGTGCGCAATTCCGCTTCCACCCGCTGCCGGTCGCTCGCGGCCTGGTTCAGATTCTTGATGTATCTCTTCAGGTCGTCCGCCATCTGGTTGACCGTGTTGGCCAGCTGTTCGAGTTCGTCGCCGGTATGCAGATGGATCTTGTTGTCCAGATGCCCGCTGCCGATGGCATGGGCGCTTTCCATCAGGGTGGAGATCGGACGGGTGAGCTGTCTCGCCAGCAGATACCCGAGCAGCAGAAGCAGGAGCAGGAGCGAGGCGATGATCAGGATGTAGCCGGGCGTCATTTGGGAGATCCGGCCTTCGAATTGCGCCTGGGCCGTTTCCCGGTCGGTCTTCAGCCGTTTCTCCATGTCTGCGATGCTCTTCAAGGCCAGGCTTTCGGGCTGGCAGATCACCAGCTTCCAGCCGCATTCCGGCACGGGTGCGCAAGCGGCCAGCAGCGGGCCGTCTTCCCCTTTGAGCTGGAATACGCCTTTTTTTCCGGACCGGATATAGTTTTTCAATTCCTCGGCGGAACCGGAAAGTGCGGCAAATTCCTTATCGCCGGAGAGGATCCGGCCGTCGGAAGAGGTCAGAAAGGAAAGGTAACCGGACCGGATCGCGGTAACCTGGCCGGAAACCGGATTCACCGGGATTTCCGCCGCGATCACGCCCAGCAGCCGGGAATCGGAATAGGCCGCACGTCCGCACACCATGACTCCTTCGCGGACTTTCGACCAGTGGATTTTTCCTTTGGCCGCCAGCACTTCCCGATACCAGTTCTGACTGCGGGCATCGTAATCAGCCGGCAGATTCCGCCATGGATGGAATATCTGGATCCCGTCCGGAAGAATGACCGCCGAAGATTCGATGAACGGTGAACTCCTGCTCAGTTCATACAGAAACGGAAACGCCGCAGCCAGTTTCTTCAAGGTCGCCTGATTCCGGACATTCTGCGGAACACCGGGGGCAAAGTGGCACAACGCAAATTGTTCCGGACGTCCGGGGATCTGACCGGCCACGCGGAGCTGCTCCGGGTCTCCCTTGCCCCAATACAGCCGTCCTGCCATGACATCGTCGATCACACCGTTGACGGCGCCTGCAATGTTTTCCTGGATCAGACCGATGATCCGGGCCTGATCCGCGGCGCTGTCCGCCAGATCGGTTTCGATCCGGGTGCGCAAGGCCTTCCGGCTGTCTTTGGCCAACTGGTGCCCCTGATTGTCGCCGTAGGCCATGGATTCGGCGATCACCTGGCGCATTCCGGCGAACGAATAATAGATCGTCGCCGAGACGGACAGCAGCGCGATCAGGAACAACGCTCCCATTATTTTTAAGCGAATACTTGCTTTCAACGGTTTAACCCATACTTTTATCAGAATTTCAGTACCCTGATAATTTAATTCCGGAACACCGGAATTCAAGTGAAATTCGCTAAAAACCGCGCTTTTATTCTAAAGAATAAGGGTGTCCTGCTTTACCGCCTGCCGGAATAGACCTTGCCTTTCGGCAGCGACAGCTGGAATTCCTCCAGTCCGCGGCCGGTCACCTTCACGGTCCCGCCGGCAAGGGATTTGATCCGGAATTGCGTGATGATGCCTTTTTTCATGGCGGCGGAGACTTCGAAACCGCCCTGGGCGAGAAACCTGGTGAAACTGCCGGTAAAATCATCCGGGACGCCGGGAAACAGGCGGATGATCCCGCCATGGCTTTGCAGCAGCAGTTCCGAGGCGATAAACAGAAACGCACTGTTGCCTTCCTGGACCGCGGGCGCCAGCCGCCTGGCATCGGGATTCGAAGTGACGCAGGGCGGATGCGGGATGTCCGGATCCGAGAACAGCAGACGTTTGCCGTGACTGTCCCGCCGGCCGCGGCCGATCAGCCGCCAGTTCCGTTTTTCGTTTTTCTCCGCCTCGGCCGGGTCCCCGATCAGGACCGGATTATGACAGAACAGTCCGTTTTCCTTGGCGAACAGCTCCAGAAAACGCAGTGCGGACTCCCAGCCTTTTTCCCGTTCGCCGGCGCGCAGATAGGCTTCCGTGACCAGAAAGGCGCTCCAGTCGTGGTTCATGTGGAATTTGCCGCTGCAGTCGGCAAAGGAACGCTCGATGGCATCCGTTTCGATCAGCCGGATGGTTTTTTTCAGCGACCTGACATCGTCCGTGA
>Ga0265298_10008667_pt1 | contig 12190 bp, 8 predicted proteins | sample AusTroGonzalo_MG_3_FD_193486 | JGI IMG/M metagenome (GOLD analysis project Ga0265298, IMG submission 193486) | Bovine rumen microbial communities from tropical cattle in Woodstock, Queensland, Australia - Gonzalo_01 | ecosystem: Host-associated > Mammals > Digestive system > Stomach > Rumen ...
ACAAACCTGTGCCGTATTTCGCTCGGTCTGCGCCATGCTGCTCGTACTCGACGATGTAGTAGCCCGTGAGCCACGCACGTGTCGTCACGCTACGGTTGATGACCACGAGCGCATCCTGCTGCAACGCATCCGACGCCGCATGAATACGCCCGACCAGGGCATCAAAGTCAGCTTTCTGTTTACTACGCATGTTTCACCTCCACCGTCTCGCCTTCAGCGCCGGCAATCAGTTTCTTGAGGTCTTCAAGTGCCATAACGTACCTCCGCAAGATATTCTACCACAAAACATACCATCGCAGACATTAAAACAACCGATCACCCAGCCATTGCCATTATTGTACCTGACCTTATGCAACTCATCATCCTTCATTCGCGACAACAATTGCCCGCTATCGCCACAAGCAAATATATTCGTCGGAGTTATTGTCATGCCTTAGCCTCCTTTTTACTCCAACTCTTACCGATTCCGCCGACTTTCTTTACAGAATAGACACATGCCCCAAGCCATCGTTGGAGTCCGCGGCACCTAGAACCAAATGATCCAGCAAGCCGATTCCCAAGGAATGCGCGAGGCGCCGAAGCGTTTTCGTCAATGCTACGTCCTTCTTGCTGGGCGTCGGATCGCCGCTCGGATGATTGTGTGCGACATAGATGTAACTCGCACTCCAGCGGACAGCATCCCGGAAGACCTCCCGCGCATAGACACGTGACGAATCAACCGACCCGCGGAACAGGCAGATTGGCTCGCAAATCGGATGCTTCCGCGCGTTCAGCGGCAGCACCCAGAAACACTCCTGCTCTTCCTGCTCAAGTGCCGCAGCTCGGAACAGGCGATAGGCCTCCCGTGCCGATGTCACCTTCATCAGCCGAACCTCTTCTGGCTCCGGCCGCGCCGCCCGATACCCCAGCTCAAACGCCGCGGCAAGTTCCAGGCACTTCACATGCCCAAGGCCCAGGATCGGTTTCTCCTTGTGCTCGGCATTGTACTTCTCGATCCGCGCCTCGATCGTCCGCCAATCCGAAGTGACAAGTCGCTGGATGGACCCAAATGCCGCGATCAGCCGACGGGACAGTTCCATTACATCACATCCAGCCGAACCCGTGCGCAGCAGAATTGCCAATATCGCCTCCGACGGGACCGAATGCGGACTGGCCGCACGCTCCATCTGCTCGCGCGGCTTCAGTTCCCCGGACTTGTTCTTGAAATTATTCATTACGCAGCAGCATCCGGTAAAGCATAGAAATAGTTGTAAACTTCTTCAAGCAACTCGTCCTGCACCTTCGGCGAAGCCAACGCATCCGGCAAATCGGCATACAGGACATTCACAATCTCCGTCCGCACATCCGCACAGGTCGATGCCTTATCCCGCCAGTTCTCGACCGTAGACACCAAGGCCCGAAGCCGCGCAAGCAGCTCTTTAGCCACGCCCTTGACCCTCTTCAAATCTGCCGGAGACAGTTTCTCCTTCGACCTCAGGATGTCAAAGACCGCCAGCTGCTGGTTATCGTCCAGCTCCTCGCGAATATACCGCGCCTGTTCCTCGGTCACATCCTTCATGAGCTTTAGCAACTCCTGCAGGGCTTTTTCAATCGCCGCCTTGTCGTGTGCCATATTGTACTCCTCGATAATCTCCTGCAAGGCCTGATAGTAGTTCTGGCAATGGGGGTTCTGCACGACCATGGACGAAATGACGTCCTCCGCCTTCTCGGACAGCTGCTTCAGAAGGAGCTTCTTGTACTTGTAGCCCTCAATTGACTTCGCCATCCGCGAGAAGTCCAGCTTGCTCAGATCAAGCGCCACCTCATCGCACTTCTCGGCAACTGACGGCAAGGCGTTCTTCACATGGTCGCCAATGGTCTGCTGCAACTCCGCGAACAACGCCGTCAGGTCGGTCTTCTCCGCCTCGCGGTGATGCTCAATGTGCGAACGAATCTCACGAATGGCGTCCCGCTTGGCGCGGATCGTATCGCTGAGCTCGTCCGAATCAATAAACTTGGCAATGTCATCCATCTTATTCGCCACGGCAATGAACGCCCGCGCGACATTATCCGGCGACGCCACCGCGTCTGCCGCTGCCTTCAGTACCTGCGGACGCTCCATCACATCCGCGTCCAGCAAAGTCTTCAGCCGGAAGCCATTGTCGGACAGCAATTTCACGTCCGCCGCAATCGCCTCTTCGTAATGCTTCAAGAGTTCTTCGATCGGCGGTAGCGGATTCTTCGGCTCTCCACCCTCGCCTCCGATAACGCCGGTGAAGTCGGCAAGCGCACGACCCAACGCATCGATAAGCCCAATGTAATCGACAATCACACCGTTGCGCTTGCCCTCGAACACCCGATTCGCCCGCGCAATTGCCTGCATGAGCGTGTGCGCCTTGAGCGGCTTGTCGAGATAGAGCGTTCCCAGACACGGCACATCAAAGCCCGTCAGCCACATCGCGCACACAAAGGCGACGCGGAACGGATTCTGCGCCTTCTTGAAGTCCTTCTCCAGCTCCTTGCCCGCGATGTCCCGCTTGTAGGGCTTGATGTCGATGCCGAACTTCTTGAAATACTCGACATCCCCCTGCTCCTGGCTGATGACGAGCTCCATCCGCGTCTCTTTCATCCACGCGACGCGCTCCTCCAGCTCCTGCTGGCGCTCGGCCGTCCGCCGGGCCTTCTTAACGGGATCCTTCGCCGACTCGTCCAGTTCCTCGGTGTACTTCTCCCACTCCGCGACAACGGCCTTCCACGTGCGATACGCCGCGACCTTGTTGACGCTCACGAACATGGCCTTGCCGCTCCGCCACCGCGCAGAGTAGTCCCGCACGAAGTCCTTCGCCTTGATCGCGATGGTCTCCGGCGCCATGTAGATCATGATCTTGGACTTGATGGCGTCATCCACCCGCTTGCGGTCCTGCGGATCGAGGTCCTCCTGCTCCACCGCCTCGATGAGCTCCTGGTTGATGGACGGCGAATCGATGCCAAGCTTGTTGACCCGCGTCTTGTAGAAGAGCGGTACGGTTGCATGGTCCTCGACCGCGCGGTTGAAGTCGTAGACGGACACATACTGCCCAAACTGCTTCTCCGTCAAGTCGCCGCGCTGAAGCGGCGTTCCCGTGAACCCGATGCGCGAGGCATCCGGCAGGAACCTGAGCATGTTGTCCGCGAAGATGCCGTTGTTGGTGCGGTGCGCCTCATCGGAGAAGATGACGATCTCATGGTCAGGATGAATCGGCGTCCATGTCGAGGAATTGAACTTGTGGATCAGCGTGAACAGGAAACGGTCGTTCCCCTCCAGCCGTTTCCGCAGCCGCTCGCCGGACGACGGCATGCACGATTTCGGAAGCGCATCGCCGAGGCATCCGCAGCTCGCGAACGTCCCGGCAATCTGCTCGTTCAGCTCGTCGCGGTCCGTCACGATCAAGAAGGACGGCGAACCGCCCGACTTGCGCAGGATCTTTCGCGCAAGGAACACCATCGAATAGCTCTTGCCCGACCCCTGCGTGTGCCAGAAGACCCCTATCTTGCCGTTTTTCTCCTGCCGCTTCAGATAGCTTCGATAGGCGTTGTTCACCCCAAGGTACTGGTGGTTGCGGGCGAACACCTTGAACATGTTCCCGTCGTTCGAATCGAAGAGGATGAAGTTCTCCACCAGATCGAGGAAGTTCGCACGCGGGCACACCCCTTCGATAAGCTTCTTCAGCGACACGACCGCCTTGTCATCCTCGGCATGGCGCTTCCACTCCCCGAAGAACTCCCAGTCACTCCCGAGCGCCCCGATGTGCGTCTCGTTGCCGTTCGAGAAGACCAGCATCGCGTTGAAGCGGAAAAGCTCGGGAATCGCGGCAAGATAGTCCTTGTAGTTCTTGTCGTATCCTTCCTTGTCCTTGTGCGACGGCTTCTTGAACTCCATGAAGAGAAGCGGCAGTCCGTTCACGAAACCGATCAGGTCGGGACGCTTCACGAACCCCGGCGCGGCCACCCACAGCTCGCGTACGCACAGGAACTCGTTGTTCGGTCCCGTCGGATCGTCGAAGTCGATCAGCTTCGCCCGCCGCTCTGCTTCGTCGGTCTCGCCGAATTCCTCGTCCGTCACCTTCACGCCGTCCCGGACGAATTCATACGCCTCGGAGTTGAGCTGCATCAGCGACTTGCCATGCTCGACGGTCCTCAGTTTTTCAATCGCCTCTTCAACCTGCGCATCCGTTATCCAGTCTCCGTTGATCCGCTTGAGCGCCGCCCGTACCGACCGCCACAGCACCGTTTCCGACTTGTCCGCCCTTCCGAGCATCCCGTTCGGTCCAAACGTCTCGGCGTCATACGCCAACACGCTCGTCCACCCGACGGCTTCCATCATCTTCGCCGCAGGTTCCTGCACGATGTTCTGCTCGGAATAGGTCCAGCTCATCTGCTCACACCTCGATTTCCCCGCTCATCAGCTTCGGCAACAGCCGATCTCTGGCTTCGGTCAAAGTACGAATAAAAACAACGCTATTCTGTATCTGATCGAAAATTGGTGACACCATATCCGAAAACCTTGTCAAGGTTTTCGCGTCGGGCATTACAAATGGCATGTCCCGAACAATCTCAGAATTGATAGCTTTACCAATAGAAGATGTCGATCCCAATGTATCATACTGGAACTCATGCAAATAACAGTATGTATAATCGCGAAGAGCCCGATCTATAGTCTCAAAATGAGCAATCGCCTCATTCGTAGCCATCGGCTCCAATGTAATCGCCACCTTCCCGACGGTCAACTTGAAACTGAGGAATATCGTCCCTGCAGGACTAATATGAATCTTCGACGAGTCAACACCCTGCTTCGTCAACCTCTCTGCCGTTTCTGAAATGAAGATGTTCGAATTCTGTAAATCCTTAATTGAGCACCACTTCTGGTCCGTCGCAGATTCAGAAAAGTTAGCTGCTATTTTTCGTGGAGGCGTGCGACCAATCGTAATTTCAAACCACTTTCGAACCGCGCCCTTCTCCCACTTCGGATTGGCCTTGACGACAAACCACTCACGATACAGCCTCATCGCCGCCTCTTCCAACAACGCAATCTGTCGCCGCGCATTGTCAATCGCAGAATCGTAGTCGGAAAGAATCGCGGCTATTCGGCGTTGGATAGGCAACGGCGGTAGGGCGATTTCAAGTCCTCGAAGAGCCGCCAAAGTAATTGTCTTCTGCGCCGCTCCAACTGCCACTGCATCAGCTTTTAAGAAGAAATCCCTATTCAACATCGAATAGTATAAAAAGCGCGGTTCAATTTCCTCTGATGGCCGCAAGATTGCGATATGTCTTTGAAAGGCAACTTTTAGACTTTCATCCGCAAAAACCGGAATGCCATATGAACCGACTACAGAATATAAGACATCGCCTTTTTGAATCTTGCGCTTCTGGTCAATTGCCTCATAATACGCTTCTGGAACAAATCGCGTGTTTGAAAGATCGAATCGATTGTTATGAATATCTGAAATGGTCACAAAGGGAATGCCCGAATCCGTTTTGGGCGGTGGCAAATGATCGCCGTCAGAAATTGATCGGCAACAATCCTCAAGCCTTGCTTTTGCCCACTTGCTCACAGACCCAGCCCCTTCAAGTTCTTGTCGATGGACTTCATGAGCGCGGCAGATTCGTCTTGCAGTTTCAACAGTTCAGCGTGAATCTCCTTCATCCGCGACTTGAAATCAACAGTGTCCTTCGGCGGCGGCGGAACGCCCACATAACTGCCGGGGTTGAGCGACCATTTCTTCGCCTCGATGTCGGCGACTGCGGCAGATTTGCAGAGCCCGGGGATGTCTTCATATGTTCCCTTTTCGCCGAACTTGGACACAAGCCAATCACGTTCCGCAGCAAGTTCGTCACGCTCCTTGCGTATGGCTTCGGCCTTCTCGGCCTTGCGCAGAAGCTCCTTCTTCTCGTTCCTCCAGCCCTTCGCCTTCTCCGCCTCGACCTTCTCGGCCTCGGCGCGGAACTTCGCCGGATCGCCCGCCGCCTTGACCTGCACATCAAGCCCGGAAAGCGCCGCCTTGTAATCCTTCAGCAGCTTTGCGTATTTCTCCTTCTCGCCGCGCCAGAGCCAACGGATCGCCGAGATGTTCCGAATCTGCCACGGCGTCCACTCGTTGTGCGTCGTGTCGATCACGTGGAAGTAATTCCGCATGTCGAGGAAGAGCACCTTGTCTTTCAGCTTCTCCGGCTTCTGCTTGTCGAAGAACCAAAGCGTACACGGCAGCGACTTCGTGAAGAAGAAGTTGTTGCCGACGCTCAGCATCGAATCGACATGCCCAGTCTTGACAAGCTTCGAACGGATCAGCTGCTCGTTGCCGTCCGCATCGGGAGCGGATGCCGCCATCACGAATCCCGCCTTACCGGTCGCGTTCAGGTAGGAATAGAAATACTGGATCCAAAGGTAATTGCCGTTGGAAACGATGTCGTCTTTGTTAACACCCGGTGCGCCAAAGACAAGCCGCGGATCGTTTAAGACGGACTTGCCCTTCAGTCCGTGGCAGTTGAACGGCGGATTCGCCATCACGTAGTTGCATTTGCCGCGCAGATGATGGGCGTCATTGAAGAACGTGTTCGCGCCCTCTCCGTAAGCGATCTTCGACGGATCGAACCCGTGCACGGCCATGTTCATCAGGCAGATCTTGCCGTTCGTATCCGTCTTCTCCTGTCCGAAGAACGTCAGCAGCTGGTTCGCGTTCCCGCCAGACTCCGAAACAAAGTCTCCGGACGAAATGAACATGCCGCCCGATCCGCAAGCCGGGTCAAGCACAATGCCCTTCTTCGGCTCCAGAAAGCTCACGATCAGCCGCACGATCGGCTTCGGCGTGAAGAACACGCCATCATCGCTCGCCACCTGCGGCGCAAAGCAGCCGAGGAAGTATTCGTAGATACGCCCGAACGCGTCATCGCCCAACTTTGAAATCTTCTCGTCCGCGAAGTTCCGCAAGAGCCCCCGCAGCAAATCTGGCGTCAGCTGATTGTAGGTCTTAGGAAGAACGCCCTTCAACACCGGCATCGCATCCTCAATCGCCTTCATCGCATCATTGACCGCCTTGCAGATATCGGCATTCTCAGGGAGCCCCGTCAAGTAGTCATACCGCGCATTCTCCGGCACGAACATGGCAGACTCCTTGATGAAGTCGTCCGCCCGCACCGGCCGCGGCACTCCATTCCTACACGGCCAGTTCTTCGACTCCTTAAGCTTCTTCTCAATCAGCCGGAACCGAAACGTCGCATGCCGCAGAAATATGATGCCCAGTACCGGCATATAGTACATCTGCGATGTGAGCGACGACTCATTTCTCAGCGAGTCTGCCGTCTCCCACAGGCTTTTCTCCAACTCATCCAACGATGTCTGCTGTTCTGTTGTCATTGCATGTCCTACTGTTTGTCACGATAGCGAAGCAATACGTGCCCATATTATATCAAAACCATTCTATTTGAGGGGTCTTGATCGTCATCATCCATCGTAGCATTATCAACCTCCAATACGCACAATCCTCAAACGGCAATCCTATTCAATATTCACCACAAACTCAGGGCTTTTCCCAATGCAAACACCTCCACGCATCAAATAACAGACGATATAATGCGTCCCACGATAAGCCGTTACTTCTTTATGCCAGGGGCCCCTGTTGTCCACCCCACTTTTACCCCCATCAAAGCCACCTCGCAATCCATCCGCCCGCTCTGCTTCCTCACCCCGATTAACCACTTGCCACATAGCTTCATATGGACCAGGAACATTTGATTTGATCCGAAACAGCAAATCACGGTTCTTGGGTAATGGCGCAGCATTACTGGGAAGTCTCCATTCAAAACCATTTCGCAAATAGAAGCCCACAATATTCACCTTGCCTAGAATCTTTTCGTGAGCAGGCAGTTTCTGCCGATACCATTCCTGAAATAATTTCGGCAATCCACCTTGGTTAAACACGGCTATTGGATAGTTCTGCGGGGTGTCATCTTCTATTTTAACCCCCGAATCCATGCAAATGCTTTCAACCAGTCGTCCACCCATTGAACGTCTGGCTACACGCGCCGCAGAAGACAATTTTTGCATTGAAAGCATTTGCGCAAAATCATCTCTCGCTTTGTATAGCCAGATGTTAAACTCCCGCTCGCGTTCAGGATCATCCTTCCACTTCTCAGCAAAATTTTCAACCCCACTCCCCAAAACAGGATTCCAAACGGCCGGATTGCCATCGGCATCACGTTCAATACCATCGGCAATATTTTTCAGAATCGTCTTCAGGGCCTCGACCAACGACCGCTCTCCATTATACGCCTTCGCAGCCAACGTTGTAATAATCATTGAGATCGGCTTGCGCTTTTGACGTACACTCGGAAGATTTGCATAGAATTCATCCCGATGCCGCTTCAGTAACTGGATAGCCATCTGCAGAGGCGTTCTAACATCGTAAACCGGAACTCTCTCAATCTCCCCATACGCGGAATCCATTGCAAACGCCTCGCAACGCGCTTCATACAAGACAACCTTCATTCGATCTTCAAACCATTGGCGATATGCTGCAGGATCGCTCAACAGATATTTGTATGAGCCATCTTCATTTCGATTCGTAAGTTCAATTCGCGTATGTCCAGGATCGGCATATTCATCCTCAAAGGATCGGCATGGAAGAACATCCATATGAAATTCATCATACTGTAATGTCCAGCACCGCTTCCCTTCCGCATCAAGCTTCTTGCCATAGACACCATGCTCCTTAAGATTCTTCCCTATGCGAGCCTTCAACCATTTCGCATCCTTAGCCAACTTATGCCCATGAGCATCATTCACCAAACACACCAAATCTATGTCATACTCTTCGTTCTCATATCGCGGCCTAACGACCGTTCCAAGGTTGAATGACCCTTGTGGATGTATATCTACCACACATTCACCTTGATTTTGATTTTGCAAATATTCTCCGACAGATGTGTATGCCGTAATCGCCTTGGCACGCATCTCTTTTGTGATGTCCATTCTCCGCGCGATCTCACGCAACACATGTTCGATGTCCATTTCCATCTCAACCTCCTTTTCTTACATAAGACCTCTTAACCTATTGTGCAGGCTTCCAACCACTTCCCACCACCCACATTTTCCATTATGTGAATTTTCGGGAACACGCTAGGCATATATCGTCTTCCGATTTCATAAGCAGCTGAAACTGGCACTGCAAGATACATGTACACTTCCACCGATGACCCGAACAAGTGCATAATTGCATCCATCAAAGAATGATAAGCATTCCTTAGCGTCCTCAAATCTTCCCGCATTGAAATACAGTCAACACCGATGCGCCCCGCCAAAACCTCAAAGACCGGCGTTGTCTCATCGCTCTCCGCGGCAAGTACACTTGCCTTGATTCCCGCTGAAAGCGAAACCGCAATAGCAATCCGATTGAAGGGCGATTTCCCTCTTCGCACAATCTCCCATTTGACAGTATTCGTCTCACAATTCCGTTTCCATGACCAACGACTTTCATCCCTAAGCAACTGATAAGACCACACGGGTAGCTTATCGCCAATCAAAAATCCTAGCAGCACAATGAGAGGTATCGGTGCAAGAGGAAATATTCCATACTCAACGCGTCCAGCACCCTCAGTCTTGTAATTCTCAATCAAATCCTCAACCTTCCGTCTCACATATCGGACAGCCTCTTCCCAATAATTGGGCGACTTATATTCGGCAGAAGAGACGAACGCTATCTCACGAGGAATATCACGTGCCAAAGGACGCCCATCGTCCTTAATGGCCCGTACCACATCGCCAACTGAAACAATGACCTCATGAGTATTCTTAATCTTTGCCTTAAAGATAACAGCCTCAATCGGAGTTTGCTTAAGCATGTTTCGAAATGCCAGCACACACTCCTCATGTCGTTTCTTCATCTCCCGCAATCGATCAGCCGGATATTCATCAGGATGATCATCAACTAACCCATGATGCATATGACACAGATGCATCCGATTGTCCACACTTGCTATGTACTCGAGCGACTCATTCCCGCCTCCGCGAGGACCGGATGCGGACGAGGGAATGATATGGGCATACTGTCCATCATTACAGAGTTCACCACTAACCAAATCATAAAACAATGGTTTGGCACAGTTTTCAAACTCGCACAATCCAGCAGAGCGTTGAAGGAGTTGACGGACCTGATCTGTCGTTAAGGCGCCATCCCTTCTACCTTTATCAGAACCTTCGCTTGAACGCCTCATGGCACATCCTTTCACTGTTTCCAATTTTCTTTGCCCTTTGTTCCGGTGAATATTTGTCAATTTTACAATAGATTCAGAGAAGACATTTCACACATATTGGGCTGCAAATGTACAGTTAACGCTCCACTGTGAATTGATCGTGAAGTTTTTGGGTGCAAAAGCAGAAAATGAGAAGCCGCCTGTGCTAAAGAGTTGAATGATGGGCAATCTTCGCGCGAGCGAGGACCATCAAATCGACAATCCCGACGAATCGCACTTTGACATGGCGTAGCACTTTGCAAGCTGGGCTTTTGGCGTGAGAATCTACTTATACTTACAGCCCATCTTCCCCGTCTAAATGCTCGCTCAGCGTGATGGAGAATGTACTTGATACCCGCCATGCCTGACTGCTGATCGATGCGCTTTTTCGCCGCAGCCTTGAGTTCTGCGCAATTCACCGTCAATTCGGACGCCTTCTTCGGCGACTTTGAGGACGCGTTCCAGACCTTGAGGAGCCCCGCATAATCCACCGATCTGGGAATCTCATACACGTAGACGAGGAAATACGAACATGGTGCGCGATAAGGATAGTCCGTCATTTCGCCACCTTACCTTTGCCGTATTCTTGCCGTTCAGGCGTCGCCTTGCGGATAGAAGCAAGAAGACCGGGGATTACCTCCGCGCCCATTTTGGCGGCGGCGAAGGTCAAGCGGCCTGCGTCCTTTAGCGATGCGCCGGTCCAGAAGATTTCCTTCTGATCGACAATGATGAAGCGGTCGTGGCAGATGCCGCAGATGGTCTTCGTGAACTTGCCGCATTGCGCTCCGAACGCCTCGAAGTCCGATTCCTCCAACTCGCCGTTGGAATGCGTCACGAGCTCGATCTTCACGCCGCGCCCGCGCTTCGACAGCATGTCCAAGGTCGCCACATCGGGATAGGCGTCAATCACGATCAGCTCCTTCTTTGCTCGGCGGATGAACTTGATCAACAGCGATTTCGCGTCCCAGAACTTGTTCTGGTAGAAGATGCTCTGCAACGGCGGCTCCTTGGTCTGAACGAAGAAATCGACCTTCTCCTTTAAGTCAACAATTGCCTGATCGTGCTGGGCGAGACGGCGATCCACCTTGTCTTCCAACTGATTCATGCGGGCATTGAAAGAATACCCTCGCAGCAGATATTCCTTCAATACGCTTGTAGCCCATTGTCGGAACTTTACTCCCAATATGGAATTGACGCGATACCCTACAGAGATAATGGCATCAAGGTTGTAGCAAGTGACATTGCGTCTTACTTGCCGCGAACCTTCCATGCGAACTACCGAGAAATCCTCGGTAGTTGATTCACGTACCAATTCTCCCGCAGCATAGACATTCTTCAGATGTAAACCTATATTGTCTGAACTACATCCAAACAATGTCGCCATCTGACTTTGCGACAGCCAAACCGTCTCGTTCTCAAGGCGCACATCCAGCCGGACTGTCTCGTTCGGCTGATATACCACAATCTGGTTCTCGCTCGCGTTCATCGTACAACCCGGTTTGATTGTTGTTATTTAATATTATACCATATTCTGGCATGAATTGCAAGCGAAAACTCTCCGATTCAACAACATCCATCAGTCCCGGAAGATCTCGATATAGCGCCTGAAGTCGTAAATGGTGTTGCGCTTCATGTCGCTGGACGCCACCAGCACGCCATCCGCCTCGAATCTCCGGACCAGCCGGTTGGCCGATTGGTAGTCGCATCCGACCACTTCCGAAAGCCGCTTTATCGTCATTCTCGGTTCCGAATAGAGCATCTTGATCGCGCTCTGCGCCAAAGCCGCGTTGGGGATCTTCCCCGCCAACGTCTGCATTTCGTCCCGCAACGCGAAAATCCGCTTGAACTTCTCGCAACCCGTCTTGGCGGTAGCAGAAACCGCATCCAGGAAGAACAGCACCCACCCGGCCAAATCGTTCGCGCTTCTCGCCCGCGTAAGCGCATCGTA
>Ga0265298_10008668_pt1 | contig 12189 bp, 21 predicted proteins | sample AusTroGonzalo_MG_3_FD_193486 | JGI IMG/M metagenome (GOLD analysis project Ga0265298, IMG submission 193486) | Bovine rumen microbial communities from tropical cattle in Woodstock, Queensland, Australia - Gonzalo_01 | ecosystem: Host-associated > Mammals > Digestive system > Stomach > Rumen ...
AAAGTTTTTTATGAAAATATATCCATTGGTCATCCATGTATGCCATAGGAGTCCCCCGGCTTCATTCCGACATGGCGGTCCAACCGAGAGATATCCATAATATACCATTTTTCACAAGGAAAGTCAACACCCCATGGCAAGTTTCATCAATGCAACCATAGATGACCACAAATTTGACGCTCTAATCGAGGTCATGAACGACCATGCCGTTCATTTGAAGCCCGTCTTGGCGGCTATTGGCAACCTTGCAGTCAAGAGCATAAGGCAGAACTTCCGTGTAGGCGGTCGCCCTAATCGCTGGCCCGAAACAGAAAAGCCCAAGGGTAAAACGATGATTGGTACAGGTGCTCTTATGAGGCAAATTCACTACAAAGTGGATAATGATGAATCTGGAGTGACCATCATGACGGGCAAACAGAAATATGCTGCAATACTCCATTTTGGTGGCAAAACTCCAGCACACGAAATCTGGTACAAGAACAAGAGAGCCCTCAGCTTTACGTGGAAAGGCTTGCCTGTAATTTATGGTAAAGTCAACCACCCCGGCTCAAAAATTCCCGCTCGCCCTTACATGCTTTTGCAAGACGAAGACGTGAAGATTATCGAAAACATGATGATTCAGCACATCGTAGAAAACACTTAACCCAAGGTACAAAATGACCAAACCCACACCCAAACCCACACCAAACCAACCGCAAAAAAACAGACCTACTACAACGAAATGCCCGTGGAGACTATCAAGATCATCCACGCCATCGTGAAACGCGAAGAACTCCCGCGTGAAGCAGCCTACGATATCGGCACCGCCGTCAAGTATCAATGCCGCGCAGGACTCAAGCCCGACAACGACTGGAAAGACGATATCCGCAAAGCGGAAAACTACCTGCACCACGCACGAACCGGCGAATGGATAAAGGAATGAACTTAGAAAAGAGACATCTGCCCGCTGTCACGCTTCTTTGGCACAAAGTTAAGGTAGCGGTAAATCGTGCGTTCGCTCACGCCCGTCTCGAAGGCAAGCTGGTGGACAGTCTTTTCGCAGTTGTCAGCCATGTAGCGACGCACAGCGTTCGGAGTCATCCGGGATGGGCAGGCTACATGGTTGCCTGCAAAGCGTTTCCAGATTCTCTTGGCGACATCAAGACCGAGGGTCTTTGCAACCCACTTTAAATCCTCGTTAGGCAGATCATCAAATGTAAGGGAATCCCAGACGCTCATCTGTAATTCAAATATAACTAAAAACGCACGAAATTACAACAATCCAAATAAAGGATGTGAAAATGAAAAACAACCCATAAAGTAAAAGCCGGCATTACAACCAGCTTATATTTATCCATCTCTATTTTGTTTTCTTGTTTATGTATTCTGCTATTTTTTCTACAGCCCTTTTTGCAAAGGAGGAATTGTTTCTTTTTCGCATTGACGGAGTATTCTCTTCATCAAATTGATGGTATAGAGCTTTTAACTGTTCTCTACTTTCATCAAATTTTTCTTTTGATGAAAATGTCATTTTGAAAAGTCTTCCACTTGCAATGCCGTATTCAATAGCTCCTGATTGAGTCGTTTTTTCTCTATGGAATAGGTTATATACAGTGATAGCACCATTAAAGTTGTCATCAATATCAAATGCAAAAAAAACAGGTTTGTCCATAGAAATCATATTCCCCATAGTGACAAATAAAATGGTCACGTCATCGGAATATTCAATGACTTTATCCTTGTCATCTCTAGTCTGAGGCTCTTTGAAGTAGAACTTATGGTGCATCATACGCTCCTCAATATAGTATAAATTGTATTTGTTGCAAGTTCAAGACTTTGATCAATATGAGAATCGTTAAAAGGATTGCTATTCTTCAGGCTGTCAACTACCAATACTCCCCAAGTATTGTCTTCACCAACAATGGGCATTGCCCATATTTGCGTAGCTTTAGAATGAATCGATTTGAGTTGGACAAAAGTCTTAAGAAAACTTTTTTCCATATATGTTTGAACAATCTGTTGATGGTTATAAGGAATATCTTCGATTTTCTTATATCGTTCAATATGGATGTTTTTGACATTTGGCAAAGATATGGAAAACTTTTGCTGAGTCATCAACACGTGCGACGCAATGCCATTTACATCGTCATGGTCTGAAGGATACTTGAATATGGTCATCGTTCCATTTCTATGCGGATTACCACATCTCACATAAATGGCTACATACTTTTTCCAAGGAAACCATGGGAATGACATGATTTGATGACGAATCGTTCCCTTTATAAAATGTTTTACGATGCAGCGAATGTTGTTCCATATAAAGTAGGGCCATAGCCGATATCCTTTAGTGATTCGAAAGACCGTAATTCTAACTTCATCGGCAGCCCCATTAAAGAGATTGTCGTATAACTGGTTCAAGTAGCTTTTTAACACGGGTTTCGGACTAGAAGGTGCAAAGATTTCTATGAGTACCGCGAGAGCGTTACATATAAGTCCTGCCCAAAAACTTTTCGTTTCGAAAAAAGTTTTTAAGTGGTCGTTATAGAGATCGTTAACCCATCTATACTCTAGTAACCAGTTTAAGTGTGACGAACAACTCAGGTCTGACAACGCCAAAAGCGAAGAACCCAAGATAGCGAAAAGAGCAATCAAGAATTTTTTCATGACTTATCTGCACAAACTCAATAGAATAAATTTATCCATATCAGAACCTCACTTGGATGATGTTACCGAATCTGCCGACTACCCGACCTTTCGTTTTGCTCAGCGACCTTTCAAAAGCTCTCTTAATTCTTTAATTTCGTCACTTGTTAAAGGAGATTCTTTATTTTCGTCGTTTGCAGGAATATCAACATTTGTTGATACCTTTTCAAACTTGACTGAATAGCCGCAAGACTTACAGAGTAATTCAACAACCTCAAATTGCGGGCTTCTAGACCCATTAAGGTAGTTTGCAAGAGCTGCTTGGGTTATTCCTGCTTCGTCAGCAACAACTTTTTGGGTTTTGCCGGATTCTTCGATTGCTTTGCGTAAAAATTGTGAAAACATAAAAATTCAACAAATGTTTATAAAACCTCTTGACACTCAACAAATGTTTATATACATTTGTTGATGTAGTGATGATTAACCACCATTACAACAAAAGTTAATAAAAAAGGAAATCAACACAATGACTGCCGATTTCACCGTCACAAAATTCTCTTGGCGAAAGGTCGCCGAAAAGGTATCCGAAGTCGCCGGAAAGCCTTACAGTGCCAACTACGTAAGGGAAGTAGCCTCGGGTTACCGCACCAACCACCAGCTCACAATTGTCCTCCAAAACCTTGGAATTGTCAAAAAAGAGGTAGCATAATGATCAAGTCAATTTACGAAGAAGAACCCGAAAATACCGTCAAAGGTACCACCAATTTGGTGGACCCTTTGGACAAAGAAAACGACGAAGAAAGCCTGCTCGAAACCGCCAAAAAGCTCGATGAAGTTCTCGGCACGGACGGTTCCAACAACGAAGTCCTCTATGGCAAAAACGCCGCTTTCCCCGAAAGCCCGCTTGTCCCGGTCGAATATTCCAACTCCAGTGCAAAGTGCATCGTCAAGGAACAGGGCCTCGAAGAAGGCGAACTTGACCCTACAACAGCGACCGCACTCAAGCTGCGTTACCGCATCTTCAACGACACGTCCATCCGCATGAGCATCGACACCGAGAAGAATGTGTGGTTCGTCGCAGACGATATCGTGAAGGTTCTCGGCTACAAGAAAGACACGGCAACGGTCATCAAGCAGCACTGCGGCAAGGTCTATGACAGCAAGGACCTTGACGGCACAAACGAGCTAGCCAAGAAACTCGTCATCGATACGAAGGGTGGCAAGCAGGCTATGATCGCCATCAGCGAACCGGACGTTTACCGCCTCATCATGCGTTCCAACATGCCCGAAGCCCGCAACTTCGAACGCTGGGTGGTAGAAGACGTACTCCCGTCCATCCGCAAGACGGGCAAGTATGCCGTCAAACGCAAAATCGAGTTCAGTAATCCCGAAGACCAGGCGAAGTTCGAAGCCGCCAAGACCGAAGCGTCGGGCCAATGCGAACTGTTCCCGCGGATGGTTCCGAGCGTATCGCTCCCGGCAGACATCACCGACCGCCTGAACTCTGTCAAGAAACGCCTTTTCGAGCAGGGCCACACGTTCCCCAACAACAAGGAATTCGTGAAGTTCCTTGTCAACAAGGCTCTCGAAGATTTGGAAGGCTAGGACCATGACGGAGCTCAAGAAATCGCAGATGAGGCGCATCGTCGAGCTTGACACGCTCCGTCGCAACTTCAAGCCCGGCACCAGGGAATACCGCCTTGTCAGTGCCAAAATCCACCACGAGCGGACAAAGTTCCGCACCACCCCCAACCGCTAAGGATTTGCCATGAATACCACTCTTATTCATCGTTCCGCACGCCCCCGCGTCACCCTCGAATTCACCCCTGTCCGCAAGTGCGAATGTTGCGGCGGTAAGTCGAACCTCTACATCAACGGCCACCACGCCTGCGGGCGTTGCCTCAAGGCGGGCCGCGTGCTCGACATGCTCTGGAAGGAACAGGTCGCACGCCAGTTCCACATCGAAGGCACGGTTGTTTTCTGCAACAACGACCTGCCTACTGAAGTGATGGATGCAATGACAGCAAGGGCTCTCAACCGCTAGGCCACCGATGAAACCGATTTGGATATCCACAGAAAAGGCCGCAGAGCTTCTAGGCATTTCCGAGCGACACGTCCGCCGCCAGCTCCCGCTTTGGGAGTACGAATGGCAAGAGGAAAACGGGCGCAAGGTCGTGAAGATAAACGTCCGCTCGCTCCCGAAAGAGGCATGCGACCGCTATATCGCAGGGTGCCTGCCTGAACTTTCGAGCGTGGCAAGGCCCAAGGAAGACCTTGACCTTCTGAGCCGCGCCTACGACCGTTCTTGTGGCAGGTCCAAGAAAAACTATGACAAGTGGACGCTCATTTTGCTCAAATGCGAAGGCATCACCGGCACAAAGGAGCTCGGGCGTTTCGTGGATGAATGGAACAAGGCCCATCCCGAAATGAAGACGAGCATCAAGAGCATCTACCGTCAGCGTGCAGCCGTCGAGGATTGCGGCAAGATTGCCCTTATCAACCACCGCGAGACGATGAAATCCACCGTGAGCGATGCGATGTTCGAGGACTTCAAGACCGCCTACTTGACAGCAAATAAGATTAGCGTTTTCTCTTGCCGAATGATAGCGCTTGGCAAGGCGTTGGAACGCGGCGAAATCAAAGATGAAAGCGAGTTCCCGAGCGCATCCGCATTTACACGCAGGCTCAAGACCGAGTTCGCCCCCGATGTCATCTACTTTGCACGCGAAGGCAAAAAGAAGTTCTATGACAACAAGGGCTACCACCTCGACCGCGACTACTCCGACCTCAAGGCCGGTCAGGTATGGGTGGGCGATACCCGCACGTGGGACGTGTTCGTGAAAGTTCCGGGTCAAGAGAAACCCGCCACCTGCTACATCACGCTCTTTATGGACTTCAAGACCTACATGCCCATGGGCTGGTGCTTGCACCACGACGCACCGGGCACGGAAAACACGCTCAGGGCCATCCGCAACGGCATTGAGCGTTATGGCCTCCCCGAAGAACTCTATGTCGATAATGGCCGCGAATACCGCAACCGCGACTTCTCCGGTCAAAGCAGAGGCAACAAGATTGTCGAAGACGAACAGTATGCGGAATCCTTGGCAAGCCGCCTCGGCATCAAGATGCACTTCGCAATAGTCAGAAACGCACGCGCAAAGATCATTGAACGCAACTTCTTAATCATTAAAAACGGTTTTGACAGGCTGTTCAACAGCTTCAAGGGCGGCACGGTGGTAGAAAAGCCTGAACCCTTGAAGGGCGTGCTCAAGCGTGGCGACTTCCTCACTTGGGAAGAGTTCTACGACCTCGCACAGGATTACATGACGAACGTGTTCCCCGGCCTTCCGTGCCAGGGCAAACACCACAACGGCATGACCCGTGCACAGCTCTGGAACGAAGAAATCGTCAAGCGTGAACCGATGCGCCGCGTATCGAAGGACACGCTCTCCATGCTGGTGAGCCGCACCGTCACGGGCCGCATCATGCACATGGGCTTCCATTACGCACAGATGGATACATGGTACTGGGCAGAATGGATGCCGGTTTACAAGGGCCGCGAAGTCACGTTCCGCTACGACCCCGAAGACATGCGCACCGCCTGGTGCTACGACTCCGACAAGAAGCTCATCGGCGAATGCTACCTGCAAAGCTCCGTGGGTGCGATGGTCAAGGATGACGATGCGGTTTCTAAGGCCCAAATCGCCGAGGGTGTTGCACGCAAGCGTCACGAAGAAAAGCTCCTCAAGGAAATCTGCCCGGAAATGACGAAGGAACAGGCGGCAGAATACATCGGTGCAATGCGCACCGCAGTAGGCCCGCAGGGCGTGTTCATCCCGGAAGGACCGACCCATATCACCCGCCACGACAAGGACTCCGCACAGCTCAAGAGCGAGAAGCTTGTCGGCAATGGTGAAATCATCAACCTGCTCGGAGACGATGACGACGGCGAAACCGCCGAACCCGAATCACTCTGGGAAGAACTCGCGAGGCACGCATAATGGCAGACATTGACTCAACTAAGCTCCTCAGGATTTTTCGAGCCGTGGCAGGGCCTATCGCAGAGAACAATGTCGCCAAGGCGGTCTCGATCATCCGGGCAGGCGGCAAGATTCCCTCGATGGTAACGAGCCACGAAATCCGCACCTATTACAGGGTGATGTCAAGGCTCAAGGAACACGGACTCATCTAACGAATTTGCCGATGGGGGCAGCGGCACATGCCGCAACACTTCACACAACCGAAAACACCTCCCTTGTTACCGCCCCCGGAGGCTCCCACTTTCAACAACAACCCATAAGGATAGATATGGAACAGATTATTGAACAGCTCAACGACTACATGTCACGCACGGGAGCCTCGCAGACGAAAGTCGCAAAGGCCCTCGGCATAAGCCCCGCCACCCTCAGCTACTTCCTCAAGGGGAACTACACGGGCGACATCGACTCCATCTGCGACAAGGCGAAGGACTTCCTTGATACCGAAGCCGAACGCGCCAAGTTCAAGACGAACGACGGCATTGTGCAGACAAGCGCTTTCAAGACCATCCAAAAGTTCTGCAGCCTTGTTCTCGCTCACCAGATTTGCGGGATGCTCACGGGCGACGCAGGCTGCGGCAAGACCACCGCCCTCAAGGAATTTGCCAAGACGCACCCGTCTGTAATTCTCGTCGAAGCTGACTATGGCTACACCGCGAAGGCTCTCTTCGACGAACTCTGTGCAGAACTCGGCCTCGATGACCGTGGAAGCCTCTACCAGAAGAGAGCTCGCATCGTTGCAAAGCTCAAGGATTCGGGCCGTCTCATCATCATCGACGAGGCAGAGCACCTGCCCTACCGCGCACTCGAACTTATCCGTAGGGTGCACGACAAGGCGGGCGTGGGAATAGCCCTTTGCGGCATGCCGCGCCTCGAAAAGAACGTGCAGGGCGACCGCAACCACTATGCACAGCTGAACAGCCGCATCAGTGCACCGTGCAGGGCTAAGCTCCTCAAGGATGCGGATATCAAGGCCTACATCGATAGCCGATTCGAGAACTACGAGCCGAACGTCATTGAACAGTGCGCAAAGACTTGCCGCCGCAACTTCCGTCTGCTTTCGCACCTCGTGATGTGGAGTCGCGAACTCATGCGCAACAACCAGCGCGACACGCTCGACAATGAAATCATCGAAAGTGCGTCACAGATGCTGGTGGTAGCCCAATGACACCCGCAGACCGCCGCGCACAGGATTTCAAGGTCATCCACGGCCTTGCAAGGCTCCTCGGGCTGAACGACGAAGCTTACCGCGACATGCTGAACGACCGCTACCACGTCCGAAGTTCCAAGGAACTGAACCCGCAACAGCGCTTCCAGCTCATCAAGGAATTGCGGGTACAAGTCCACGGCAATGTGCAGAAGTTCAACGAACTCGGCAAGCGCAAGTTCAAGGCAAGCCCCAAGCAGCTGAGAGCGATTGAAGCGATGTGGGCGCAAGTCTCAAGGGCCTCAACAGCCCAAGACCGCAGCAAGGCCCTGAACGCCTTCTGCAAGCGCCTGACTGGCATCGAGGTCATCACCTGGATCTGCAAGGATGACGCGAAAATCATCATCAAGGCAATCCAGGCAATGGGAGCCAAGAGTCCCGAACAATTTAAACAACAAACCAAAAACAAGTAGGTAAACCATGGCAATGAAAGACAAGCAGGGCAACTGGCTCGACGACAAGGGCCGCCCGATTCCCGAAGAGTACATCCAGCCGCAGGACAAGAAGCGTGACCGCATGGTCGAAAGCATCATCAAGCGCGTTTCAAAGCTCTCCGCAAAACTCGCAAGCGAAAAGACTGAGATTGTCGCGGCTATCGAGAAGTATCTCAAGGAACTCGCCAAGGACAACAAGGTCCGCGAGAACTGGAAAGGCAACATCCTTATCTACAACTTCTCGCAGAACCTCTGCATCGAACGCCGCATCAACGAAACAATCAGTTTCGACGAGCGCTTACAGATGGTCAAGACCACTATCGACAAGTGGCTCAATGACCGCCTCAAGAACATCGACGAGCTCATTGCTAAAGTCATTTCGCAGGCATTCTCCGTCGATAAGCAGGGCCGTATCAATACGGCTATGCTCCTCAAGCTCCGCAAGCTCGACATCCAGGACCACGAATGGAAAAAGGCGATGGAACTCCTCGACGAATCCATCTTCGTGAAGTCCTCCAAGATGGCTCTCCGCTTCCGCACCAAGAACACGGACGTTCCAGACGGGGCGTGGAGCGAAATCGGTCTCAACTTCAACGAAATCGCGCTTGCAGCAGAGGATGTCAAGGATGCAGAACAGTCCTAAGGAAACTCTCGACTTCTTCCGCGACCAGCTCTCCCTCGAAGCGGACTACACGCACGGCTACGCAGTGGTCATCAGGCAATCGGCAGGCAAGGAACTCATGCGCGGCGTAGGCACAAGCCCCCACGCGGCAATGAACGACCTGCTTGCAAAGTGGGAGAAGGGATGAGCAAACAACAAATCTTTCCGCTGGTCCTCATCATCCTTGACATTGCGGCGGCCATCGTTTACGGCATCGTAGATATGGACATCCGCAAGGTCATCTACTGGATAGCGGCAGCAGTCCTTACAATCACGGTCACGTTCTAGCCATTTTCGTGACCACAGCCCGTTGCAAAGACAGCCATGGAGTGGATGGCGCGGGGTGTAAGCCCCCGCACGGGTACTAACCAATCAACAAGGAACCATGCAGCGCACCAACAAGCTCATTATCGCCTTCACGGCACTCACGGCAGCCGAAATCTTAGGCTTCGCTATCGTCATCAACCTACTCAACCATTTCTAGCCATGAAATTCAAACGCATCCACATCAACATCGAACGCAAAATCTTCCTCCCGGACCGCACCATCGGCTGGATGAAGATTGCCCACGAATACCTCGACACCGACCTCAAGACATGGCGTTCGCGGGAATACGACCCGCAGGGCCATTTCGTCTGCTACACCATGGAACCCACAGTCCGCACGGGCCCGAAAGTTCCAGGGAAAACAGCAATTCCCGCAGGCACATACCAGTGCGTCATTACACACTCCAAACGCTTCAACAAGCCGCTGCCGCTCATTTTGGATGTCCCCGGATTTGCTGGGGTTCGCATCCACGGTGGAAACCGCCCGGAGGACACACAAGGTTGCATCCTTGCTGCCTTCAAACACGACGAAAAGTCGAACATCATCTATCAAAACGCCACGTCCAAGGTCATCGAGTACATGACTGAGGATTACAACGAAGCGACGCTCACCATCATCAACAAGAGATAAAATGAACTTAGCCATTCGCCCCGACATCCCGACATGGAAAGAATACATGGACCGCACCGACCTCTGGGAAATCCAGTATGCGATGCACATAGAAATCCAGTCTTCGCTCATCCCCGGCACACTCGTCTATGACATCAGACCCGGATACATCACCGACTTCCGCAGCGGTCCGTCAATAGTAAACCCGTTCATCCCGAAGATTGGCGATATCAAGCTCGCAATCGCGTGGATGATCCACGATGTGAACTATCACAGCTTCCTCAGCAAGAAACTTGCCGACCAGCTCCTCCGAGAAATGCTGGAACACGCAGGCATCGGAACATTCAAGCGCAACGCGGTTTACTATGCAGTCAAGATCTGTGCCGGTTCGCACTACAACACCCTCGACGAAGACCAAGGCCCCATCTACAACCACAACAAAACGCTTGTGCGGATGCGATGGCTAGACAAAGGGCAAGTTCTCAAGAGCTTCAACGGCAAAAAACTCAAAATCAAGGCCCCGTAAGGGGTCTTTTTTAAAGGAGAAAAACATGCAAAAGACCTCAAAAAAGCGCACCGAAATGGGCAATTTCGACACGCTAAAGCACCGAATTAGGCACGGTCTCAAGGCCTACAGCCTCCATATAATCATCTTTCTTGGCAATCTGTTCGCGTTCGGCCTCATGATCGCCATAATCTTCAAGCTTCTTTCAACATTATCGAGGATAGCATAATGAAAGACATACTCATGAGCATGCACGGTAAATGGGCAGACCTCATTTATCAGGGCAAGAAAACGCTGGAACTCCGCAAGACAGCCCCGAAAACAGGCGGCTATCTTGACGCTACCGTTTACATCTACAATACGGATGTCCGCAGCATCGACGGACGCATGGTTGTTACAGAAACATTTGAAATTACCGAAATCACCGAAGATATCTGCTCCAAGTCTTGCGTTTCTCGCGAAGACATCCTCAAGTACAAAGGCGATGGCAAGCTTTACGGATGGGTAATTGAAGAAGCCGACGAATTTGAACCGAACTGGCTCCAGCTGGAAGACCTCGGAGCGACACGCCCGCCACAGTCCTGGCAATACATCAAGAGGTAACTTATGGAACACATCTTGAAAGTCACTAAAACGAAATTTGAACCGCTGTTGAATGGCGACTTGACATTCGTCATCCGCAGGGCTGATCGCCTGTATTCCGTCGGTGACCGTCTCGTACTCTTTGAAACGGATGGCCCCAAAGAAACAGGCCGCTCGCTTATCGTCATCATCAAGTTCATAATGCACTCCGAGGACTCCGAAGGAATTAAGGACGATTACTGCGTTTTCAGCGTCAAACGCTCCGCAAAGAACTCCAGAACAAACGCAGGCAACCACCCGCAAAGCGAAGCCGAAGCCATTGAATATGCAGCCACAATCGGCAAGTCCGCAGACTGTGCAAAACGCTTCTACAACTACTACGCAATGACCGGCTGGAAGATGAAATCAGGGCTCCCGCTCTCCGATTGGCACGCCGCACTCAGGAATTGGAAGGACTTCCAGGGCACGCAGAAGACCCCCGAACAGGCCGAAGAAACCAAGCAGCTAGAACTGCTCTTGCCATTGCTCTGCAAAAAGACTGTTGAACTTGCCAAAAAAGCAAAGGAACTCCATTTCAACGATCCTCATGTTGCTACTGTAATTCAATTCTACGGCTTTGAAAGATTCGATTATCCGTTCAACGCCTTCGAAGTCAAGGAAATGGTCAATCGCTACCAAACATCCAAGAAAATGGGTACAGGCATCAAAACAATGCGAGGTAGCGAGTACGCCAAAGGCTCTCTAATAGTTCCCAACATCAAAGAATATGCCGAACTCCTCCAAAAGAAATCCAAAGCTTAACAATCCAATCATAAAGCAAACAAATCCCAGGCAACCGTCTGGGATTTTCCTTTTTTCACTATTTTTTGTCTCATTTTAGGCGACAAACCTCAAAAACATGTCCGCACGAAATGTCCGCACCCCATTTTTCAATAAAAATTCAAAATGCTTTAAACGGCTCAAAAACGCCAATTCAATAAAATAAAAATGTCTCACCACTCGTGAGACATTTTCGCATCGAAAGAACACATGGCGAAATTTGCGAAAAAACGGCAAATTCAAAAAACACACATTTATCGGGTGAAATGAGACAAGCAAACCCAATAAAATCAAGGCTTTCAGCTTGATTTCCTCTTTTTAATCTTGTCTCATTTCTTCCGCTTTAGCATAACCGCTAGCGGGACCTCGGATTTTTCCAATTCTTC